>NPID01000733.1_pt3 | contig 99909 bp, 57 predicted proteins | sample 8637491 | NCBI WGS metagenome assembly NPID01 (sample SAMN07420843, study PRJNA396082) | bioreactor metagenome | isolation source: sample BA6 brine-fed electro-methanogenic bioreactor BA | place: Japan: Kochi | collected 2016-06-14
GGTCACCGGATCAAGCCACACCCTCCGGCACTTATCTTGTCAGGGTTCGGACGGGGCTTGTTGAGAAGATGAAAAAGATAAATTATGTCAAGTAGGAACAGGGCGTGAGGTTACCCGTTCCCTACATTCGGTAATCGGGTTTTGATCTTTGTGTATAAAAGATGGGCCCTACCCCCAAAACATCTTGACAGGATGTGAAAGAAAATTTTCTTATTGCACATGGTAAGATTATATCTCAAAACAATAGACAACATAGCACGCTATCTGATAATATTCAGGATAGGCCCGATGGCGATCACAACTTTGGGTATGCTACTTTCTCTGGCTGCGGGTGTGCTGATCTTCCTCGGACATCTGATCACCGGGGGCATTATGGTCTTTGTCGCCGGCATACTCGATAATCTCGACGGTGCAGTCGCCAGAATGTCCAAGAAGGTCACACGCTACGGCGCACTTTTCGACTCAACACTCGACAGATATTCGGAATTCTTCGTCTTTGCAGGTATATGGGGCTATATTCAGAGCTATGAACCGCCATTCGACTGGATTTTCTCCATTGTTCTCCTCTTCGCTATGATGGGTTCTTTCATGGTCAGCTATGTCCGGGCAAGGAGCGAAGCATTGAAAATCGGTACCCAGGTCGGTATATTTCAGCGGCCGGTCAGGGTCATCGCCCTCGGTCTGTCCACACTCCTCGCAGGCATTTTTACGACACAGATCTGGTACAAAGAGGACATCGTGATGCGCCTGTTTCTCGTCATACTCGCCATAGGACCGAATATCACCGCCATTCGCAGGTTGCGAGACTCCCATACACATTGGCATAAGCAGAACCTCGAAGGCCTTCCCTGACATTCAAGCAGTCCTTGAGTGCGCCGGAATTATTTTAAGATTTAACTGGATTTAACCCGAAATCAATATATCTTTGCCCTTTAGTTCTCATGAGAACTAAACTGGTGCGACTTGCTCGAATACAAGAGCGGGATTCATTGAGTTGAGTTAAGGTAGATGTGCCACAGAGATTACACCACACATCCTGCGCAATGCATTTGGTTTAACAGCTTAAGTGATAGCCTTTTAGGGCGTTCTGACACATAGCTTTGAGAGAATAGAGTTTTTGGGACTGGAGGAAGAGTGAATAAGGTCAGGGTAGCTATTATCGGAGTAGGCAACTGTGCTTCAAGCCTCGTTCAGGGTATACACTACTACAGGGAGGCAGACCCTGCCCAGACTGTTCCAGGTCTCATGCATGTCGATCTTGGCGGCTATCACCTCAGAGATATCGAGTTCAGCTGCGGCATAGACATCGACAAAAGAAAGGTCGGCCGCGACCTCTCAGAGGCCATATTCCAGAAACCGAACAATACCACCATCATCTCGCCGAATCTCCCGAAAACAGGGGCTCAGGTCTATATGGGCCATATCGAGGATGGCATAGGGCAATATCTCGAAGGCGTTGTTATCCCTGCCGATGAGGAGCCTGTGGACATTGCAAAGCTGCTGATGGAAACAAAGACCGATGTTGTGGTAAACTATCTGCCTGTAGGCTCGGAAAAGGCCACCAGATTCTATGCTGATGAAGTGCTCAAGGCTGGCTGTGCCTTTGTAAACGCCATACCCGTGTTCATAGCCTCCGACGAAGAGTGGGCGAAGAAATTCGAGGACAGGGGACTGCCCGTTCTCGGCGATGACATCAAGTCACAGGTCGGAGCGACAATACTCCACAGGGTACTCACAAATCTATTCCTCGATCGCGGAATGCCCATAGACCACACATATCAGCTGAATGTAGGCGGAAACACAGATTTTCAGAATATGCTCCAGCGTTCGCGGCTTGAATCGAAGAAGATATCCAAGACAGGCGCAGTCACAAGCCAGATACGCAACAGGGGCGAAAAGATCGCAGATGATGATGTTCACGTTGGCCCCTCCGACCATGTGCCATGGCTGAAGGACAATAAGGTCTGCTATCTCAGGATTGAGGGCAGGCATTGGGGCGATGTGCCCATGAATCTCGAATGCCGTCTGTCGGTTGAGGATTCGCCAAACAGCGCAGGCGTGATCGCTGATGCCGTCCGTCTGGCAAAGTTGGCACTTGATGCAGGGCTGAAGGGCGCGATAGAAGAACCCTCTTCATATCTTTTCAAGACACCGCCTGTACAGTTCACTGACACACAGGCAAGGGAAAAGACAGAAGAGTTCATTGAAAGATACGGAAGTTAAAAAGGTTGCACCGGTGACTCTCCCCGGCTAAGCCCTATGAGGGTCACAGCCATCCCCTCCAATCGGTCATCGGTGCCCTTTTTATATATATCGACAATATTGATGCCGAAACTTAACCCATCCTTATGTCATTTTTGATGCAAGCCAACTTTTTTCGGTATTATTTAGAGAAATGGAGTGCAGCATTCGCCTTCAGGACGTGATAAAAAGGGTTGTCCCCTCTGCCTTGGATCTTCTGTCCCTTGTCGGCGTGATCACCTTTCAGGCTATACTCCTCGGCAGATATGATCCTGCTGCCCTCGCTGCTGAAGGTATTGTCCTGCAGTTCTTCGTGATTGGCTTTATTATCTTCACCATTTTCATTATGGGCGGTACGATTCTCATATCCCGGCGGCTGGGAGCTGGGAAGAACAATCAGGCACATATTGTGTTCACCCAGTCGATGCTTCTGGCATTGATTCTCAGCCTCGCTGTAGTGATGATCGGACTGTGGCTGGGGCCTTTCATCTTCAAGGATTTCATCGGTGTTCCCGGCGATGTGTTGGTCTATGCCCTCGACCTTCTGTGGAGCCTCTTTCCCTTCCTGCCCTTCATCGCCCTGACCTTCACGGGGACAGGGCTCATAAGGGGCTCTGGAAATACCTTTATCTCTATGATCATCTCTCTGATTGCCAACTCTGTTAATGGAGTGCTTGCCATAGGTCTGATATACGGCAAATGGGGACTGCCGGAACTCGGTATAAAGGGCATGGGGTTTTCCATGGGCATCGGCAATCTGATCGGCTTTCTTCTAATACTCGCAGCTGTACTTTCGGGACTGACAAGGGTGAGAATACATGTCCGCTCACTCCGCAGGCTGTCGATGGGGCTTCTGAAGACAATGTTCCGCCTCGGCTATCCCATAACAGTTGAGCAGCTACTGTGGACACTCGCCCTCTTTGTCATGAATATCTGGACAGCCCGGCTGGGCAAGATACCCCTGACCTTCCATCAGGTTGTATTGCAGATACTGGAGTTGATATCTGTGATGTATCAGGGCATAGGCTTTGCTAATATGTCCATGCTCGGAGAGGCCATCGGCAATCGCGACAGCAAGCTGGAATGGCGCATACACAGGCATACAAGAAGCGTAATGCTCGGCGGTGCTGTGATTACAGGTCTGGCTCTGTTCGTATTTGCAAGACCGTTGATGTCGCTTTTCCTGCCGGATATTGAGGATCTGAGCCAGGGCATCAATGTCCTGAGGCTTTTCGCCTTCCTGCAGATACCGAGGGCTGTTGTCCTGACAACGTCATATCATCTGCGGGCAAGGGGCGATGTCAAGTGGATGCTCGTTACGACAGGTTTGCTCGCACTGATATTCGAGGTATGCCTTGCCTATGTATTTGGCCTTGTTCTCGGCCTTGGGCTTTTCGGGATATGGCTGGTGATCGGCCTTGACGAGACTACCAAGGGAATCTGGCACTATATCCGACTCGGACGCAACAAGATACATCATTTTTGATCTATAGATATAAAAGTAGATGCAAATCAGGTCTCTCAGCTTGAGATGCCATCCCTCAACAAATCTTCCGCTGCCTTGTTTCGCCCGATAATCCCCTTTATCACGAACATTGTTACCCCTGCTATGGCAATGGTCAAATATATGCTCCTGATTCCCGGATAGAGCGGCATTGTGACGACCTCGGACTGTACAAGAACATCGTAAAGCCCACCGACACCGATGAAGAAGGGAAAGATGACAAGTGCGCTGTCTGCAAGGCGGAAGGCTGTTGCGTATATCAGCCCGACAAAGAAGAGCTTGATGAACTCCGGCTGAAACCCTGCATGGTGCAGCGAATAGAATAGTGATGTCAGCACTATTGCAGGTATTACGCCAAAGGATCTCTCAAGTAGAGTTCGCAGGAAGCTGTAGAAGAAGACCACCTCGAAGATTAGTACAAGAAACACATAGATAGATATGTATATTTGAGAATAGTCCCAGGGCTTAGAACCGTTCGGTGGTGAATCCTTGAGGAAGAGGAGCAGAAGAAGCCCCGCGAGAATAACATTAATCGGAAGGTATAGCCACCATCTTTTCTTGGTGATACCGAATTCCGAAAGGCTGCTCCCCGAGTTCACAATATAGGTTGCCGGGATGATAAGACCTATGAATGTGATCTGAAAGACATCGCGGATTATGATGTTAACCCATGCAGGTTCGCGAAAGGGTATCATGGCAAGGGACAGAAGAACAGATATAGCCCCTGTTCCCAAAGCGAAAATAGTATCTGCCGATGTATTCCAGCGCAATAGCTTCATATCTGTAAATATATATGGCAGCCCACGGTGGAGAAAGAATTTTCCTTTATTTATATAGGAGAAAGGGCTAAATTCTGGGGGGACTCCATCCCTGTCTCTTAGAATAGATTTTTATCTCGCGATCTTTCATTTGGATGGATGCATATCCCGAATAAAAGGAGGTTTTCGATGAGGCTCTCGATTCTTGTTCTCTTTGCTTTCTCGCTTTTTTCAGCAAATATCAAGGCTCCGCTGGACAGAGTGACTGTCTACCCCTCAAGCGCAAAGGTAACACGACAGGCGCGAATAGATGTGCCGGCAGCAGGGGAACATTCCTTCACGATTGAGGGCATACCCATATCGGCAGATCCTGCCAGCATAAGGCTCAAGGGCAGCTCAACCTCAGATATGATCTTCGGGGGAATAGACATGAAGCCGATATACACAGAGCCTGATACAGGCAGAATGGCAGAGATCAGGGAAAGGCTCAAGGTAATAGACGATGAGATAGCAGCACTCAGCCAGAAGAGATCGGCACTGGATATTCAGAGGCAGTATCTTTCGAATATCGGTGTCATAGCAGCTCAGGGAGGCACAGAGCAGCTCAGGCAGGCAAATGTAGACCCCGTTTCATACGAAAAGACCCTCGACTTCCTCGACAGGGGACTGATGTCCATAGCCGACAGAACAGTGCAGTTCGGCATAGACGAACGCGGTCTCAGGGAGGAGAAGACCCGCCTTGAAAGGGAGCTATCCGCACTGGGCGGAAGGAAGACACGTGGCTATGACGCAACATTTACTGTCAAGGCAAATCAGGCAGGCAAGGCGGATATCGAGGTTTCATATATTGTATCGGGGGCACAATGGACTCCTTCCTATGACCTCAGATTCGAGGTCGAAGAGGGCATCATCGATGTAACATATTACGGCATAGTCCGCCAGAACACAGGAGAAAAGTGGAGCAATGTCAAGGTCACGCTCTCCACATCCTCCCCACAGCGCGGCGCAGCAGCACCCGAGCTTTCCCCCTGGTATCTCGATGTCTTCGAGGGATATTACGGCAAGGGACAGGCAGCACCAGCACCGATGCTCTCCAGGGCAAAGGAGGCTGTTGTCATTTTCGACGAGGAGGCTGAGATGGACGATTTTGCAGCCATGCCCAATGAGATATGGACAGAGACAGCAGATGTCACAGGCTCGGGAACCGTGGAATTTGTCATTCCCGGCAGAGCTACAGTTGACGAGGACTTCTCCACAAAGAAGCTGACTGTGTCCACCTTTGACCTCGAAGCAGAGGAGTCATATATCACTGTGCCAAAGCTGTCCACCTTTGCCTATCTCAATGCGAAATTCACCAATACAACTGACTTCCCGATGCTCTCAGGCGAGGCAGGGATTTTCCAGGGACAGACATATATGGGCAAACGCAGCATACCATATATATCGACCGGCGAAGAGCTGGATCTTTCCATGGGTATAGTAGAGGCAATCAAGGTTGAGCGCAAAAGAATCGAAGACTTCCGCGAAAAGGCCGGACTCTTCGGCGGCAAGCGCAGGCTTAACTTCGGATGGGAAACAGAGATAACAAATAATCTCCCCCGAGAGATAGAGATTCAGGTAAAGGATCAGATACCTGTGCCCCGGGACGAGCGCATTGACATTAAAGACATAGAAACGGTGCCGGAAAAGGAATCCAACAGGCAGGGCATGATAGACTGGAAGTTCAAGCTCCAAAAGGGCGAAAAGAAGACAGCAAAGCTGATTTTCACTGTCGAATATCCCGACGATGTGGATGTCTCCGGCATATAGAAAGGACATAGATGAAAAGGGCAGTTCTGGCAATTATCCTTGTGGCTATTGCAGCCACAGGCTTTGAGATACCCGATAGCATCAGAAATGATATAGAAAAACAGACAGGTCCCCTTGGCCGGACATACTGGCAGATAGAGCAGTTCAGACCTGCGGACTATACCCTTGCGACTGTCAGGAACATGTTCGAGGACATCGAGAATGCGCCTCGGTTCTCAGGCAGGCTCTCGGATATGCTCATGGAGAACATCGAAAATCCAGCAGCAATATCCAGAATTGCATGGGCACAACTGGGCAGTATCTCCGGCATGGGTAGTAACCCTGAAGAGGGATGGGGCGTAGAGCTTTCCGAGGACCCCAATATCGATGACAATCCTGAGGGCTGGTTCCGCACAATCACAGAGGATCCGATAAACGGCAACTCCTTTTTCAACAATCATTCCTTCGAGCAATGGCAGGAATTGCCCGAAAATCTCCAGATAATGATCACCCGTATTTACCTTGAAGCCCGTGAGGTCATGCCCTACATAACAGAGGCATTGCCCACAGTGGAAGAACCCGACCTTCGCACCTTCAGAGCGCGCAACACAGCTAGAAATCAGAACGACGACGGCAATGATCTCCTCGACGAGAATGGCAATTTCATAGACCCAAATGGCATTCAATACTGGGACGGCAGGGCTTTATATGACTTTCTGATGACACCCTGGGGCGGTGAGGATGTATCCCTTGCACCCTTCAGGCAGTTAGACGAATTTGACATGGGGTATATGGCACTTGCACAGAACAGCTTCACAAGGGCTGTATTCCACGCCATTGAAGAGGCAGGTGATATATCCTTCAAAGGGGAATTCCGTGTGCGGACCACATTTGGCGATATCGCAGTGGGAGGCGATGGTAACAACGAATTTGAGGGGGATCATTTCCTCATCATTGACACAGGTGGCGATGATATATATGGAAACCGCACAGCCCTCGCTACAGATGGCATTGCATGCGTCATAGATATGTCGGGAAACGACAGATATCAAACCGATGCACCCGGTCTGGGAACTGGCATACGTGGGATCGGTCTGCTTGTAGACATCGAGGGCAATGACAGCTACAGCGCAAGGGAATCCGGCATTGCAAGGGGTCTATACGGAGGCGGCATGCTTGTTGATATGGCCGGCAATGACAGATATATATCCGACTCACTCTGGGGACAGGGGGCAGCCCATGCAGGCACAGGAATACTGATAGATGTCTCCGGCAGAGACGAATATATCTGCTGGTCAGAGGCCCAGGGCTTTGGCGGTACATACGGCTTTGGCCTTCTCCTCGACGGCTCGGGTGATGACATTTACACTGCGCCGAAGGAAGGCAGATATTCCGATGCCTTCTCGGAGACCATATCCTTCTGTCAGGGGGCAGCCTTTGGAAGGCGTGCCGATGGCTGGGACGGCCACACAATGGCAGGTGGCATAGGCGTTCTTGTCGATGGCGGCGGTAATGACAGCTATTCTGCCCAGGTATATGCACAGGGAACTGCATACTGGTGGTCTTTGGGCATACTCGAGGACATGGGAGGGGATGACAGATACGAGAGCATCTGGTATTCCCTTGGCAGTGCACCGCATTTTGCTGTGGGTAGCGCAGTGGACAGACAGGGCAATGATACATACAATGTCGGCAATGAAGGAACACGCTGCCAGTATCAGGGCTGCGCAAGGGACGGTTCCTTCGGTGTATTCATTGACGGCGCAGGGGACGACAGCTACCTCTTCAAGAATCGATGTGCAGGCGGCGGCGACCTCAACTCCATAGCACTTTTCTGGGACATATCAGGAAATGACAGCTATGCCTTCAACCCCGACTCACCATATCCAGATGAGCCTGCCATGGGCTCTGCCGCCTTCTATGAGCCAACGGGCAGCTATCGCGACAGGATTTCGACAGTTGGCATTTTCCTCGACACAGGCGGCGAAGACAGCTATCCCGATGGGGATCCGGCGAATAATTCCATCTGGACAAGGCACAGGGGCAAGGTGTACAAGGCCATAGGAATCGACAGATAGAAAGGTTTTTTATATGAACAGGCAAGACTCGAACCAGACGGGGATAAAGGACGACCATCCCCTCATACAAGATAAAAAGGTTACAGATCCGACTGAGCATGCCCTTTCCATCATGGGCTTTCAGAGGATAAGGGACGAGATAGAGGGCATCTGCATAACCGAAGAGGCCAGGGAAAGGGCGAGGAAACTCACCCTGCTTCGGGACAGGGAGGACATTGAGCGCAGCCTCTCCTTCATCCAGGATCTGAGAATGCTCCACGAAAAGGACGGCTATCCACTGGACGGCCTCTACGATATTAGAGACGAGCTTTCCCTTGCAGCAAAGGATGGCACACTGGAGCCGGAGCAGCTCTACCGGGTAATGCGAACAGCATCACTCATCGGCAGGCTGATCAAGTTCCGCGATCATGGCGGCAGGGAATATCTGACACTCGCACCCTTTCTCGCATCGATGATGCCCGTAGCGGAGGTAAAGGAGCAGATAGAAAGGTATATCGATTCCCCCGGAGAGCTGAGGGAGGACGCAACCCCCATCATTGCGCGCTACCGCCGGGAGATCAAGACAGCCAAAGAACGCCTCCAGTCCCGGCTGGAGCGTATGCTCACCGATAGCCAATATGCGGATATCTTTCAGGACGACATAATCACCTTCCGCAACGACAGATTTGTAGTTCCTGTCAAGGTGGAGATGTCCGGCCGTTTTGAGGGTGTTGTCCACGACCGCTCCGGCAGCGGACAGACCCTCTTTATGGAGCCGCTCTCAGTGATCAAGGACAACAATGAGATAAAGAATTTGCAGCTTGAGATAGAGAGGGAAAAAACACGCATACTCCGCTCTTTGACAGGTCTTGTAAAAGGGTATCGCAAGGCTTTTCTTGCAAATCTTGAGCTTATGTTTGTTCTAGACTATTACAATGCCTGCGCCCGTTTCACAGGTCGGCTGGAGTGCGAAGTGCCGAAAATCGGCGATTCCTACAGGATGGTCAACGGCTATAACCCGGTGTTACTCCTCGAAAAAGGCAGGGACGAGACAGTTCCCCTCAACTTCAACATGTCAGGCGGTGTGAAGGGCTTTCTCGTCACAGGGCCGAACATGGGCGGTAAGACTGTATCCCTGAAGACAACAGGGATTATTGCAGCAATGGCCATTGCAGGTCTTCCTGTCACAGCATCCAAAGAGACTGTGATCCCCCACTTCGATTCCATATTCGCCGACATCGGTGATGAACAGTCTATAGAGTTCTCGCTTTCCAGCTTTGCTGCCCATGTCCAGAGATGGGACGAGGCAGCACGGGGCACCGGAACAGGCAGCCTCGTACTCCTTGACGAGCTTGGCGCCTCCACGGACCCGGCAGAGGGCGTCCCCCTTGTAAGGGCACTGATGGAGCATCTTTTGGACAGTGGCGGTACAATATTCGTGACCACGCATCTCAGCCAGCTTCTCCCCTTTGCAGAGGAAAGGCCGGATATGGAGAACTGCTCCATGGCCTTTGATGAGAAGGAGCTTATGAGCACATATCGTTTCAGGCAGGGGCTTCCCGAGAGGAGCTTTGCCCTGCCTGTTGCAAGGCGACTCGGTCTCCACGACGGCATAGTCAAAAGGGCGCGGGGGCTTGCCTCCGGCGAGACTATGCGTCTGGATAAGCTGCTCAGAAATATCTCGGAAAAGCTCGCCTCAATAGAGGAGAAGGAGGCAAAGGCAAGGGAAAGCCTCGAAGGGCTCAAGGCAGAAAGGTCGAAGCTCGAAGGCCTGATTGAAAAGGAAAAGAGGTTGACAACAGAGCTGCAGGAGACAAGGGAGCGGGTGGAAAAGGAATCCGCACAGAAGCTGGAAATGGAGCTGCTGCGCCGCAAGGAAGAGATTCAGGAAGAGATAAGAAGGCTCTCGAAGGAAATAGAGTCAAGGTCCACTCAGGACGGACAGGCGGAACAGATGAAGAAGCTCCGCCGCCTCAAGCAGGAGGTATCCAACGAGGCAAAGGAGATCTCCAAAAAGCTGGTCATGAAAAAGGGCAGACCAAAGGACATAGAAAAGGGTGAGCGTGTCTACATAAAGAGGCTGCACAAGGAAGGAACGACAACCACTGGCACAGATGACAAGGGATATGTCAAGGTAGCGGTCGGCGCAATGAAGATCAGGGTGCACTCATCGAATATTGCATTGCTGGACATAAAGCCCGAAGAGGATAAAAGACCGAAAAAGGAGAGCCTCTACGAATTCCAGCCCGTGAATACATCCATGGATGTGAGGGGGCAATCCTTCACAGAGGCATGGCCGGACATAGATCGCTGGATAGGCGATGCAAGACGGGCAAATCAGGAAAGACTGATTGTAGTCCACGGCAAAGGGACGGGCGTTCTCGGAAAGAAAATACAGGCTGCACTCCGTAAACACAAGGATGTGACGAAGTACGAGTACGCAGAACTGGCAGAGGGTGGTCTGGGCGCAACGGTGATAAATGTAAAGGAGTAATCGCATATAAACTCTATCCCCAAGGCAGATTTATGTCAAAGTATGCGTTAAAACATTTGTTTTTTATTCCCTATCCATTATAATTGTATTAATAGGGATAAGAAATCCAGAATATGAAACAAAGGCTAACATAATTAATTCAGGAGGTTTTGATGAGGGTAAAGACAATCCTCGCACTCATGCTTGTATTCGCTGTGGTTCTCTCCGGTGCCACAAAGAGGGTGCTCTTTGAGCATTTCACAAGCACTACATGTGGACCCTGCGCAAGCTGGGAACCGCATCTTCACGCAACAGTAGACGCATATGACGAAGACCAGATCGTACAGGTGGACTATCATGTCTGGTGGCCTGCAGCAGGCGATCCCTTCTTCGAGGCAAATGAAGCCCCTCAGGAAGCAGCTGTGGACTATTATGGCATCACAGGCGTTCCTTCCATGCTCTGGGACACAAGAGCCGCTGACTTCTCGGGCATATCAACCTATGACGAGGCAATCGCCCTGATGCAGGAAATCATTGACGAGCAGCTCGATCTTGGAACAACAGTTGATCTTTCAATCAGGGTCACAGATGCAGAGATTCAGGTCACGGTTGACGTTGAAGAGGCTGTGTCCGGCACATACACCCTCAGGGTTATGATGCTTGAGGACAATCTCCATTATGTAGCCCCCAATGGTCTTACAGATTTCTCCAATACATTCCGCGAGGCATACCCAGACTATGACGGCACAATTGTCGATCTCGGCTCCCTAGGTTCTGAGACATATAACTTCGACTACACAGTAGACGGAGACTGGGATCCGACTGAGCTTCGTGTTATCGCCTTTTTGCAGAACACTGCAACACAGGCTGTTGAGAACGCAGCAGAGGCAGCAGTGCCACCACCTGCCTATGTCTTCTCGGTTTCCACAGATGAGCCAACAATGTCTGTTATGCCCGATATTCCAGAGGCAGTTCTCTATGGCGAGCTTGAGAACACAGGCACAGAGGCAGATGAATACGCAATGAGCCTTTCCGGCGACTGGCCCGAGGAATGGTCAGTATCCTGGTGCTCCGGCGATCTTTGCATGTCAGCAGCAGGCGTATGCACAACATCCCTCGCAGCCGGACGCTCCGAGGAGCTTTCCGTTCATGTCGGTCCTATGGAGACAGCAGGCGAAGGCACATTCACAATCACAGTGATATCTGTTGCCACAGGCGCTGAGCGTACACTTGACTTCACGCTTAATGTCATAGGCGCAGAGGGCGATGTCCTTCTGATCTCCGATGGTCTGGACTTCGGTGGATCACCTGTCGATAATTCCATGCCATATACAGAGGCACTCGATGAGCTTGAGATAAGCTATTCTGTCTGGAACCGAGCAGACGGTCCTGTACCGGCTGACTTCATGGGCGCTTTCCCATTTGCCATCTGGTTCACTGCAGCAGGATATTCAGATGTAATCGATGAGGACGACGTTGAAGTAATCGGAGAATTCCTCGATAATGGCGGAACATTCTGGTTGGCCTCTGCAGAGGCAGCATGGGATCTCAGCACCTCTGATCCGGACTTCTATGACGATTATTTCCACAATACATATGACTCAGGCTCTGACGATGAGTGCTCCTACCATTACATTCACGGCACAACAGATCCATGGGATGCCGTTGCCGATTCTCTTGTCCCCTATGATGCAAACTTCACAAATTACATGGACATTCTCCACCCCGATGGCAGCAGCACTCCGATTCTCTACTACGGCCGCACAGGCACATCCGAGATTGCTGCCTTTATCTATGAAGGTGATGACTACAATCTCATCTACAGCTCCTTCGGCTTCGAGTATATCGCAGGCGAAGACACACGCCTGGACATGATGACAGCAATCATGTCACATTTCGGTGTCTACAGCATAGAGGAGAAGGTTGCCCTTCCCGAGGACTTCGCCATCGAGGGCAACTATCCCAATCCCTTCAACCCTGCCACAGAGGTCGTCTTCACAGTTGACGAGGCAACACAGACAGACATGATTGTCGTTGATGTCATGGGTCGCCACGTTGCAACACTGGTCGACGAGGAACTCAGTGCAGGAAAGCACAGAATCATCTGGGACGGCAGAGACGACAAGGGCAGATCTATGCCCACGGGTCTTTATATGATCAAGCTCAATCAGGGCGACAAGCAGGCCGTAAAGACGATGATACTTGCCAAATAGGCATAGGATATAGAACAAGGGGAGCAAAAAAGCTCCCCTTTATTTATTGCGTTGATATATAGATACTAGATTTTTTTGATGGTCTCAAAATAAGGAGAAAAAAAGATGAAAAAGGCAATGCTTCTGGCACTCATTCTATGTGCCGCAATGCTCCCCGCCGCCGACAGAATGGTTCTCGGCGAGCTTTTCACAAATACAGGATGCGGACCCTGCGTTTCCGCAAATGACTATTTCGACGACATCTATGCCGATGTCGAGGAAGACTTCGTGATGGTTCGCTATCATGTCTCATGGCCTTCATCGGCTGATCCATTCTATATGTACAATACCTCTCAACCGACAACCCGCAAGGATTTCTATGGAGTATCAGGTGTTCCATATCTTGCATATAATGGCGTAAACAGAAGCTGGTCATCGGCTACAGAGGCAGCAATACGCACCACAGCCGAAGGCGGAGCAGACTATGCCATAATGCTTACCCCCGTAGGGCTGGACTCCGTCAGGGTCACAATAACACCCGACCCCGGAGCAGCTGCAGCGGAGGTCAAGCTCTTCATCATAACAACAGAGGATTCCATACACTTTTCAGCACCCAATGGACAGACGCTTTTCATGCAGGTGATGCGTGATATGCTCACAGGCGGCTCCGGCCTCCGCATAACCCTCGATGGCGAGGAAACATTCACCCACTCTGTGCCGCTTATAGTTGACGATGACTTTGTACTTGAGAATATGCATGTTGTCGGCTTCATTCAGGATACAGAGACCGATCTTGTCTACAATGCCGGTGTATCTCCACTTTTCGCACGTGAGGAGTATGCCTACTCTGTAACCGCTTCTGGCCCTCCGATGTATATCATCAATCCTGACGAATCCGCAGATTTTCCCTTTATAGTCCGCAATGACGGTGCCTCGGGCGACAGATACCATATCTGGGTAGTCGGAGAGGACGTCCCTGCCGGCTGGAGAGCCGAGGTCGTGATGGAAGGACTGGGCTTTGACTCCACTGCCATCAATATACCCGGCGTCATGAGCCAGTCATTCTTTCTGGAGGCATCCCCCGCAGGGGCAGAAGGCTCAGCGGAGATCCGTGTAGTTGTCCGGTCTGAGAATCTCGGCACTGCCGAAACACTCTCTTTCATGATTCAGACACCACAGCCCACGCTGATTGTAAACGCCTCAGGCGATCCTGAAAGGGGAGATTTCTATAGAAATGCCCTCGATGATATGGGCATGGATTACTCCTACTGGGATCAGGCCACATTCGGCGAGCTGACAGAGCTCGATGGCGTAGGCTATGAGACAATAATCTGGTTCACGGGCGATAATCTTTCCGACAATCCCCTCGGCGTAGGTCCAAGGGCACAGATGCGCACCTTCCTTGCCGGCGGCGGAAGACTTCTGCTCACAGGCAATACAGTCGGCAGATTTGCCTCCACAGATTTTGCCTTCTATTTCCAGACCCTCGGCGCTATGTATGTAACAACAAAGGAAAATCCACCCTATTTCCGGATTCTTCCGGGAATGGCGATGGCTTCTCCGCGTAATGTCTCACTTGATGAGGGAACTCGGGAGTCTATCGGTGCATATTCCACGGGAACACTTGTCACAACATACAACGACATGACAGGCGCAGGTGTCATCAACGAATCACACGGCGGAAGAAGTGCATACATGGCCTTTGCACTGGAAGACATCGCAAATCCCGATGCAGCTGCACGATATCTGGGCAATATCATAGCCTGGCTTGAGACAGGTAATGCCATTGACGAGAAAGTGGTGCTTCCCAATGAGTTCTCCCTTTCACCCGCAATGCCCAATCCATTCAACGGCGCAACAGCCTTCAAGGCAGGAATACCGGAGGATGGCGATTATTCGATCACAGTCACCGATGTAAGGGGCAGGAAAATCGAGACAATAGCCGACGGCGAGATGGCACGCGGCTTGCATGATATGAAATGGACACCAAAGGGCAATGTACCCTCGGGCATCTACTTCATAAGGCTGTCAGGCGAAGGCAATATCGCCACGCACAAGACAGTATACATGAAATAGATCATTCAGTGATTTGAAAATAGAATGTAGGGGCATCCCTTGGGGGTGCCCTGCATGAACTCAAATCAATAATGCTGAGGCAATCCCAGTGTCCTGCGATAAGACAATTTGTTCTTATTGATTCATCAAATGTGTTTGCCACTTTTTTAAAGTAATGAAAATAGAATAGAAGAGACAGGAGAGACATGAAAAGGATATATCTGATACTCGGACTGGTCGCACTGGTCTTCGCAGGTGCAGGCTCGGGCGATAAGTTCCCGGACTTCACGCTGGAGAACATAGACGGCGATGATGTATCACTGGAACAGATGCTCGGTGAAAAGCCGGTTGTCATAACATTCTGGGCTACATGGTGCAAGCCATGTGTCAAGGAGCTCAAGGCCTTCAAGCCGATTTACGAAGAGATGAAGGACGATTTTCACTTCATCGCCATCAATGAGGACGGCCCGCGCTCAAGAGGCAAGGTCAAGCCCTTTGCCAAGAAGGAAGGCTTTGAATATACCATACTTTATGACAATAACGGCGAGGTCAAGATGAAGGCAGGCGTCTCGGACATTCCCCACTTCTTCCTCCTCGACAAGTCCGGCAATATTGTCTATAAACATCCCGGCTACAAGACAGGCGACGAAAAGGAATCTGTAGAAGCGATAAAGGATCTGCTCAAGACATCAAGCTGCTCTGACACGGAGCTAGCACCGGAGGAAGCCGATGAATAGAGGACTCATACTCCTCGTCATCGGTGCATTGCCCCTTTTCGGGCTTTCCCTTCTGGGGACAAATGTACTCGAATACAGAAATGCCACAGACGGCTATTCCTTCTTCGAGAACAGGGCAGATCTGTTCATAGAGCACAATGAGATCTCCGCAGGTCTGAGACTGGAGATAGCCCAGCCATCACGATATTCCTATTTTACAGAGTCACAGTCGGAATATCAGGGCGTATCCCACAAATGGATATCCTATGCCAATGATGTACTTGATGTCAGGGCAGGAACATTCTATGAGACCTTTGGCAGAGGGCTTGTGCTGGATCTCTTCGAGGACAGAAGACTTGTAGTCGACCACAGGCTGGAGGGCGCAAGGCTGGCCTTTTCCCGTGATTATATAGATGCCAAGGGCATATACGGCAAGGCAGAATGGGACGAGGGCGTTACAGTGCAGGGTGGCGAGATCACTGCCCATCCTCCTGTAGTCGATCTTGGAGCAACATGGCTGGACTATCAGGGCGAGATGGCAGGCCATACCAATGCATATTCCCTATATGCCGACATCCCCACAGACTGGGTGAATGTATATGGAGAATACGCCGAAAAGCATATAGTCGGCGACGGCACCGACGGAACAGCCCTCTATGCCTCTGCTGACTTCACACTCGGCAACTACACCTTCATGGCTGAGTACAAGGACTATGAGAGCTTCTATCTCCGGTCGCAGACGCTCTTCTATAACAATCCTCCGTCATGTATGCGCGAGCCATCCTATACACTGCAATCGAGGCATGTGCACAATCAGCAGCTCTCTCGCGAGCAGGGTTTCATGGTAACACATTGGGGCTACTATCCCCTCGGACTTGAGCTTGAGGCATCCTTTGCTCAGGCAAAGAACCCCGACTTTGACGATAATAATACATATACTGAGATATACGCCGACATCTATCGTGACTTCGATAGCTGGGCAAATCATCTTGTATACCAGTATCAGGACGACGGCTTCTATGGAGATGTGATCAATACCTTCATACTCAACGGCTATGTCTATATCACAGAGGACAAGAGCCTTTCCTGGGATCTCGAGTATCAGACGATGGACACAGAGAGCTGGGACGATCCCCTCAATTCCTTCCTCGCCGGGGCAGAGGCAGAGATAATTGACGGTGTCGCACTCGGCTTTGAGGTGGCACAGATAGAGGAGATTGATCTCATTGAAGGTGAAGTAAAGAGCGAGACATCCCCCTGGACCTATGCAAGCATCAAGCTCATTGAGAATCACTCCATCAGCATCGGAGCAGGCAAGAGAGCCGGCGGCTTCACCTGTGCAGGTGGTGTCTGCAGGGAAGAAGCCCCATTCGAGGGTTTCGAGCTTTCAATCACCTCTACATTCTAGTAAATACAACTGAGCTTCTTGCCAAGATACCTATGAAGAGGGGCAATGCCCCTCTTTTTTATTGTGACATCCTTAATTTACCCTGTTTACCGCCGATAGATTCATTAATTAAAAGCGCAATGATCATATATTAAAGGGGTTATTATGAAGGAGATCAGGAGCGACTTCCCGTGGGTGATAATCAGGCTGAAAAATGAGCTCTATGCCTTAAGTGCCCGTGACGTTCAGACCATGGTTGCCATGCCACATATAGTAGATGTGCCGAATAAACCCCATTGGATAAGGGGCGTTGTCAATATGCGCGGTAAGGTCATACCTTTGATGGATCTTAGGTTGCGTCTGGATATGGAGTCATATATTCAGGAAATCGATGATCTGATCATGGCATTGGAGCAGCGAGAACAGGAGCACAGGGGCTGGCTGGAAGAGCTGAAACGCTCGGTTGAAGACGATCGCGACTTCCGCAAGGAGACCGATCCCCACAAGTGTGCCTTTGGTCGCTGGTATGACACCTATCAGGCACCCAATCTTTCAACAAAGCTGTTCCTCCGTCGTTTCGACAAGCCTCATAGAGCAATACACGAAATTGCACATAAGGTCGAGAATATGAAGAAAGCCGGGGAACATGAAAAGACCATGAATACTATAGAGATGACAAAAGATGGCGAGCTTGCCACAATGATCAAGCTTTTTTTCTCAGTTCAAGGAAATGTTGCGCGCCCTTGAGCAAACGGAAATCGCCCTTGTCCTCGATGTGAATGGTAGATACACAGCCATTGCAGTTGATTCAATAGAATCTGTGGAGATGCTTGAGCCGGGCTCCATAGAGCCAATGCCAAATATGGATGGCGATCTATCGGACAGCATAACATCCGGCTATATCGGCAAGCGTAAGGACGATATGGTGCTTATCCTCGATTCAGAGAAGATATGCCTTGAGAATCACCACCTGTGTGAGAATGAACAGGCTGCATAAGTCATTTTCTTCGATAACCTGTATATTTTAGAATGCCTTCCCTTTATGGAGGGCATTTTTACTTTCAATCTCCTTGAGTTTTAGCTAAATTATATATAGGGACAAAAACTACGTTAAAATAGAGGATGACAATCGGGATTCGGTGCACCTTTGCCTGGTCTGTCACCGCTGGATTTCTCAGAAAAGGGTCAACAAAATGGGTTTTCCACCCCACAGAGTTGATATATTGATGTCGCTAACAGGTGTAGATTTTGAGAGTGCTTGGGAAGAACGTACTATCCAAAATATTGATGGTCGTCAGATCCCCTTTTTTTCATTGCAACACCTTGTTACCAATAAGAAGGCCGCAGGCCGTCCCAAAGATCTCCTTGACGCAGAGAGCCCGCATCCTCGATTTGCGCAAGGATCAGGTCTGAGCAATCACTGTAAAAAAAAGCTGTATAGAAAAACTTGCCACAGCCCAGCCAGAGTTATGGACTTAACTTATGGTTATCTCTATATCTATTTATAAAAAGGAGATAGAAGCTGTTTTTTACAAGTACTTGTTTAGAAACAGTTTATTCCCGCCGATAAACGAATATATAAATAAAACAGAGAAAGCCTGACAAAATATTGGTTTCTTTTATTCTGACAAATGGGAAGTTTACTCTATAAATTTTCGATTTCATTGTTAAGATAAAATGGCCTAACCAACCAAATTAAGGGTTTTTGTGTTGACAGAAGCCTTTTCTTAACGCTTTCTTTATATGGAAAAATTCGATTAATTTTTTGGAGGTCCCACGGAGCATAGAGAAGAAGAAAATCGGCTTTTGATGGAGAACAGAGAGCTTTCAGAGCGGCTGGCGGTTCTCGAAGGGTTGCCCAATATAGCGGGAGACAGCGGCAAAGAATACCTTCGTTCTTTGCTGGCCCGCCTGTTCGACAATATGAAAAAGGCCTTTGTATATCATATTGCTGACGGAAGCATTCTATATGCCAACAGGGCTGCGGAGAATGTCCTCGGTCTAACACGCGAACAGTTTCTCGGTAGAGACTCTATGGATGAACAGTGGCAGGCCCTTGACAAAGATGGCAACACTATAACAGGCGAAAATCATCCTGCCATGATTTCTCTGCGAACAGGTCAACCTGTAAGTGATTATATAATGTCCGTTACAAGCACTGCTTTGGATGGGCGGAAATGGCTTTCCATATCCTCCAATCCGATTTTTTGTAAGGAAAAGGGCGAACCCTGCGGAGCATCTGTAGTATTCGACGATATTACCGAGAAGAAGCATATGGAGCGTGATTTTGACAATCTCTTTGCACAGATGCAGGAGGGCTTTTCGCTATGTGATATGATCTGGGACGAAGATGGCAAGGCAAAGGACTACATTTTTATAAGTGTCAATCGCGCCTTTGAGGATATGGTCGGAATAAAGGCCGAGGATGCCATTGGGAAAACTGTTCTCGAATTATTGCCTGGAACAGAATTTTACTGGATAGAGACATACGGCAATGTGGTTAAGACCGGTAAACCACTTGTTTTCGATAATTACAGCAGAGAAATCGGCAAGCATTTCCGTGTTTCTGCCTTCAAGGCACACGATAACCAATTTGCCTGCATTTTCAATGACGTGACCGAAGAGGTCATGGCAAGGGAGGCCCTGTTAAAAGAGAAAGAGAGAGCCGAGGAAAGCGAGAAACGCTTCAAGGCCCTGCACAATGCTTCCTTCGGGGGCATAGCAATACACGATAAAGGCGTTATTCTCGACTGCAACAAAGGTCTGTCAGAGATAACCGGGTATAGCCTCAAAGAACTGCTTGGTATGGACGGTCTGCTTCTTATTGCACCTTCACACCGCGATTATGTGATGGAAAAGATTGTCTCAGGCTACGAGAAACAGTATGAGGCTGTGGGCATAAGAAAAAATGGCGAGGAGTATCCACTCCAGCTTGAGGCCAGAAATGTCAGATATTATGGAAAGGATGTCAGAACCGTTGAGTTCAGGGATATCTCAGAGCGTGTGGAGGCCGAGCGAACAATAAGGGAGCAGAATGCGCTCCTGAAAGAGATTACGGACAATGTCTTCGATCTCATATCACTTGCAGATCTTGAGGGAAATTTTACCTTTCTTGGCAAATCCCACGAGAAACTAGGATATAACATAGAATATCTAATTGGGAGAAACTGCCTCGAATTTGTACATCCCGATGACCTCAGCTTTGTCGCTGATAAATTTTCAGGTTTTCTTAATAGCGACTTAGAATCAGACCGTATAGAGTACAGATATAGATGCAAGGACGGCAGTTATGTCTGGCTTGATACCGTTGGGAAGATGCTCCGTGATGAGGATGGAAAACCTAAGCAGATTCTCTTCAGCTCCCGGGATGTTACGGAACAGATCAAGGCAGAGGAGGCACTGAAAAAAAGCGAAGCACAGGTCAGGAACAAGCTCAGGAGCATTCTTGAGCCTGACAGCGATATATCAAATCTCGAGCTCTCAGACCTCCTTGATGTAGAGACCCTTCAATATCTCATGGACAGCTTCTATGCACTTACGAAAATTGGTATAGGTATATTAGATATGAAGGGTAATGTCCTTGTTGGCACAGGCTGGCAGAGGATATGCACACATTTTCACAGGGTTCATTCCGAAACAAATAAGCTCTGCATACAGAGCGATCTCGAACTTTCCGATGGGGTTGTCCCCGGTGAGTTTAAGCTGTATAGATGCAAGAACAATATGTGGGATATGGCTACGCCTATTATTGTAGGCGGCAAGAAGCTGGGGAATCTCTTCCTCGGCCAGTTCCTCTTCGAAGACGACGATATAGACGAGCAGACATTTGCCATTCAGGCCCGAAAATATGGCTTTGATGTGGATGACTATATCGCATCCTACAAGGCACTGCCCCGGTGGAGCCACGAGACGGTGGACAATGTAATGTCCTTCTACATCAGGCTGATCAATATGGTTGCGGATATGGCATATTCACAGATACAGCTCGCAAAGACTACAGAAGCCCTCCGGCAGAGTGAGGCCCAGATAAGGCATATTACGGAGAACATCTCGGATGTTGTATGGAGTGTTGATCTCCAGATGAATCATATTTATGTCACTCCTTCAGTCGAGCGTATGACGGGATTCAAACTTGATGAATACTTTGTGCTGCCAATAGAGAAGAGACACCCTCCTGACTCAATCAGGAAATTTATGGGCATACTTAAGCAAGAACTGGAAAGAGAAGAAAGTGAAGATGTCGACAGGCAAAGATCTCTTGTTCTGGAGGCAGAGCACTATACTAAATCCGGCGATATTATCCAGACCTCAATGCATATCTCTTTTATGAGGGACGAAAATGGGATCCCAATAGGGCTGCAGGGGACAACCCGTGATGTAACACGGGAAAAACAGATAGAAAGACAGCTCATAAAGAGCGAAGACAGGCTGAGCAGAATTCTGGATGTTGTGCCTGATATGGTCTCAGTACACAACAGAAAAATGGACATACTCTACAGCAACTGGAACGGCTTTGGTAATGTTCCAATGGAAAAGCGACTCACAGGGACTAAGTGCTACGAGACATACAGAGGGTTGAGCGATGTATGCCCCGACTGCCTTGCAAAGAATATCTTTGAAGATGACAGACCATTCTCGGTTGACGCACAACGGCCTGACGGCAGGTGGATGGACATAAGGGTTATCCCCCTTGAAAGGGGTGAGGACGATGAAGAGCTTTTCGTCGAATGGGTGAGGGACATCACCGACCGCAAACAGAGGGAAGAGCAGATACGCCTGAGCGAGGCAAAGTGGAAGAGCTATGTCAACCATGCTCCATATGGGATCTTCATCGCAGATAATCACGGAACTTATGTAGAAGTCAATCCCTCGGCCTGTCGTATAACAGGATATACAAATCAGGAGCTCCTTGGCAGTGGGGTCGGGGATATAATCTATGAAGACGATCTGCCACTGGCCAGGCAGCATTTTCAGGCTGTTTCGGAAAAGGGTAATGCCTATGTCGAGCTGAGATTCAAGAGAAAGGATGGCGAGATAAGGTGGTGGTCTGTTGCAGCCACGAAGATAACCAAAGAGAGGTTCATTGGCTTTACAAGCGACATAACCGATAGAAAGAAGGCTGAGGACGCCCTTGAATTCGAGCTCGAGTCCCAGAAAAAGCTGATTCAACTGACACAGAATGTTCTTTCTATGCAGGACGATGGCATAGACTTCCAAAAGATTACAGATACGATCAGGGAGATATCCGGTGCGAGATATGCTGCCTTCAACCTTTTTGATGACGATGGAAAATCCTTCAGAACAGTTGCGATGTCAGGTGTAGCAGAGCATATACAGAAGGCATCAAAAATGCTTGGAGTTGATATTACAAGACAGAGCTGGGACTATGACCCCATAAAGATGGCAAAGATCAGAGGGCGTGAGATTGCGCGGTTTGAGAATCTCAGCGACCTTGTCGATGGGGTTCTATCCGAGAAATTGATTGATAAATTGGCAAGGATGTTCAAGGTAAGGCAGACTGTAGTTGCCTCTCTTTATATAGACGACAGAATTCTGGGTGATTTTACCCTTTTCATACCGTGGGATATTGAGTTCAAGAATGACAATATTGTGAGAATATACCTTAAGATGCTCGGTCTCTTGCTCCAAAGAACCAAGGTAGAGCAAGCACTGAAGAGCAGGGAGGGACTTCTCCAGGAGATATTTGATATCTTGCCCGTAGGGCTTTGGGTTGCAGACAGGGATGGCAATCTGATACAGAACAACCCGGCTGGCCGCAGGATCTGGGGTGTTGACGAGAAAACAGACCTCTCAGATTTGGGGATTTTCAAGGCGAGATGGCTGCCCTCAAGGGAAGAGATAAAGATCGACGAATGGGCATTGATACGCTCGCTCAATGACGGGGAAACCATTCTTGATGAGCTGATAGAAATAGATGGCATGGACGGAGTCAAGAGAACTGTGCTCAACTCAACAGCACCGATATTCAACGATAACGGTGATATTGACGGGGCTATAGTTGTCAATCAGGATATATCCGAGCTTCAGAGATTGCAGGATCAACTACATCAGGCCCAGAAGATGGAATTTGTGGGCAGGCTGGCAGGTGGCGTTGCCCACGATTTCAACAATATGCTGGGGGTTATTCTCGGGCACACAGAGCTTGCCATGCTCAAGACAGAAAGCGATAATGAACTATATGAAGACCTGACAGAGATAAGAAAGGCGGCCAATCGCTCTGCAGCCCTGACAAAGCAGCTCCTTGCCTTTGCGCGCAAGCAGACTGTTACCCCTGTGGTCATAGATATAAATGACACCATTTCCGGAATGTACAAGATGCTTCTGAGGCTCATCGGAGAGAATATTAACCTTACATGGACACCCGGGGATGTAGACCATGTCAAGATTGACCCTTCACAGGTCGATCAGATACTCGCCAATCTCTGCGTTAATTCCCGTGACGCCATAGAGCGATACGGTAATATCACAATTGAGACAAGCTCTGCAACTACCTGCGACAGGGAGAATCATGAGGACTGCACGCCATCTGATTACGTAGTCATAACAGTCAGAGACGACGGCAAAGGTATGGAAGAAAGCGATATGGACAAGATCTTCGAGCCCTTCTTCACCACAAAGGAATTCGGCAAGGGTACTGGGCTGGGCCTGGCGACTGTTTATGGCATTGTTAAGCAGAATAAGGGCTTTATAGAGGTAAAGAGCAAAAAAGGCGAGGGAACTACCTTTTTCATATACCTTCCTGCATACAGGGATGAGACATCGGCAGATCGAAAGAGCAGAGCACCGGAGAATCTGGAAGGTGGCGTCGGTAATATTCTGATATGTGAGGACGAGGAAGCGGTTGTACAGATGATCGATCAGATACTCAGCAAACAGGGCTATAATGTCATGTCTGTCGGAACACCCGAGGAGGCTCTTGAGATTGCAGGACAGTACAGCTTCGATATTCTGCTCACAGATGTTATTCTGCCCGGAATTGATGGGCGAAGGCTCTCAAGTGAGATTTCCACAATCTGTCCAGGTATAAGAATCATTTTCATGTCCGGCTATCCCTCGGATATCATTGGGCAGCACGGCATCATGGAAGGCAGGATTAACTTTTTGCAGAAGCCGTTTACAATTTGTGAGCTGTCCGATAAGATCAAATCCGTGTTAGAGTCTTAGACCAGCCTGATTACTGTTATTTCCTTGAGCATCTTCTTGAGGTTCTTCATAGAGCAGGCACCACCGCCACTCTGCAGTACAGAGGCGGTTCCGCAGGCTGTGGCAAAACGGGCTGCATCCCAAATCTCATAGCCCTTTTCCATGCACCATGCAAAGGCACCTGTGACTGCATCGCCGGCACCTGTTGAGTCGACAACCTTCACAAATGGCGGAATAAATCGAAGGGCTTTGCCTTTGTGGGCTACGATCAATCCCCCCTCGCCGAGGGTGACGACGACAATCTCTGCCTCATCACCTGCCATTTTCAGGGCTGTGTCTGTGATCTTCTCTATATCCATCGGGTCAATGCCGCGGATGGTTCCGAGCTCTGTGGAATTGGGGCATACCATGTAGGGCTTGGCGTGCAGTCCTTGTATGAGATTGTCTCCGCTTGCGTCGAGAATTGTCTTCATTCCCTTTTTATTCAGGTTTTCCACAAGGTGGAAATAGATTTCTGCCTTTATGCCCTGGGGTGCGCTGCCCGATATAGCGACAGTGCTTGTCTCCCAGGTGTCTATCCGCTCCATGAGAATCTGCACCTCTGCCTCGGACATGACAGGTCCCGGTGTGTTGACCTTTATCTCCCTGCCGGTTGTTGTCTCGTGTATGAATGTGCAGATTCGTGTTTCCTTCTCGGTTCTTATGAAATCGCAGGCTATGCCCTCATCATGAAGCAGCCTGAGCACCCTTTCCCCTGTGTGTCCGCCGATTAGTCCGGAGGCCATTGTCTTTCCGCCCAGTCTCATAACTGCCCTTGAAACATTGATGCCTTTGCCTCCTGCAAAGACCTCGACCTTATCAGAGTTCATAACACTGTCGAACTCTATCTCCCTGAGGAAGAGATGCCTGTCAAGGGCGGGGTTGAGGGTTATGGTGTATATCATATTTCTCGCTTTTTTATAATCATATGAAGACTGTGCTCCCCGCAATATTACCTAGAACATATCTCTTTTCAATCTTTCGGCAGTCAGAGGGAACTGCTTTTAAAGAAAGAACTCATCCTTTTGTTTCGCAGATAATATAGCATAAAAAGCCACACTGTGCAACTTAGACAAATTGAGTATCGGAAATCTTAGATGGTGAAACCTCAATGAGAGCATGCCGCTTGATCTACAATATTGGGATAAACACTCATTAACACTGGGCAATTTCATGTCAAAATATGGGGGCTTAGCGCACCAGTCTCTCAAAAAGGAGGGCTTATCGCCCAGGTAGGTTCGAGTATTTCATGGAGAGGGAGGAACCAATTCATATGAATAGTTACTCTTTAAAAAAGGGGGCTTACCGCCCAATTTGTTTCAGATATCCAAAGAAAGAAGAAAACAAAGTCCGATGGCACTTCGTATTTATAAAAAGGGGGGCCTTACGCCCCCCTAACCCTTTGGAGATTGTATGGTTCGGGGAGGATTGGAGAGTGAACCCCGGCCATACGCGAAAGACCCTGCTTGTGGAGTTTGCAGGGATCCCCGCCTTTTTACTGGAGAGTAATCGTTGTATCCTCAAGGGCGAGTATCCAGTAGCCCTCGCCGGGATTCAATTCCTTTGTCTCGTTATAGTCGCCTGTTCTTGGATTGTACTGGTAGACAGGCAGTTTTATCGCTGCAATATTCTCGAATGTATCTGTAGATATGACCTTGAAGGGTCCACCTACGAGATTCCAGCCTTTGGCCAGTTCAATTGTTACCTCGGATGAATAGCCTTCGCCCTTCATGGGTATGGAGATGTCCTCCTCTGAGAAGAGGCAGAAGCCAATGCCGGAGGTAATTGTATGTGCCTTCTGATATGCAGTATTCTCGGTGCTGTACGGATATATCTCGGCTGCAATGGGCGGATTGTAGGTGTCGAAGACATCCACAGCGGCCCTTTGCTCGTCGAATGGCCATGATAGAAGATTCCATCCGGCCTTAATCTTGTACATCTCCTGCATTGGAGTTGGCGAGAAGTCGATTTTGATGGAAATAGTTATCTCTTCGAGGATATCCCCTGTTGTCTCGTCCTTTATGGTGAGTACAAGTGGTATTTCCTTCTTGCCGAATCCGTTCTTTGTGTCTGTGGGCAGGCTCATTTTGAGCCACAGATACTGGGTTTCACCCTGTTTGATGATCCCATTTCCGTACCTTCTTGCGCGCCTTTGGTCGGCCCATTTCGTGTCCTCGTCTACTATGTCCAGATACTCGTCGAAGGTGGGCATTGCCCTTTCCTCCGAGAAGCTGGCGATGAGGACGTAGGTATCTCGTCCGGGAGCGTTTGCGGCTTTCCAGCCTTCGTTTTCCTGTGCGTGCAGCCCTATGATCACTGGATTTTCGCCAGTGTTGGTCAGCTCAATGGCCTCATTATCGACCATTACACGCTGGGAGCGTACAAACTGCTTCTCCATGTCCCACACAGTGGAACCGGTTTCGACATACCTCGATTGGGCTAACAGAAGAACACAAGGGACGAAAAACAGGACAAATGCCTTTTTAATTCTCATTTTTCTCCTCTTACTTTCTTTGTTAGTCCTTGAGGTTGGTAATATTTTCAAAGATTCTTTCCCTTTTGGGATACTGCCTTGGCAGAGTAAAATCTATATCAAAGCCCAATCAATTATCGGCGCATAACCGGAGGAATAAAACACAGTTTCCAGAGCCAGTTGTATTTCTTCACCATGCTCTGTAGAAACTGTTTGCAACCTGGTGCCATTCATCACGCCGGGCTGTATATGGGTGTTACAGCTCTTTCTCACAGCCTTTTTACAGGCTGTGCTTCTTATATCTATCAATCTCAGGGGATATGTAGTGGAAGTATAAATCGCTATTGATGCCCCCTATGCTTAAAAGGTATTTATTTTTTGGGGTATGTCAAGCTGAAGGATAAAATATTTTTGGAAAAGTGATTTATTTTTTGGTGGGAGGGGGGGGGGGCAAAGTTCTTTTCTCTCCCTTTTCGCTTCGATGAGCTTGCGGACTACATCCCTCGCTATTTCAAGTGTCTCGGAGACTGTTCTGCCCTGGGCTATCAGTCCCTGTATTTGATCAGAGGTGGCAAGATAGAGACCTTCGGGGAGTTTTTCGATTTTGAAATGAGTGTTCATCAAAAGGCTTTTATCCTCTCTGCCATCTGTTGATCTGTCAGGACTCTGCCTTCTTTATAATCCTTTTCACCCCTTTCAATCATTCGCGCAAGGAGAAGCTCTTTGATTATCTCATCGAATGTACTGTCTTCAGGTTGCTTCTCTATGATTGAAATGAGTTTTAGCTTTGTATCACTCATACTTCTTCTTATCTAGATCTACTTTTTCGAGGATGTAATTGTAGTCCCCATCTCATAGCTGTGAGAGTTTAGTTTCCATTGACCTTTGTTAGTTTTTCAAGATCAGCTAAATCTGAAATCCTTCCACTGGCTTTCTTGTTCGCAATGAGATCATGCAGTGATATTATGGGTATAGATAGGCCATCATACTTTTTAACCACCCTGTTTTTATAGGCACTTTCGAAATCAATACCATCAATCAGATTTATTAAATCTATTCTACTGGGTTCTATGCCGAAAACAATGATATTACCTTCTTTGGAGAATAATTCTGTATCGAGTTCATCTTCATCAAATCCGAACTCATGCAATGTTTTTTTCAGAGCTTCGGCATTTTCTAATGATGTATCATAATATATGTCAAGATCCTTCGTATATCTTGGATGTCCGTGAAAGGCAACTGCATAGCCACCAACTATCAAAAATTTAACTCTGTTTTCTTTCAACAACTCTAAGAACTCTTTGAAGTCTTGCTGGATAATCACCTTTGATTTTCCCCCATTGAATGCGCAGCTTTTCTACCAGCTCCAGCCTTTCCTTGCCGGACATTCTGCGAATCTCTTCGATCTCAAGTTTTTCGAGACCTATCCTGTCTGTTATAATGAGTCTTTTCTTCATAGAGCAAATTTAATCTGTAAATGCTATTTTTGCAAGCCCCAAAACTACATCTCGCCCACGCCCACCGTGCCTTTGAGGGATTGGAGATAGCCCTCCGAAGATAGCCTTTTCAGGGTCTTTTCGGCCTCTGTTATTTTCTCATCTATGCCCAGGGATTGTGCCAGCCTTGCATTGTTTTTCACTGCAATGAAGCCCTCCAGGTCTGCGATTCTGGATTTGATGCGCTCCATATCCTTTTTTTGCTTGAGCTTGAGCCTTTCATTGTACCAATCTGAGTTAAGGACATATTCGCGATCGAAGAGCTTGCGGAAGTCGGGATTGTCCCTGCCCTTGCCCTGCCATGTGCCGTGTGCCATGATATTAAGGAGTGCTGCAAGGGGCGGAATGGCCTTTTCAACGCTGCCGTCTTCGAAATAGCGAATGGCCACCCTGCGCTGTGACTGGACAATATTGTCCACGCCTTCGAGGAAGGCATCCATGTCCTCCTTTTCCGGGCGGAGCATCTGCTCTGTAAATATGCGTCCGGGCTGGTCGAAGACACGGCCTGCATAGCGGAAGAGAAATTCACCTGTTATGCGATAGCCCAGCCTGCCGACATCAACAGGTTTTCCTGCCCATACAGGATTTTCGACCTTGACCTCTTCAAGGCTGCCCTCTTCGATCAATGCCTGTGGCTTGGAAAGCTCCTTGTGTATCCTTGCGAAAAATTCCGGTATGAGAATAGATATGTCGTGATCAAAGCGATGGGACACGCCTATGTGCCCTGCTGCGGACGACCAGCCATTGTAGCCTGTGAGTATGTAGGACAGAAGGGCTGCATTCAGGTCATAGACAGGGGAAAGCATATTGAAAGGCCCCTTGGTGAGTGCGCCCTCTGAGCCTGCGCCGGTTGTGGAGGGCGATTTGCCCGAAAGGCTGGCGACAAAGTCCATGAAAAGCTCCGGCAGTTCCTGATAGTGAAGTGGGCCATATACGCTAAGACCCTTTATGCCCTTTTCCTTCTCAGGGGGATTGTTCCTGCGCGCAGGGATTACCGAGTCAACCGGATAGTGGACTGGCTTGTCCTGTGGTATGCGTCTTTTGAGGCGAATGCCCATCTCGGCTATGTGATAGTCCTGTGGCCTTGAGAAGTCGTGGCGGGTCTGGAGATAGCGGGGATTGGTGGACATTCTCTCCCCCATCATCCTGGGATGGCTGGGGCTGATGAAGAAGCTGTCGCCCTCTGCGCCCTCATTGATGATGCGCTGTATGGGGGGGGTGTATTGGTCGAAGCCTATGGGGTCTTCGATCATCTCCCTGCCGTCTTCCGGGGTGAGGGGTTCATAATTGGTTATGAAGACATCGCTTCTTGCGAGGTCTGCCTCTGCCTCCTTGTCATAACCCTTGTGTATGGCCTCGTCCGGCCTCTGGAAAAGCCTGTATTCTGCATTGGTCAGGAGCTTGACGCTTGCTCCTGCCCTGTCGTCACGGGCAAAGGGCACGGAGTCGAGGGTGACGCTGACTGTGATGTCGTCCTCCATCTGTATCTTGGCGGAGGGTATGAAGTCCGGGCGGAGACGATGAACCAGCCAGTCGCCCTCTTCTGAAAAGCCCACACGCAGATATGCCGCCACAATTTTCTTGTCTTTGTAGAATAGTTCATGGCCGCGCTGGCCGTTGATTCTGTTGGTTGTGAAGAGACTGCGCCAGTCATCGTCCTGATCTCTGTGATGCCTCTTGATGAAAAGAACAAGAGCGCGCACATGAGATGGTATCGAATCAAGCCAGTCCCTGTATTCGTCTGTGTGGTGTTCCGAGGGTGTGAGCAGTTTGATAACAGAGCCGAGGGAACGTGTGGGATCGAGCACCCTTCGTGAGGGCTTGTCTCGTTTTTTGTGTTCCAACCAGCGGTCGGAATAGTCCCTCTCGATGACATCCTCCGCCAGCTTCATATCCGCTTCAAAATCATTGATATAAAAAGGCCCATAAATTATTGCATTGTCGAGGGATTTGGATATCTCGCTCTTGCCGCCGCCTGATACTGTGCAGGGTTTGTGGCAGAAAATGCCGTCTGCAACCGTGCCGACCAGTCGCCAGCTCCCCTCGTGCTTTTCCATGTGAATCTTGTAGCCATCGGGATAGATATAGACCCTCTCCGGCAGGAGCTTGAGCCATCCTCCATCCCATTTCACCTTCTCGCCCCAGAGGTCAAAGCGCGCAGTCTCTGGAATATAGTGTATATGGGGATATTGACGGTCAATGCCATAGCCCTCTGCTCTGAAGTCAATCAGGTCGGGATATGCTGTACGCATATCATCGAAGCTGTGATCCGTCTTTGCCCAGGCATGATCTGCGAGATTGTAGCGCGGAAATACAACTGTGCCTCCGGCGTGCTCTTCTTCAGCAAGTCCGAGGAGATTCGCCGAATATGTTATCTGTGTCTTGACCTCTTTTTTGGAATAGCCAAAGTAGTTATCTGCGATTATGGTGATACATACACCCCTTTCATCCCTTGCTGTAATCTTGAAGGGAGAGCCGTCATTGTAAAGCTCATTTTCATCTTCCCAGCACATGCCCTCAGCCCTTTGCCTGTCTGTAGCGTCATCTATATGGGGCAGGCCGACCTCTTTTTTGGTCAGGCTGAGTATATGGGGTGCGAGTATTATGCAGCCTGTGTGGCCTGTCCAGCCTTCGACATCGAGGGCGGAATCATTGGAGACAAGCAGAGGATCGCCAGCATTGCCAAAAACGCTCTCGACAAAGTCCAGAGTGGCGACTAGACCTGCCGGCACAAAGAAGCGCGTCTCCATGGACATGCCCTTGACCTCGCCTGGAACTTCGGGCAATACAGGCGGGCGCATAAATAGGGAAACCCAGGCATGGGCCCTGTATGGCTGTGATGCTGTGAATGGAACCTCTGTCAGCTCATCCGGTGCCTGCCATGCAGCCCGAAGAAGCTCGCCGAAAACGGCCTTAGGCACTTCCTTCTTGTCCAGCGGTACCGGCAGTCCACCGTCTGCTATGTGGAATGTCCCTTTTGTGGTGCGTTTGTCGTGGAGGGGATTGTGGAGTATGCCCTGCTTTATTCGGTAGGACGAAATATACCTGTTCTCAAAATGATCCTGATCCGGCGGAATGGCAAGCTCCCTTGCTATGCCGTGTCTGTCGAGTATGAGTGTTCTGGATGGGAGAAGTGGTGCATCCTTGCCGAGATATGCACAGAGGAAGTCCTGAATGCGTCTGTCCGAGGGGCAAAGATGGTCTGCGAGGAGACGGGACTTCTCGTCGACATTGGCGAGAAAGTCCTCGAGAAGCTCTATGAACTCAATGTCCTTGCGGTAGTCGTCGGGTGATTCTTCCCAGTCTTCCTGCTTGCGGACAAAATATGGCTGCCCAAGTGCCGCCAGCTTGAGATTGATGTATCGCTTGAAATTCTTCCGCGACTGAATGCCAGCCTCTCCACCCTTTACCAGACCCAGCGATTTTCTATAGTTGACTCCCACAGAAAGCCTCCCTTATCAAAAGCAACAGGGAGAACCCATCGCCCTGCGCCGATTTTTATCAATTTTTGCCCCATGTACACACCTATTGTAATGAAAATCGTCCATAAACGAAAGGGATTTAGTTTTGCGAGATGCAGACTAAATAGATGCATCCCTAGTTGAATAATTTGTTTGACAATGTAAGGAGATAGAATTATTGTTCTATAACTCAATAATTGGAGGGTTATGGAGGACGTTCGGGAATACAGGGACATGAATATCTGGCTGATTATCGTAGGAGTTGCAGAGGTGCTTATAGGGGCACTTTTTACAGTAGCAACATTTTTTATGACTGTAGGTCTTTTGACACTGCTTTTTTCCGATCATAAGTCTGCTATTTCCGGAGCTCAAGTTATACAAGCTATAACCCTTTATGCCGGAGTCTCTGGATTACTTATCTGGTTCGGCATTGCCACCTATCATGGGCGAAGATGGGTTAGAGCCATTCTTACAGCAACAGGATGGCTTGGTCTTGCGGCAGGTTTGGGTGGAGCTGTCTTTGTTATTCCATTCATGAACAGCCTGATGGCTGCCTATATTCCTGCTACTAACATAAACATGCCGGATGTTACTCTGTTGCGGATCAGTTTGTTTTTTAAGGTATTCATTGGAGTTGTCTATTTGCTGATTCCTGTTTTTCTCATTCTCTTCTATGGAAATCGACATACCAGGAGAACCTGTGAGAAACTTGATCCAGTTGAGCGATGGACGGACAGTATTCCCATGCCGGTTTTGATTATAATTGTATCTGAACTCCTTTCACTCACTGGTCCCCTGTCAGCCTTTCAAAACAGGGGTCTATTCCCTGTTTTCGGTTTGCTTGTAGCCGGTATTCCGGGGTATATTCTCCATATGATCACCTTCCTTGTTACCCTGTTCATCATCAGGGGATTGTTAAAGCTGGACATTTCAGCCTGGTGGGTGGCCATAGTTTACAACTCCATTTTCTTCATGTCGGCAATTGTAACAGGTGCGAGGATAGAGTTTTCAGATCTTATTGAGTATGCCGCTGTTACTCCGCAGGTCAGTGAAATCTATGATAGAATGGGACCTGTAAATATGCAGCCCCTTGTATGGGGAACAGTTGCCAGCTTTCTCTTGTATTTTGGTTTCATGCTCTGGATTCAGAGATACTTCACCGCCGAATACAAGAACCCCGAAGGCATCCTGCCCGATGGGATTGAGCCTGATTCTGAGCAATATGAGCCGGATGATGAGGCTGAAGAAGACAAGAGTCGGATTGACAAAATAGATTAGGAGTGACATGGAGAATAAAGACTACAAAGACTTGAGTGTTTTGCTCAAGATTTCCGGTGTAATCGGGATCATTTCCGGTGCGCTTTTCGCCCTTATGATTCCTTTGATGATTGCAGGGATGATACTAATGAAGAGCCTTGGTACAGCTCAGGCGATGAGTTCGGGTATATATATATCTGCCTCCTTTGTTTACGCCATAATGGCAGCGGTCTCAATTGTGCTGGGCATCGGATCCTTCCGGCTGAAAAAATTGGCAAGGGCTGTGGCGGAGGCCCTCGGCTGGATTATGCTGGTCGGAGGGATTGTCGCTATGATTACAATGCCATTTTTCATGGGTAATATGTACAGCTACCTCGAGGAGCAGACAGGGATGTCGATGGGTTTCATGGAGGTTTTCGCCTATGTAACGATGTTCTTCATCTATATTGTTGGTCCTGGTGTTATTCTGCTCGTCTATGGCAATAGAAATGCCATAAGAACCTGCGAAGAGGCAGATCCCGAGCATAGCTGGGCTGACAATGTTCCAAGAAAGGTGATGCCCCTTGTTATGATCTGTTTTATGGCGGTTTTCGGTTTGCTCACTGTAATCGGTTACAATGCAGTTTTTCCCTTATTCGGGGCTATACTCACAGGACTTCCCGGATTTACTGCCATTGTTGTTGTCAGTGCAGCCTTTGTTTTCGCAGGACTGAAGGTGATGAAGCTGGACATTGCAGGCTGGTGGCTTTCCCTTGGATTGATTTTTGTCCTGCAGATATCCAATATGATCACTTTCTCGCAGAAAGGCCTGATTGATCTATATGAGAAGATGAATTTCCCGGAGGCGCAGCTTGAACTTATACGGGGCATGGATATTGGGGCAGGACCCATTGTCATCATGCTGGGAGTGATGCTTGTATTGACGATCGCATATATGCTCTGGATTCGCAGATACTTCACACCAGAATACAAGAACCCCGAAGGCATCCTGCCCAATGGGATTGAGCCTGATCCCGATCTATATCAAAAGGATGAAGACTAATATTGGCTGATTTAATCTCGGGACTTAAGATACATGACCTAAAAAGGTGTCACCCAAATAAAGACAATTATCGCTGCCTGTGACCTACCAGTGATTCAGCCCTGGAACGCCCCAGACATATATCTCGCCATCATTGTCTATGGCAACGGTGATATTTTTTAGCTGGTCATCGCATTCTTCGGCTGTGAAGCCCGGCCAGTCCCAGGTCTCCTTTGGGTAGGCATAGATGATGCGGGTTGCATTCCCGCCAATGCCCCACCAGGCAAAGACATACCAGAAACGCGTTTCGCCGGAGGGTCTGTCTACACCCATCTCCTTGAGTCTGCGCATTGTTCTGCCGGAGAAATCTTCCCACCATGATGATCCACCGAAGATGGCGTCCTCCGGGTCTTTGTCTGCCACATAGAGGTAGGTGCCGTCCTGCGTGGGATAAAGACCGTGATTGGCATAGTAGGCATCGGAGAGTTCCTGAAGGTGTTTGCACATAAGAACCGCTTCCTGGAGCTTGGTCTTTATGACAAAGGTACGATATCTGTTAATGGCAAGTGTGGCAAGTATGCCAACAACAGCAACAGCCACCAGAAGTTCAATTATTGTGATTCCCTTATTATTGAGATTTCGCTCTTTGCCCTGACACTCCCTTTTATTCTCGTTCATATCGAGCCTCCCATATGGTAATGTCACCATGTGTTCAATCCAGGGACACCCCAGACATAAACTGAGCCGTCATTGTCTATTGCCACCGTAACATTTTCGAGGGTATTGTCACATTCCTCCTCAGAGAAACCATACCAGTCCCAGCGGGTCTTCGGATAGGCATATACTATTCTTGTAGAGGATCCCATAAACCCCCAGAAATGTGCATAATACCAGAATCTTGAATCTCCAGAGGGCTTTGAGATTCCCATTTCCTTAAGCCGTTGTTCTGTCTTGCCGAACAGCATATCATAGTACCAGTGTCCAGCCAGATTACTGTCTCCAAGGCTTTTATCGGCTATCAGAAGATATGTTCCGTCCTGCGTAGGGTAGAGGCCATGGTTTGCATAGTATGCATCGGACATCTCCTGAATATGTTTGAGCATAAGTACCGCTTCCTGAATCTTTGTCTTCAGGACAAAGGTACGATACCTGTTGATGGCAAGTGTTGCAAGAATGCCGACAATGGCAACGGCAACAAGCAATTCGATTATGGTGATACCCCGATTGTTAATATATCCTTTACAATCAGGGGTAGTAGGCTGATAGCCCCTTTTAAAGGTAATGGGATATGGTTTGTTCTGCTCGGTCTTAGATGTCTGTGCTTCCTTCGAACTTTGCTCGTTAAAGCGGATTTTTGTCTTACTCTTGCAGCGATCCTTCTCTACGCCCTGACATGCTGTGCTGCCAGTAATGTTTTTCATGCTCGCTCTCTGTTATTTGTGCGGGATAAGAGAATCGGTTAAGGTTGGCAATGAAGGTAATCTAATAGATTTCTCGGCCTGCAAAGCTCGCCCAACTCTTCTATGTCCCCTCCTTTTTTGCTCTTCTTATAATATATGTAAAATATCGGGGATAAGTCAAGAGACTGAATAAAAAAAGTATTCTCCTCCTCGGAAATTTCGGGAAGTGTCTGGGCAGGGCTTGGGGTTTTGTACTAATCGTCCTGCATTGTGACAAGGAGCCATTTTTCATCAGCTGTGTGGATGAGCGCATGATCTCCTTTCATCTTTTCGCCATCGAAGCTCAGTACGATCTTATCCTTTTCCCAGCTCTCAGCTTTGTATTGACCCTTATCCCATATTGTCACGGTTCCTTTTCCGCTTCCTTCCTCTATATCACCTTCGAAGTCCAGCCATTTCTTTGGGTGATCCTCTGTCTCGATCATCAATCTTTTTCCGGACTTATCGGGACTTTTGGGTATGGCCCAGCATTTAAGATTGTCTTGACGTTCCAATCTTAGATCAAAATGATTGTTCCCCTTTTCCATATGATGCTTCTGAATAACAAAGCGCAATGTTCCTCCTTTTGTCTATATACTGCAATATAATCTGCTCAGTTGCAAGGTTGTTGTTTAGAATGTATTGTTCTGGCCATTTACACCCTTTTCTCCTTCTCGCAAAGAGGCAGGATTTGCTATTATCAAGAGATTTGGTGAGTTGAATATTGATCCCTTAAGTGATGCTGGCCGGAGTACTGTCATTTGCTCCAGTCAGAGTCGAAGGGTTTGGGTGATGCCCTTGTGGCATTGCTCAGAGTAGACCGAGATAGTCTGCAATCTTATCTGTGAGTTGCTCAGGTGTACCTGATTTTGGAATTATTTTAATGCCCATTTCCCTGCATCTTCTTTCCAGGCTCTCTGTGAGGAGTCTGTCTGTTTCCAGGAAACGTTCCCAGCCTCCATCGGGCATCGCTGCATCGACCATCTCCTTCATCTTCAGTCTTTCAGGGTCAGAACACCAGAGCTTCCTTGCCAGCTTCGGGTCAACACCTATGCAGACAATCTGCTCCTTCGGTATATGTCCAACAAGAACATAGGGGTCTGTGAATCCACCCTCGATAATGCACGAAGTTTTCTTATCCCTAAGCTCTTCCATAAGAAGACCGGCTGTTTCGGCATCGGTTTTTCTGTAGTGATCAAGGAATTCTTCATCGGTTTTTCCGAGCATGAAGGCAAGGGGATTCTCCGAGGAGAACCACTCTGTTATTGCAGGGTGCTCCTGAGCATTGTAGAGGGATGCATAGCTGCCATATATCCTTGCATCCATGTCTATTCTCTCAATTCCTGCTTTCTTCGACAGCATTTCCGAGACAGTTGTCTTGCCCGAGCAGGCACCGCCCAGAATTACATATATATCCATACTGACCTCCCTTTTAGATGGGTAATCTATGCCTTTTTACGGGATCCGGCAAGGGGGTTGACAAAGACAAAGACAATGAGCGACAGAAGTATGCCTATGAAAATCGGCTCAAGATCCCAGGGGAGCTGCCAGCCTGCGATGGTGATCACGAGTGTGGCCGTTCCCCCCGCAAGCATGGACCAGAATGCAGCAGCGGAGGAACGTCTCTTCCAGTATATGAACCCCAGCACAGGTATAAGGAGGCCGGAGACCATGAAGGCGTAGGAGTAGAGCATAAGCTCGAGGACATTTTGCATTGCACTGGCAAGCAAAAGGGAGAATGCTCCGATGGATATTGTGATAAGGTGTGGCGAGTGATACCATTTCTTCTTCTGTATAAGATCGCTGTTTCCACCCCTGATGATATCCGTGAGTACATTGCCGGATGCAGCCATCAGGCAGCTGTCCGCAGTGGACATTATTGCCGAGAAATATGCAGCGAGCAACAGACCCATCACACCTGTGGGCAGGACATTTCTTAGAAGCAGGGGAAGACCAAGCTCCGGATCCATTGTTGATGCATCTGCATATCCAATGGCTGTGAACATTCCCTGATCTGCCGCTGCCCGGGCGAACATTCCGAGCAAAACGCCCATGAAGGCCATGATCGGATATTCGAAAATACCGGCAAGAAACCAGGCCTTCTTTGCGTCCTTTTCCGAGCGGGATGCATAGATGCGCTGATAGAGCGTCATGCCGATGAACCAGATTGGGATTATTGTCACTGCCCAGCTTCCCAGCTTGCCGGGGGTTATATTGCCAAGGGAGAACATCTCAGGGGGGAGGGATGAGCGCAGACCTTCCATGCCGCCCACGGCAGTGAAGCCAACGGGTATACCGACAAAGATGAGGCCGATCATGAGTATTATCCACTGTATCGTGTCTGTATAGACTACCGCCTTAAGGCCACCGAGGCTTGTATACGCAACTGCGATTATGCCCATGAAGAAAAGTGCGCCATGCATCGATATGCTTGGAAATGTTGCTGTTGCCAGCTTTGCACCGGCAAGGAGCTGCGAGCTTGTGAAGCCGATATATCCTATCGCCGATATTATGCCTGCGAGGAGAGCGACCTTCTTGTCGTAGTGCTTACCGAGGAGCTGTGGAAATGTAAGCAGCAGGTTGTCCTTGGAGAATTTGAAGACCTTGGGAATGAGAATCACGGCTGCCAGCCATGCACCGATCAACCCTGTGAAGAGCATCCACGAGCCTGCAACGCCCATGATAAAGCCCAGTCCTCCCAGGCCGATGGAGAAGCCGCCGCCGACATCCGTTGCGACCACAGACAGCCCGATATGCCCTGGGCCCATGGCTCTGCCCCCGACATAGTAGTCCTCTGAGTTCTTGTTCTTGTTCAAATAGTAGATACCGATGCCGAGAACTGTGGCAAAATATAGCCCCAGAATCACAAAATCTATGGCTGTCATTGCTTTCCCCTTTTGCGGGCTGTTACCTCCTGAAAGGGTTACGGTTCTCCGCATCACCCGCTCTATTGCGGAGCCGCTGCCTTTTTTGTTTTATTCCATAGGAACATAGGGAAAATGACGGATATGTCAAGGCAAAGGAAGGGCAGCCGCCGGAGCTTGTCGCACCTCCACGGCAACCGGCGGTGCCCGGGAATATTATTGTCTATGGCATGGGAAAAATCAAGTATTTACGATAAGATAAGTTTTTTGAAAACAGCTATTTTACATGATATTAAATCACAGAAAAACAGATAAAATAATTGGACCCTGCTGCTCTATACTTCTGCATTTTTATTGCCGGTCATCCTTTCAATCAATACAGCCCCCTTTGTGGCAAAGGTAAATTTATGTCCCTTCCCTTTCTAGCGCCAAATCTCTTTCGCCTTGACATCCTGCCTGTTTGAGGTAATTTCTCTATATGAATAAGGGATATTCAAAATGGCCTCTTCTGCTGCCTGCGCTTGTTTTTTTGCTGCTCATAGGTATCTACACTCTTACATCGACCACAAGATGTGACGGAAAACTCATCTATCCCCTCGATGATACCTATATACACCTGGGACTTGCCGACAACCTCGGCAGCAATGGCACCTGGGGCTTTCGTGAGGATATATTCGCCTCTGCATCCTCATCCCCCCTGTGGACTGTGATTCTTGCCCCGTCTCTTCTGATATGGTATTCAGAGCTTATGCCCTTTGTCATCAATATTCTCTTTGGGCTGGGGATTATACTCCTGCTCTATCGAATTGCAAAATCAAGGGATTTACCACCGAATATAGCCACAGTAATGTCTGTTCTAACAGTGATCTTTACCTCCACAGTCTCCCTGACATTGCTGGGAATGGAGCATACACTCCATCTATTGCTTTTCATTGCCTTCATACACACAGGTGCAAGAGTTCTTGAACGCAATGGGGGATACTGGCGATTGCTGGTGCTTGCGCCCTTGCTTGGAAGTGCGAGGTTTGAGGGTCTTTTCACGGTCATTGCCATGTCCATGCTTCTGCTTTGGAAAAGAAGATGGAAATGGGTATTGCCTCTTCTTTTCATGGGCTTTCTGCCGACCATTATCCTGGGATTTATATCCTATAGAAATGGTTGGCCTGTTGTTCCATCATCCCTTTTGATGAAGACGGGTATCACCTCCTACAATACAGCCAGGGGTATTGCGCGGCTTTTCATTAATTTTCTCTATCAGACGATAACAACCCCTGTTGTCTGGCCTGCCTTCATAGTCGGAGCAATCCCAATTATCAGGAATATTTGGAAAAGGGATTTTGAGAGTTATAATTTCTATCTCTCGCTCCTTTTTATGCTCACCTTTCTCGCCCATATGCACACTGCAGGTGTCGGATGGCTGCACAGATACGAAGCCTACCTCTATGGCGGAGGGATATTTGTCTTTTTCATAAGTCAGTCATACAAGGGCATACAGAAGAGGATCAGGAAAATTGTCGTTTTTTCTGCACTGACCCTGGCACTTCTAATAGGTCTTGCGAGGGCTGCGGAGAACTACAAAGATCTCTACCTTGCCCAACCCAATATATATATGCAGCAGTATCAGACTGGAAGGTTTCTCCGCAAATATTACAATAACAGCACCGTTGTAATCTCAGATCTCGGTGCACCTGTCTGGCTATCAAATATCAGGGTTATTGACGGGGCAGGTCTTGCCTCCAAGGAGTTCATAGAAAACAGACCCGAACAGCCCGACAGATATGCAAAGGAGATGGCTCGGGTTACTGACAGCCTGGGCGCGAGTATTGCGATTCTATATGCCGAAACCACCCCTCGCCTCGGATGGACTCGTTGTGGAAGTCTCGTTATTCCCGACAATGAAATCTGCTACTCCGATTCAGTGATCTTCCTTGCTGTGAAACCTGAGCAGGAGAGCGCCCTTCGTCGCAACTTCAGGGATTTTGTTCCCCTTCTGCCAGAAGGTATAGAGGTCCGTTACTGAACTTATACTTGACTAAATCTCGCAGAAACCTAAATTAAAGTTGTATGAAAAAAGGGTATGCACATCTGCCCCTTATAGTGGGGCTTCTTTTCTTTACCATTGGCATGATCTTTTTTATCGATAACTCCATTCAAAGGTGTGAGGGACACATTATATATGGACTCGACGATGCATACATTCACCTTGCATTAGCCGATTGTCTTGCCTCTGATGGGACATGGGGTTTTGTGGAGGGCCAATTTGCTTCAAGCTCATCTTCACCTCTATGGACACTTCTTTTAACTGCGATTATGTTCTTTACAACAAGTGAGATGATACCACTTTTTCTCAATCTGATCTTTGGCTGTCTTCTCATAGTATATCTGCACTACATTTACAGAAAAGCGGGGATCAGAACCTTTTATTCTCTCCTATCGATTGTCTCTGTTATAGCATTTACTTCCTTGTTCTCCCTGACTATGATTGGGATGGAGCATCTGCTTCATCTTTTGATAATGATTATTTTCATATATATGGGGGCTGATGCTCTGGAAAAAGACGATGACTACTGGAAGGTTGTTGCCATTGCGCCTTTTCTCGGTAGTGTAAGATACGAGGGGCTTTTCACAATAATCGCCATGGCAATGGTAATGTTCGCCAAAAAAAGATGGAAATGGGCACTTTTGACCCTCACCACCGGTTTTCTTCCAGTTCTGATTGTTGGCTATATCTCACATGTCAACGGCTGGCCCTTCTTGCCTGCCGGTGTTGTGACAAAGACGGAGCTATCCCAGTCTAATACGCCTGACATAAAGAGATTTCTCTTCCATTGGGTGCTGGCCATTGGTCGTTTGAAGGAGGTATGGCCCATTCTGATTTTAGGAGGTATTCCTACACTTGTGGCTGTTCGGCAGAAAAAATTCCGAGGACGTGACCTCTATTTCTCGATAATTTTAACGCTTACATTCTTCGCACATATGCATACATCACGAACAGGATGGCTCTTTAGATACGAGGCATATCTGATAGGGGGAAGCATTGTTGCCTTCACCCTTGGGATCGACAGATTGCTAAGGAATGGCTTCAGGTGGTTTAGATATATGTGCATCGGAATGTCTTTCTTCGCACTTATGCTGCTATTTGACAGATTTCGGGACAATCATGAGGTGTTGTTCTGGTCCTGTCAGAATATCTATCAACAGCAATATCAGGCTGCAAAATTCATCGATGCATACTATGAAGGCAGCAATATAGTGATAAACGATATTGGCGCACCCCTCTGGCTTGCAGACTTCTTTCCCATTGATGGTGCAGGGCTTGCCTCCAGGGAGTTCATCATGGTAAGATTCACCAATCCTGATGAATACTCAAGTCAGATGCTCCGAGTATCAGACAGCCTCGACGCAGAAATAGCCATACTCTACAGCCATTTCATCCCCCAAGGCAGCAACTGGATACGATGTGGCAGTCACGTCATATCGAACAACATGGTATGTGGGGCAGACTCGGTGATATTTCTGGCGATCAAGCCCGAGGCTGAAAAGACTCTCAGACGCAATTTTCGCCTTTTCTCCCCATATCTGCCTCCAGAAGTGCAGATACGTTACTGATCGCCTGATGCTGTTCTGATTTCCCTTGCTTCGCTTTTTTTCGGGGGCTATCTTGTTTTTCAACGTTGGATGATTTTTCAGATTTAATATACTGGAGGCACATTTTGAGCAACAATAGGTTTACCGATAGCGATCGATTTCAAAAAGGCATGTCCCTCATTCATGAGTTCGCTGAAAAACATGAGATACCATATATTCTGATTTTCAAAGAGGATGACGCCTTCGTAAGTTGGGCATATATTTCAGAGGATGCACCTGAGCGCATGGCATTTGCGAATGCCTTTATACAGGCCTCAGCAGATGATGCAGACAAGGGTGCGGAGCTTGCAATGGCTGTGCTGGCAGTCAACTCCGATCAGGACGAGCTGAGAAAAAGGATTGAAGATACTGATGTTAACCCCGACATGGACGAGATGCTGAAGGGTATGATGAAGCCACGTGATAAGGAATTTGCTGTTATGGTGAATTCAATACTTTATCTGGCCTCAGAAGAGGATGTTCCCTTTGCAGGTGGAATGTTCATTGAGAAGGAAATTGTTGCTTTCATAGATGGCATAGAGCCGGATGACGGGCTTGAGATTTTCTTCTGCCCGTTTATTCTCGCCGGTGATGTCATTATACCAGAAGGGATGTTCGAATGAGAATTACAACTTTGATGACCGTTGTTTTGATAGCCGCAATATCGCTCTTTTCACAGGAGACAATTGATCTGCCCTCCCGTGAGGTTAAACTGGGGACCGATGTGCTTGAAGCAATGTCAATGAGAAAATCCACACGGGAATACAGCCCGAATACCCTGGATATTAAGGAGCTCTCGACAATACTCTGGTCCGCCTACGGGATAAACAGGGAAGAGTCCGGCAAAAAGACTGTCCCGGTTGCAATGGGTGTAGATTATGGACGTGTTTATGTCTTCGATTCAAATGGAGTATGGAGATTCGAGCCCGAGAAAGAAAGACTTCTGAAAGTCCTGGACGGCGACAAAAGAGACAAGATCGCCAAACAGGGTTTTGTCGAGGATGCCCCTGTTATTCTCCTCCTTGCGGCAGACCTCGATGAATACAGCCTTCTTAAGGGGGCTGTTGTTTCCCATGAACATAAGGTCAACTACGCCCACGCAACAGCAGGCTGCATGACACAGAATATTGCCCTGACCGGAGAGGCATTGGGGATTGGATCTGTTATGGTAGCATGGTTCGATGCCGATGACATGTCTCAACTGCTCGACTTTGATAAGGATGAGATACCCCTATATCTGATTCCATTGGGAAAATATATCACCAACTGACAAGGGGTCGCTTAAGCTGGTGCTGAAGGACCTGAGGATTTCGAATATCGGCTGATGTCGTGATGAAGGGCAGTTGATTTCTGATCTGCTCTCTATGATAAAGGATGAACCCTCCTACATAGGAATATGATTGCCTATCGATGACTGCATTGTGACTCGACAAAGCAGCAATAACCCAAAAAATTGTGAATGATAAAAGAAGATGCCCTCCCCCAAGGGGAAGGGCATCCTCATAGAGTTGAAAGGACTCTCTATTTCAGATAGAGCATGCGACGTGTGTGTACCTTTCCGTCTGCTTCCATTCTCAGGAGATACTCGCCTGTAGGTACGTCCTGTCCCCACTGGTCTTTGCCGTTCCATGTTGCATTATGGTGTCCGGCCTCCATTGTCTGATTGACAATTGTTGTGACCTTGGTTCCAAGGATGTCGTGAACTGTGATCTCGACATCTGCATCCTCTGCGATTTCATAAGCTATGCTGGTGACTCCGTTGAACGGATTGGGAACGTTCTGAAGGAGTTCCATAGATTCTGGTCTTGCTGTTCCGTCATCGGGTACGGACTTGCCAACGCCACTCTCGATGATGTCGGCTGCCTGGCCTGCAAGCTCATATGTGTAGTTGATCTCTTTCCAGTCTGACTTCTTTTCGAATACGAGTTCAACGATGTCGCCTGTACCGGAGACTGTTGGATTCTCGTGGCAGAGTCTGGATATACCGATCTCGATAACGCCTTCTGCGTCCCTTGTAAGGGTGAGTGCATTTGCACGTCCCTGAGAGAGCATTCCGCCGTCCTCAATGGATCTGAGCTCAAGTGCCTCCGGATCGAAACGGACGATAAGATGTGCGCCCATCATGTCCTTGGCATTTTCTACCATGACCCTTGCACGGATTGTGTTGTCCTCTTCGACAGTTCTCATAAGGACATTGTCGCCTTCGCCAACCTCTGCTGCGAGCTTGAGGGCGAAGTTAGATGTCCACCAGGAGAACATCTCAGTGATTGCAAGAAGGTCATAGGACTCGATATAGCCATCGGGCATCGAGATATAGTCGGGCATTGTGCCGTCTACATAGAATGCTTCGTCTGCAAAGTCACTGATGGGGTCGTGGTTGCCCAGGGAGTCTCCGTTCCAGCCGCGTGTGAAGATCATCTGGTCTACAAAACCGATCTCACCGTCGGGAAGCGGAACCATTGAAGGGGGTGTCCCCTGTGAGGCACCGGGTGTAGCGATGTCGCACAGATATGCTCCGTAGAGTGTGATATTGTTGAGAAGTCTTGTAGTGTCTGTGACGCCGTTATACTTCACAATCTCACAGTCGGAGTCGAGTGTGATGGCACCTGTCACAACCCTGGTGGTTGTGTCGATCATGTCATCCTTGGCCTTGATCTGGATGATGGCAACATTGCCGCGTGGTGAAACATTGCAGCCGTCGGGGTCGCCTGTCTGTGACATACCGATGGTAAATGTTCCTGCTGTCTCGTCGAGATCTGTTGAGAACAGAACATTCACAGCCTCTCCCTCGAGATCAAAGATATTGCCGCGGTTGATGGATACAACCTCGATCATATCTGTAGGATATGTTGCATTGATAAGGATATTGTTAACACCGACAGGATAGTCGAGTGTAAGGACAACATTCTTTGTTGCGCCGTTCTGAAGGAGCAGATATGTGTCCTCGTCGAACTGATCGCGGAGTGAGAATGCAACCTTGAGATCTGAGTCTATTGTCAGAGCACCGGCTGTTCTGTCCTCTGCAAGCTCCTCATCGCCACAGGAGACAACCTTGCCGAAGATGTAATAATCGCCATCGGCTGGTACTCCATCGGGTGTTTCAGAGAATGTCCACAGATATGTGGCCTGTCCACTGGATGCTGTGATTGAGTTCTCTGCTGCAATGAGTTTATCAGATGCATCCCAGAGTGTGTCTGAGCTGTAGTAGAAGTTGACATAGGCACACTCAAAGGCTCCTGTAATCGTATATGTGATTGTGTAGCTGCCGGCAGGGGATACACTGACTGGAAGAAGGCTGTTGCCTGTCTCTGCAATTGTCAGCGATACCGGGTCTGCCTCCTGGAATTTCTGGACATAGTCCCTGTCCTGGTCTGCTACGTAGAGGTCGAAGTTCTGTGCTGTGTTTGTTACAGCCCAGAGTCCGCCGATGTTCTGGAATGTACCGAGATCATTGCCTTCCTGACCTATGAAGTTGTCATAGGTTGGGGCTGCTGTTCCGCCGCCCTGGATGGCTGCCATGTCGATATATGTGACTATGCGGTCATTGCCTGAATCGACAACATAGATCCATACTGTATCGAGGGCTGCTGCCGTACCTTCCTTGACACACATGATGTCTGTCGGCTGGACGAGAAGATCTGAGCCATTGGTGACTGTATTCCAGCTTGTGACATATTCCATTGTAGGAGGTGTCACTGCATCACCGGGGATGAATTTGAACTTCTGTATTCTGTTATTATCTGTGTCGGAAACATATACATCAAAGTAGGAGAGTGCGCTGTTCCAACGGGCTGTGATGCCCTTTGGATTTGCGAACTGCCCGGGACCGGAGCCGGACTCGCCGTAGCGGATCACGTCAACGGATGTTGTATATGTATAGGATACAGTCTTGGAAAGCTCAACCCTTGCACCATTCGTCCCGTCACCGAAGCCGATGCGCCCTGTCATGTAGTCAACAGTGAAGAGCGAGTCATTGGAATCGTTGTTGGCGAGATTATTGTCTGGGTCTATGTTCCATGTATGTGTCCCGATACGGATTGTGTCGAGAGAGCCTTCCTTGATGGGGAATGTTGCAGTATAGAACTCCCAGTTCCTTGCATCGTCTGCAGATGAAGGTGTTGTCCTGTTCAGCTCTGTGTCGCCGTCTGTATTGGCTGCAACATCTGTGTCCCTCTCGTCACCATCGAGCCAGTCGCCTACGAACTGGTCATCTGTGACATCGGCCATCTTCAGTATCTTTACCCTGTCTGCATCTGTGTCTGCGACAAAGATATAGCGGTTGTAGTTGGCTGCCGTTGTTGTCAGAGAGCCTGTCTCGGCTGTTGTGAAGTCCTGAAGTGTCAGGGACAGTCCTGGTATGCCAAGATATGGCGAGCCTGCTGCGTCCGGCCAAGCTTCGCCCTGTGTAATCCACTCATTGGTCCACTTATCTCTGATTGAGAAGGATGCACCGAGAGCAGTTATGATCACCTCATATGAGTGACCTGTTACCTGGCTGGCGTCAACGACTGTTACACCTGTGATGTCTGTGACAGTACCGCCTACGACTGCACCTGCAGCGTCTGCATCTGTTCCGCCGACAACGTCTGCAACATAGATGTCCTCAGGATTGGTGAGCAATCCGTCGTATTTCTCGTTGGTGTTTGCCTCATTGGGTGTTGCGTCAACTGCACCTGAGGTAGCGACTGTATACATAAACAGTTCTTCATCGCCATTTGTGCTGTTGTCTGCCATGTCGAGCATATAGAGCTCTGTTGTTGTGGCTGTTGTCTTGTTGGCGATTGCAGCAAGGGAGCGCAGGGACTGTATATCATCGATACCACCTGTTGTGGTCTCGTCGATGGTAACCTTTGTCCTTGTTGCTGCTGCTGTTGTCATGCCAAAGTCGATGTCTCCGGCACCATAGGCGATGTCATTGCCGTCAGTGTCATCTGCATCTGTGGCATTCGATGTATAGGCATAGTAAACCTCGATGTCAACATCGGGATCATTGTCGCCGTCTGCATCGGGTAATGAGTTGGCAGGGAAGTCGATCTCCATGCCGCCTGCGCCTGTTGTGCTGTAGTCGATGGCATATACTTTGTCTGTGGCTGCATAGCCTGTCAGGCTTGTTACCTCTGTCCAGATATCCCCGTCGATCTTGACAATGCAGGAACCTTTCACGATTCTGTGCAGTGTCTCGTCTGCATCCCACTCTTCCAGTGCGAGTACATTTGTGTTTACGTCGAGGGCTGCTGCAGGGGCAACACCTGTGTGATTCCATGCCGTTGTTGCGTCCAGTACATTGTATGCAACATTGGTCTCGAAGAGGACTACCCTGTTATTGTCCTCGTCTGCAACGAACAGTCTATAAAGATCATCCGTTGCTGTCTCAAGTCCGGCAACTGCTATTGGGCTTGAGAAGGGTTCGTCCATTACCGGATCATCGACCTTAAGGTCAACCGACTCCTCGTTGATGATGCGGTAATATGGCCCGTTCCACTCCGCAACAGCGTTATACCTGGTTCCTCCGAAAACCAGTGTAACGCTCAGAAGGAGCAGAACTGCCAGGAGTGTGAAGTTTCTCATGAAAACTCCTCCTTGTTGGTTAGTATGTTTGGATATGTTGTTTCTCGACTCTCTCATGTCATTCAACCTTCCTCCTTTCAACCCTCTTTCTTCTCGCGGAAAAGTCAAACTTTTGGTACGTAGGTTTTCCATCTCACATGGACATATCGGCAGGGATTAATGGTTATTTAGAAAAATCGGCTTAAATACTGCTTTTTTGAAAATATTGTCCACATATCACAAGGGGTTCAAATCATTGATATTGACCCGTAAGTCATTGAAAAATAAAAATAATTGGGAGAACTGGCGGGCTTTTTCTGCCCTGCCTTGAGTTATAGAAAGAATCTCAATTGTCAAGTCCAGGGAAGATTTATCCATCCCTTTTGCTTGCGATGGGCCATTGCTATTTGTATATTCAAGTAATTGAAAGGAAAACAGGAGGACAGATGAACCTCAGAGAATATGCAAAGCTCTCTGAAAAGGAGCTCACAGAAAGAATCAGAAAGGGCAAGAAGGAACACGACATAGTCGTTCTCGCCCACAACTACACAAGGCCGGAGGTGATGAAAATCGCCGACCACATAGGCGATTCCCTTGCCCTCTCACGCATTGCAAAGGACACCAAAAAGGACAAGATACTCTTTGCAGGTGTTCTTTTCATGGCGGAAACAGCCAAGATACTCAGCCCGGAAAAGACTATACTAATACCCGATCCCACAGCCACATGCCCCATGGCAGCCGAGGCTGCATATCAGGATGTGGTCAAATGCAGGGCCGAAAATCCCGATGCGAAGTTCGTTACATATGTTAATTCAAGCGCAGAGGTTAAGTCCCTCTCGGATTTCTGCTGTACATCCTCCAATTCGGTCAAGATTGTCGAGTCAATACCCGAGGAAACAACAATAGTATTCATGCCCGACAAGAATCTCGGAAGATACACGGAGAAGATGACAAAAAGGGACATGATTCTCTGGGACGGAATGTGCTATGTACATGCTATGATAGATCCCAAGTTCATAGACAGAGAAAGGGAGCTATATCCCGATGCGGTGATAATTGTCCACCCTGAATGCCCGGAAAGCGTGACGGAAAAGGCAGATCTTGTCGGCAGCACAGGTTTTATGTACAATTATGCCAAAGAGCACAGGGACGAGAAAATCATACTCGGCACAGAGGTCGGTCTGGTCGAGAGGATAAAGCAGGAGATGCCCGGCATATGGATCAAACCACTGAAGCCCAATGCAGTATGCTCGAATATGAAGCTCAATACATTGCCCAAAATTCTCCGGGCCATTGAGGAGGAGGTTTTCGAGGTAACACTCGAAGAGGATATTATCCAGGGCGCACAGAAGGCCCTTGAACGCATGGTCGAGACAGGCTGATATGTTATTTCGAATGCTGGAATCGGGCAGAACATTGCTGGCTCTTTCGGCTTTTTCCCTTTTTGCCGCCATACCGGTTGAGCCTTCCTTTGTCATAGATGCCCCTGACGAAGGTGGCTGGTTCGGCTGGTCAATGGCATCTTTGGATCTTGACGGCGATGGTATTGATGAGCTCGCCATCGGCGCACCTCTGCTTAGGGTTGAGGGCGGCTCTTCCTATCAGGGGGGAATATATGTATACAGGGGCGGTCATCTCGATGAGCCACCAATACACACAGTCCGTGGCTACACAGATTCAGAACAGCTTGGCATTGCCATGGACAATGTCGGCGATGCTACGGGAAATGGGCATGATGATCTTGTTGTCGGTGCAAATGTCACATCCAGCATAGGCAGGGCATATCTCCTCGAAGGCGGAACGACTTTCGATGGCTCATACCATATATATACAGAGGGCGAGAGACATGTCGACAACTATGGTTATTCTGTAACAGGTGTCGGAGACATTGACGGCGACGGATACCCTGACTGGGCTGTGGGGGCTCTATATAATGACGAAAGGGGCTCACGTACGGGAAAGGTCTATTTGTATCGTGGCGGCGAACCACTTGATACAACGCCATATCTCTTCTTTGTAGGCAGAGATTCCCTCGATGATTTCGGCACACATCTCGACGGCGGCATGGACTTTCAGGGTGATGGCTGGCCGGATCTTCTTGTTGGTGCCGTTCAGGCAGGCTCATACTGGATAAATCCCGGCGAAGCTGTCCTTTTCTACGGCGGCCCTGACATGGACTCAACCCTTGATGTCTTCACACAGGGCGAGGATCCGATGGATTTCTACGGCGGCGCTGTTTCTTTTCTCGGTGATATAGACGCTGATGGATATGCAGACTTTGCAGCAGGATCATACAATAATTCGTCTGCCGGCGAGGATGCAGGCAGGGCATATTTCTTCATGGGAAGGCCGGATCACGATGGTACACCCGATTTTACAATATCCGGCAATCCCGACGACAATATCGCAGGCGCGATATCCGATCTCGGCGACATAGATGGCGATGGCTACGACGACTTTGCCATATCCAGCGACCATCCGCCATCCCATCCCGATTCGGGCATGGGGGCTATCCTTATATATAGGGGTGGGGAGACAGTCGATACAATTCCGGACTTCTACACCGAGGGCGAGCTTCCCTCCGATGCATATGGCTGGGAGGTGACCAGGCTCGGCGACGTGACAGGAGATCATATCCCTGATTTTGCAGTCTCAGCTACGAGATGGAATAACAGGGGACGTGTCTATGTATACAAGGGCTGGCAGCCGCCTTCACGTGAGTTCATAACAGAGATCAGGGTAGAGACCGAGGGTCTTTCCCCGGAATATCTCGCCATAGGTCAGGATGAGGACGCAACAGCAGGCTATGACCCCGGTCTGGACATCATCCGCCTGCCAACACCCCCTGCCAGGACAGATGCAGGGCTTACATCCGACACCTATCCATATATCGAATATCTCAAGAGGGATTTCCGCAATACGGAGGCCTCCCACATCCAGTGGAGTATTGACCTGAACTCCGAGGGAAATACACAGATAGGATGGAGAGGGCTGGGGCTTCCCGAAGGTGTTTTCCTCCTTGAGGATGTTGTCGACATGAAAAGTCATATGGACACAGAGGTCAATGGACCCAGGGCTATGGATATCGACTTCACATGGCAGATACCAAGCGAGTTCTCCGTCGGTATGGAGGCCGGCTGGAACTTGGTAGGCATCCCCGGCTATCCCATGGAATATAACACAGAGACACTTCTCGGTGAATATGCCTTCTTCTTCGATCCTGTGGCAAATTCATATATCAGACCGGAGCGAATACCGACGGGACAGGGGTTCTTCTCCTACAGCTTTGGATCGTCATCACATATAGTACCCCTCATCGCAGCCGAATATTTCTCCCGTGTCATTCAGCCGGGCTGGAATATAATGGCAGCACCTCTGGGCGGCACACCAGTAACGGATATAGGGACCTCCCCCGAAGGCGGAATTGTCAGCATATATGGTTTCAATCCTATTACCGGTGCGTATGAAGAGCCGGACTACCTGCTTCAGGGCAAGGGATATTTCTTCCTCGCCTCTGTGACCTGCACCCTGACTATAGGCGACAGGCCGGGTGCACTTCTGCGAACAATGCCGGAGGAGTCCACGCATTTCGGCACGAGAACAGAAAGATATGAAATCGGCGATATTGTCCTGCCGGTGGGAACTGTATTGGAAAGATAGATGTGGTATATCGTCAAGATAGCGGTCACAACGGGATTGATAGTCCTGATATCCGAGATAGCAAAGCGCAGCTCCCTGCTTGGAGCAATACTTGCTTCTGTCCCCATAGTCTCTGTGCTTGCGATGATCTGGCTCTATATCGACACAAGGAACATAGCAAAGGTCAGCGAGTTATCCCGCAGCGTCTTCTGGCTGGTCCTTCCCTCGCTGGCACTTTTCGTCACATTGCCCATCCTGCTTGACAGAGGCCTGAACTTCTATCTCGCCATGCTGATAGCCATCGTTGCCACTATAATCTCATATTTTTTGATGCTCTGGGTGCTGCCGATGTTTGGGGTGAGGGTGTAAAAAAAAGTGGAGCATTGCCCCACTTTCTGCAAGAATTTATTCGAGCTACGGCCTCTCCTCCATCCTTATATCATACCAGTCGATCTTGCGGGAGAAGTACATCACAAGGGCAAGGATGATGAAGATGCCTATGCTGCCGATAAGGAGCGCATAGTCCTGAAGCTGTATGATCACGAATATGAAGGCATAGAGAATAAAGAGTATGCCGGATATGAGCCCTGTCAGGGTATTGGACTTCAGAATTGCCCTAACATAGCCGGCTATCAGCACTAGCGTCGCAATCGCCGATATGATGAAGGCATTGTTGAAGGCTATGTATTCTGATATCGAAAGCAGTAGCGTATAGAAGACCACAAGGGCAATGCCGACAAGAATGTACTGCACAGGGTGAATGAAGACGTGCTTGAGCACCTCCGAGAAGAAGAATACCAGAAAGGTCAGCCCGATGAAAAGGACTGCATATTTGATGGCTCGGGTAGTCTTCTGATAGCTGTCCACAGGCAGGAGCAGGTCCACACCAAAGGCCGATTCCGATGTATTTGCCATTGTGCCGATCCAGCTCTGGGGGAAATTCCTGTTGAGGTGGAGTACATTCCAATGGGCAGAGAAGCCCGACTCCGAGACCTCCCTGTCGTCCGGCAGAAATGCGCCGTCAAAGCTGGGATTCGGCCATTGAGAGTTCATGGTAACATCCGTAACCTCGCCCATAGGGACAAAGCGCATATACTGGCTGCCCTTCAGATCGAGGGTTACTGTGAAATCATAGCTTGTGCTGTCATTCGGAAGAATCTCCACAGGGGAGTTTATGCCGCTGCCAATGACATCATTTGTGACAGTGCCGGGATTGAATGAATGTTCCTGTCCGTTCCAGCTTAGGGCGACCTGCTCTTCAATGCCCCGCAGATCGGTGATGCCGATGGAGACAAAGGCCTTATCGAAGTGTATGTCCTTTTTCGGTATGTCGAAATCCGCAAAGCTGATGTCGTCGAAGCTGCCTTTGAGCGTGACATTGGAATTGTAGACGACTATCTCATATATGCCGCGATACCTCTTCTCCGGCATAAGCTCGCCTTCGACAATCAGCTCGGTCGGTAGAAAGTGTATGTATTCCCTTCGGGAGCTTATCTTTTCGGTGGAATCCTTCTTGGAATATGTTCGGAAGTATTTAGTATACGGAACAGTTACTATAGGGCCTGCAAGGGTCTGGGCACCGCCCCACTTGCCGGAGACCTCCCATATCGCATCCTGTTGTCTGCCTTCGCGCTCTGTAACCAGCCCTTTTATCATGGCAGCCGGGATAAGAAGCAGCATCCCTATAACCACAATCACGAATACCTTCAGAAAGACATTGTACTTGAAACCCTTCATACCGACCCCCATTCTAAGATTGCGCCACCCACAAAGCGGCTATGTGATAATATAGGAATTTTGTCGGTGGGTGCAAGGGGGGTTATGCGTGTTGTCTTATCAAGTATATCTGGAACCAGTAGAAAAATGCCTCGGGACTTGTCTTCTTTAACTTGTTAAGGCGAGTTGAAAGTGGTTTACCTATCATCCACTCTGTCATGTCCTGCTTTTCAAAACGGGCTATGCCGTTCTTGCCAGCTCTGATTAGTTCAGAAATATATGCTGCCTTTGCTGCTGGGATCATTGCTTTCTCAATGTGGAATGACTCTGAAAAGATGTAACTGCGGATATTCTTGATTCCAAGTTCCAGCTCTGAATACTCTCCCTTGCCTTCTTTGCCGCGAGTAGCAATTAGAAGTGATGTATCAAAGATATCGTCGAGTACGTCGTTTCTCCCAAGATGCTCTTTGTTTCGAAATCTAAGCTCAGAAATGATTACTCTGTCGAAAACGGTTCCTATGACTTCGGCTTCTTTAACTTTATCGAAGAGATTTCCAATATCATAGAGCTGCTTGATTATCTCGATCTCCTTCCCTTTTCCATATTCAATTCCAGTTGTATTGGGTGCAAATGCAGAGAGTTTATCGCCTAAAAGAGCTTCTGCTGTGGGCATATTGACACTGGTTGGGTTTTCTTGTATCATAAGAAATAAGGAGTCAATCTCAATATTCATTGTACATTGACCATAGGGACTGTCGAAAAAAAATATATCGAGGAGAATGTATTCCTCTTTATAGCTTTTGCTCAGTACAGTTTCATAGTAGAATTTGTAGTGGAGAAGCTCTATTTCGTCATTTCTGGTTCTTTCATCCTTCTCAAATCGCAGGAAGTCGGACATCTCAATTATCTTATCGAACAAGACCAGGCATTTTCTATCTGTATTTTCGACAAGGATATCCAAATCTATTGAAAATCGTTTTGGCTCAGAGAATAGCAGAAAGAGCGATGTTCCGCCCTTGAAAGTGAAGTGTATACCTGTGAGTTGTAGCAACTCCAAAAGATAAAGTGACCTGTTCACCTTTTCAACCAACAAAGGATCAGATTTAGTCTTTTGGGCTATATTTTTGATCCAGTCCAGCGAAAGTGACCTTCTGTCAATCATCATTTATCCTTAATATTAATATCTAATTCTCTTATGAAGGCTATAATCTCCTCTTTGCGCCCTCTTCTGCTTGCATAGCGTAACATTCGAGAGGGAGCGACAATGTATCTATCGAATGCCTCTCTGAAGATATTTCTCTGCTCTGCCCCCTGATATGAGGAAAAGAGGAAAGGCTCGCAGAAAATATCCACGAGTATCTTCTCCAATGTGGGAACTTTGATCTTTCCAATTGTCTCAAGGGGAGATTGCGTTATGAGTTTTGTGACTATAATTGGGTTACCGGTCGTCATATATTTTACCATGGTTTCCGAGTCAGCCTCCAGGAAAACACCTTTCCCTTTTTCCTGCAGGGTGTAGAATACTGGTTCAATGGCATCCTCTTCTGTCTCAACAAGGGTTAGCGAAGTTCCAGGTTGATGTTTCATGAATTCATGTATCCAAAGGGTTGTCCACGCAGAATGATCTACATATGGTAGAGCTGATTTTATTATCTTGGAAACTCTGTTGATTGTAGGAGATATATCTGGCTGAAAGATTTTCGGATTACCGGAGTTAAGCATATACTTGCCCCGTGAGAGATGAATAAGAAAACCTTTTCTCGTCAATTCGTGGATTTTCCAGTATAACTTAGCTCTGTTCATTCTATCTTCATATCGATTATAGAAGTCGGCAAAATTATCTATAACTAAAACCTGATTTTTTTCAAAGGTTTTTTTTAAATCATCTATGTGTAGAGTATCCTGCCTGATTTTGTCCCCCTTGATTCCTATACTTCGTCAATGAACGCCCCTCATTGACGATCCTTAGGATTGAAATTATGCCTTTCAATCATGCATTAGTTAATGCTATGTATGAATATAGAGCATTGTCTGCCGAGGGTCAAGGCAAATGCCGGTGAAATTTCTCGTTAAGTGACTAGTTTCAGTCCCCCTCCAACTCCTCCACACGCTTTTTCAGATATTCGATCTGGGTCTGCTGCTCCTGCATGGCCTTTATCAGAACGGGAACGAGCTTGGCATAGTCTATGCACCAGAGCTCTTCGTCCTCGTTGTCGGGCTTTGATACTGTTTCGGGTATTATCTCATATAGCTGCTGTGCAAGAAGACCGACCTCCTTCGAGCTTTCGCCGAGTTGTACGCCACTTTCCGATATGTCCTGTGCTATGTGTTTGTCGTAGATCAGGGGTTTCATTTCCATGATTTCTGACAATCCATATGGAATGTCCTTTATGTCGGTCTTTATACGCTTGTCGCTGCTGTACCAAGTCCCATTTGCATATATGCCCGTCTGTCTTATTCGCAGGGCAGGGGAGGCGGTGTTGTAGACGCCCCAGTTTGTTGCGCAGGCAAAGTTGAGCTGTCCCGATCCCCATACGCCCTCTGTTACCATTGTTGAGTATATGAGATATCCGCTGTGATCGTCGTGATAACCGCCGTAGTACATGTCGGTTGCGATCTGTATTGTGTTGTGCTCACCGTGAAGGGCGGATATGCTGTTGTTGACAGGGCCCAGACCCAGACCGCCGTTGATATGCAGCTCGGAGGCAGGATCATTGTTTGTCCCTGTGCTGGGATATGGATTGACATTTATACCGACACCGCCGTTTGAGCCTATGCGCATTCTCTCATTGTCGTATATGCTCATGCCTCCTGAGTAGTTTATGGTGTAGAATCGAAGGTCACCACCTCTTGTGTTTGAACCCGAAACCCACGTCAAAGGTGATACTGACTTTATCGAGGCTGCTGTGACGCCGCTGATCGATGGGCCGTAGCCACCTCGGAAATCCACAACACCAAGCCCTGTGTTAATGGCAGTTGCCGTCGGTGATGTCATGCTGCCACCCATGCGCTGGAGAACCAGCCGTCCGCCGTCCTGCCAGCTATAGTCATTGTATGCTCTAATATATATGTCCGCAATTGCGTCTCTAATCTCGAGTTTGGACTCAGGATTGCTGAAACCCCCGATGGCGACATCTCCGCCTGTCTTTATCCTGACCGCCTCAGAGCCATTTGTCTTGAAAACGAGATCCTGAAAATCCGTCGTTCCGACAAAATTTGTTCCTGCAGTTGTGCCGGAATTGCCTGTGAGTGCCCATCCCGAAGACCCGTCTATCCAGTCTGTTCCCGTTCCGGTGCTGGAGAGAACCTGTCCATAGGTTCCGGCACTTCCACCTGAATCGAGAAGCCTGTCTGTGATCCTCACGTCTCCATCGAAATATCCGGCTATTCCTATGCTGCTTGTTCCGTGTATGGCATGTCCTGAATAGGATGTACCATAGACTGCATAGCTCGATGGTGTATAGCTGTAGCCGTAAACACCAGTCCCTTCATAGCAGGTGCCATACACGCCGTATCCGGTGCCCTCATAGCTGTAGCCATATACGCCAATGCCGTGATAGTTGTGTCCTTCAATGGCCCTTGTGGATGCATGGTTTGAATATGCATAGATGCCGTTGGATAATGGGGAATGGACATGAAGGGCTGTTGTAGGGGAGGAAGTGCCTATTCCCACATTCCAGCCAAGGTCATTTGGATAGAGATTGCTGCCGGAATTGGTCCAGAGGTCTATGCCGGGGTCATCTGTTCCCGGTGCCCAGGCTGAGCCATTCCATTTCAGAACCTGTCCTGAAGAAGGGGCAGAGCTGGAAACAGCGCGACCCTGCAGTCCGTCGACAGTGGGGTTGGGATATGTGCCCGAAAGATCACCACCTGCACCGTCGCCGATATTCATATCATCTGAGGTGTTCAGATCAAGCCCTGCCGGGATACCGCCTATGGAATCCCAGTGAATATATCCTGCCCAGTGGGCGGAGTCCGCCCATACTGTCCTGCCAACCCAGCCTATGGAGTCAATATAGCCGATCGAGTCGATATAATCGATATAATCCACGTAGGATATCGAATCAATCCAGAAGACGCTGTCGATATAGCTTATTGAGTCAATATAAGAGATATACTCCGCATAGCTTATGGAGTCTATCCATGTCACGCTGTCTATACGGGATATTGAGTCGATATAGCTGATATATTCGGCATATCCTATGGAATCTATAAGAGAGATATAGTCAACATAGGATATGGAATCTATTCTGGATATGTACTCCACATAGCGGACAGAATCAATGATATTCACAGAATCGATATGCGACACAGAGTCTATGTGAATGAAAGATGCGCCATCTATTTCCTGCCAAATGAGATAGCCCGATGGGTCAACTGTGAGATATTCGCCCTCTGTGCCTCTATATCCACCAATGCCGAGCTTGGCATAGGCTGTCAGCTCAATATTGCCGTCTACTTCCAGTTCATCCTGCACGTATAGATCGCCTGCACCATCGACAAAATCTCTGGTTGTTGATCCGCTCCAGATCAAGACCTCGCTATTGCGAATATCCAGCCTTGAAGCAGGGTCAACACCGTCGGGCAGACCAATGCCGAGATTGCCTCTCAATCTTATATTCTCGGCATCTGTCAGATCGCCTATTGTCAGGCCGATTTCCTCTGTGTCCATTATCTCGCCATGCTCTTCGGGCAGTGAAATCCTGAGGAGATCATCCATTGTTCTGACAGGGAATCTCCTGCTGGCATACCCACTTTGAATCTCAACAAAACAAAGTTCGCCGGACAGCTCTGGAATATAGTCGTTTATATCTGCGAAAGCTGCTTTGTCAAGCGAATCGGACCAGAAAATATCTCCGGAACCCGGTCTTATCAGTCTTACAAGAATCTGCCCATCATCGGCTATTGCATTAACTCCTATGAGGAATAAAATAATAAGTTTAAAATACAGTCTGTTCACAATATCCTCCCTTTGGTGTTTGAAAGAATATAGCTTATTTGTCAGCAACTGTTAAGTTGTTTTTTGGTGTAAATACAACATTATAGATGCAGCAATGCAACTCATTCAAGCGCAGCTATCTAGTATCATTCGTGAGCGAAAAGGCCAAGTCTAGTCATGATGCAGAAAGACATTATAATTGAAAGCCTTACGACTTCAATTGATAGTTTAGGCTGTTCACACTCCTGACTGATGAGATAGTGATTGTGTAAGAAGGGTTATACGAGTTGTATCCTAGGCATTTGATTCCAGATTTTAGAGGCATCATCTGCAGTTATCTCTCCCCCTCCAACTCCTCCACACGCTTTTTCAGGAGTTCGATCTCAGCCTTCTGATCCTCCAGTAATTTCTGCTGCTCTTTTATGGCATTTAGCATGGTCATTATCACTGCGTCATTGTTGAGGGAGAGAAATTCCGAGTTCGGACGCTGGGATACGGCCTCGGGGATGACGGCCTGAACATCCTGAGCCATAAGGCCGATATATTCCTGATCTGATGGCAGATCAAGGGCATTGTCCTCTTTGTAGTGATAGTAATAGGGTGTGAGATTCAAAAGGGCATCTATGCTGCGGTCGAATGATTTGCCTATGTCCTTGAGCCTCCTGTCGGAAGAGGTGAGCCAGCTTCCACCGCCGGGCTTGGCTGCTGTGCCATTAACTTCCAGAGTATATGAAGGGTTACGCACGCCGATACCGACATCACCATTGCCGAGTATGACCATCCTGTGATAGGAGGGATCGGCATTTTCATTGTCTGTGGCATTCTGAATGGCAAAGAGCATATCGCCCCTTCCAAAGTTGTTTGTGCGTTTGAAAAATATTCCTGCCTTGTAGTTGACATCGTCGTCATTACTGTGATTTTTGAAGCGAATGCCACAGTAGTCGGCTACATCATTATTGGAATTACGTATGGCCATAGTTGCACCGCCACCAGGGACTTCATCCTCGACTGTAATTAAGTCGTGGCCATATGTTGTCGAGCCGAAAGTCGAGTTGCCTTCGGTTGTTATAGCAGGTGTCGCGTCGCAGTCTATGCTCAGAGTGGTGCTATGTATCGTTGCAGAGCCGGCTGTAAGTGAGAATCGAAAAGTCCATATTCCATTGGGATCCTCACCGTCAAAGACGGATAATGGCTCTACAGGCCTGAAGTTTCCAGTGAATGGTGGACTACCATCGAGAATTGATGTGGCAGCATCGTCATCGAAAACAGTGTTGATAAAATCCCAACCTGTACCACCAGCTCCAGCCACCAGTGTACAATATGTACCCGATGGTGAAACAAGTTGAACCCTCAGGTTTTCTGTATTTAGAATTTCAACATTTATCTTAGCAACAATCTCAGATACAGATGTCGCCAATCTGTTGAAGTTAATATTTACTGTTCGGGTATAGGTCGAAGCTACATCATAAGGTCCGGAATCTGTATTCTCATCCGAAAGATTATTGACTATCTGTAATCGGTTTGATCTTGTTGTTCCCTGAACCTGGAGCATTGTAAATGGTGCATCAGTTCCTATGCCAACAGGATTCATGCGATATACATCGGTTCCGCTCATATTCCAGTCATCGTCGTCAATGCCTGTGAGGTCAGAGCCGTCTCCGTGGAAGGCAATGGCTGTGACATCTCCGCTTGCCGTAATGTCACCGCTTGTCTCAAGCGATGCTGCTGTTATTGCTCCAACTGCGTCAATATTCCCTTCGGAATAGAGTGAGGCAGCAGTTATACCGCCAAGGACATCCATACTACCTGTTGTGTCGATGCTCATGTGGGTTTCCCAGGGTATTTCCAGCCCTTCAAAGCCATCGTGGGAATATTTGAACTCCATCCAGGGATCACCCGCTATGGAAAGATCCCACATGAAGGCAGGCTCAAGATCAACGAGAAAGCGATTTGCTCCTCCTGAATTTGTAGTGGAGTTCCAGTAATGTTGTATCCTTCCTGAGCCGTCCTGTATGGAAACGGTATAGTCGGAGGTCTGCCCTGCCATTCTGATGGCTTCCTTATTGCTGGTCATTGTGTCGCCATGGGCTGTATTGTGATTCTGCCCCTTTATAACCAGTGTTGTATCTATGGCATGGAATTTAATTTCACCTGCAATGTCCAGATCTGTCGAGGGTGTTGCTGTGCCTATGCCGACATTGCCCATTGAATATACATCTGTGCCGGATATGAGCCAATCATCGTCAAGGGTTGTAACACCTGTAAGGCCGGAGCCATCTCCGTGGAAGGCTGTGGCGTGGACATCTCCCAGCACATTGAGATCTCCATCCTGGCTTAAGGAAAGATGTGTTTCCCAGGGTATGATATCGCCTTCGGTGTAGGTTAAAGGGGCATATTTGAAGGCCATCCAGGGGTCATCGCTGGGGCCTATGTCCCAGAGAAAGGCCTCCTCTCCAGTGTTAAGGTAGCGACTGGGACCGCCTGCCCTCGTGGTTGAGTTCCAATAGTGGGATATTCTTCTGAAACTGGTGTCCTCAACCGCAATTACATAGTCAGAGATATCACCGGCTATGCGTATGGCTTCCTTTTGGCTTAACTCTCCATGGAAGGAAGGGCCTTCGAAGCCACGGATAAACAGTGTTGTGTCTATTATGCCGGGCTTTGTATTGCCGTCTATGTGGAGATCTGCTGTGGGGCTTTCCGTGCCTATGCCGACATTGCCGTTGAAAATGGCAGCATTAGAATAGTCATTACCCTCGACATAGAGTGCCCTGTTGGTCGGTATTGAAGGCGTGAAGTGATATGTTGCAATCGAATCAACAAAGACCTGGCAATTTGATATGCCATCGCTGTTCATTATAGAGAAGTGAAAGCTATTAATTCCCGCATTTATTGGATAGGTGAAGACAGTCCAGTCAATAGAGCTATCCCAGCTATCCCCTATGGCATCTCCTCCGTTAACTGCAAAGTAGATGTGGTTTGTGCCGCTGGAGATAATCTTCATTGCAAAGGAAATATGCCCTGCGCTTTCAAAGGTATCTGTGAAGGACACACTTGTGGCAAGGTCCGTTCCGTCCTGACCGAGCATGGACTGGCTGCCCCAGTATGCATCGGTTGTTGTCACAGTCCAAGGCTCTCCAACGACTGTAGTAAATGGCGAAATTGTTCCACCCTCAAAGCTGTATGCATCGTGGTGCTCTTCACCGACCGAAGCCGGGTTCTCAATGTGAACCTTGGCTGTGGGGCTATCCGTGCCTATACCGAGGCTTTTGTCCTCTGTTTCAAGAATATCTGAATAGTGGAGGGAGTCCGCTTCTCCCCATTTTGTGATGTGATTGTCCATGCCATCTGTGGGAACAGCGACTGTTCCTGTTTCGTCTGTGCCAATTTCCCAGACACCGGAATTGTATTTGAGTACAGAGCCGTCTGTAACCCCCGTCTCATCGACATTGAGAAGGTCGGATAGATAGTTGTCCGAGAGGTCGTCGTCGTCTGTGCCGTCTGCAAAGTCAGAGGGGATATTCCGCAATGAGTCCCAGTGGGCTATCATCGTGTCCCTTGTGGCTATGACCATATCGCCACCTGCAATGGAGTCTGCAACTATGGAACGGAAAGCATATGCCTCTGCTGTTATTTTCTGTCTTGGCATCATTACATCGCCGTCAACTGTAATCTGCAGCCAATATGGCTCGTCAAAGGCAAGCTCAAGTGCAGTGATGCTACCAAGCTCAACGGAGAAAAGCCCCCTTTCCACAGTGACAGAAGGATGCGACTCTGTCCAGAGGGCAGTACCGCCTGTGGAGGAATTGAATATCTCGAATGTCATAGCATAGTCGTCATTTAAGCCTATGCCTGTTGCGTCCGTAATCTTACCCTGATAAGACATCACCTGTCCAAAAACCATTGCAGCCAGCAAAAATAGAAAAAATAATCTCTTCAGCATATTGTTCTCCCTTGATTGTGTCTAATTTATTCAAGATAAAATACCATAAGACAAAGAGATAGTCAAGATATAAGAATTAATATAGAGTATTGTAAAAATACTACATACGCACCACCATAATTGACTGTATGTAGTATAGGTAATTGATATACTGAGAGATAGTTAGTTACTATGCAAAATCTATTGAGCCTGATTTATTCTATTCATCTTCCCTGTGGCTGACAACAACCTTGGCCGGGCGGATGAGCCTGTCGCCTCTACGATAGCCCTTCTGAGCGATTTCGAGGACAGTGCCTGGGGGATGCTCTTCCGATGGCATGCGATGTATTGCCTCGTGGAGATTGGGGTCAAAGGGTGCTTCCCTCTCGTCTATGGGCAGGATATTCTCCTGTTTGAGGAAGTCGAGCATCTGCTGGCCTATCATGCGAAAGCCCTCGATATAGTCGTCCTGACTGTCTATGGGGCAGGCTGCAAGTGCGCGTTCAAAATTGTCGAGAACCTCGAGATAGCGTGTGATAAGCTCGTCACGAAACTGCTCTGTCATCTGTGTAAAGAGCTTTTTCTGACGTTTCTTGTAGTTGTCAAACTCAGCGGAGAGGCGGAGCTGCTTGTCCTTCAATTCGCTGTTCTCTGCCTCAAGCTGTGCATATTTTTCCCTGAGATCTGTTAACTCGGTGTTCTCTGGCTGGGACTCATGCTGTTCCTGATTTTCGTTCTCTTCGCCCTGTATCTCAATCTTTTTCTTATCTGTCATGGTATATCTCCTGTTTTTTCTGCGAATGTCAAATTTATCTCACATCGCCAATAATATATGTCATCAAGGTCATCTTTGAAAGCTCTTCGGTATTGAGTTTGTCCTTCGAGGCTATTCACCCTTGAGGTGATCGGTTATTGCGCCGGCTGCAAAGCGAACAATCGGGACTATTCTCGTATATGGCAGCCTCTTTGGCCCGAGAAAACCCACAATTCCCGGTCCTTCCAGGGATGTGAACTCGCAGGACACAAGCACAATCTGGCCGTCTGTGTCAAGGCGGACATTTTCGTTCTTGCGCTCGACAGCGGACTTGATCAGCGGTCTGCCGATATTAGTGAGATCAAGGACATCTCCTTCCTCGGGATTACCGACTATTACCCTGTCTTCGGACTTGTCAGTGCCGAAAATATCACAACGGTCTCTTATCAGCCTCTCGATAAAGCTGTCGTGCAGGCCTCGGAGATCGCGCAGTCTGTCCTCTATGCTGGTTGTAATCTCCGCAAGCGGCAGACCGGAAAGCCTTTCATTGAGTACATCTATCAGCGCAACCAGCCTTTTCTGCTCCATTCCCGAGCGATAGATGAAGCTGCGTGTTCCCCCATTGTCGAAGATGAGCAATATGGAAAATGTGTTTGTGGAAAGGGGGATGGCCTCTATCTTGTGGAGCTTGAGATTTATAGGTCTTGTGACGACAACAACCCCAAGCTGCCTCGCCAGAAAGGACAAGAGCTCCCCCATTTCCCGAAAGAGGGTGAATGTATCGGAGAAGTCATTGCCGAAAAGCGCGGATATCTCGCTTTTGACCTGATTTGCAACCCGTCTTTTGGGAAGCAGTCTTTCAACATAATAGCGAATGCCCTCAACTGAAGGCTGGCTTCCTGCTGATGAATGCTCCTTGAGAAGATAGCCCATATCCCTTAGATCACGCGCTAAATTTCGCACCGTCGCTGGACTCATTCGAACAATGGAACGCCTGGAAACCAGTGTCGAACCCACTGCCTCCCCTGTCTCGATATAGACCTCGACTATCGCTGCCAATACGGCCTGTTGTCTTGCGTTTAGCTCTTTGTATACTTCCACTTTCATACCGATTCCAAGATATAAATTGAAGACCAAAGGTCAAGAAATTTTATCTCATTAAAAATAAAGTACATATGGCGATTGGAGACAAATGCCATTGTCTGTCAAAATTACCTGAATGCCTTTTATCTCTTGCCATTTCCAGTCTTTCGTGACAATATTAAGGTATGAAAATTAAGATATTCACAGTCCTTGCTCTTTTACTGCTCACGGGCTGTGCAGGCAGGCTGAGCGATGGAGAGCAGGAAATATTCAACTATGCAGCATCAGGCAGAATGTCCATGTCGGGGCCCATGGGCGAGATGGAATACAGTGTAGAGGTTTTCGGGCAATATCCGCAGAGGGTCCGCCTCGATGTGAAGGCTCCCTTCATCGGCACTGTTGCCATGCTTGTTCTGGATGGCGATGGCGGCTTTGCCCTCGACTATTCCAGACGGGCCATCATACCCATTGAGGACGGTATGCCCTTTGAGATTTTTGACATTCCCCTGGGGACAAGGGATGCCATCGACTTTCTCTCCCTGCAGATGGCAGAGGAAGATTTGGGGGGAGGCTGCATCTATGAACACGGCAATGCGATGGCCCACTCTATATGCTGTGATGATATGTGCATCTTCCTAGAATACAGCAGCTTTGATAGGGATAAACAAAGGGAAGACAGCTTTTTCCTCCCTCCGGCGGGGCTTGATTGCGACACAATGTACATAAACTGACGAGGGATAGAAATGAAACAATATGACGACAAGGCGAAAAGACAGCAGGAGATGGTAACAAGAGCCTTTGCCTTCTTTGCCCTGACAGGCCTTTTTGTGCTGATTACTCCTGTAAAAAGGGCAGAGGTATATACTGTTCCCGAATCCCAGGGCGGAAATGCCAGCCTCCTCCGTGAGAATACCCTCACAGAGGGGCAAAAGCTCAACCATGCCCTCGATATTCTCATGGAGGACGACCTGCGCCTTGAGGAGAATAACTATCCGGCCACCATGACCTTCCGCTGGACAGGCGGTACACTCAAGGTTCAGCCCGGCGATAAGGCACGTCACATAGCCTGGACCATCTTCCAGTACACAGAAAAATCCGTCCCGATAACCCTCATAGTCGGCGAGGAAAAGTATTATGGTTACTATAACAGGGAGTGAAACCTTTCTCCTTTTGACAAATAGCGCAAAGCATATATTTTTAGGAAAAATAACAAAAAAGGAGCTAATGATGAAAAGGGTTATTCTTCTCGGACTTCTCCTGTCCTTCCTCTTTTTCGGTTGCGGCGGGTCAAAGCCCCTCGAAGGTGCATTCCGCACAGAGGGCATTGTCATTTCATACGAACCTTCGGTTGGCATCAGCCACAAATACGAGAACCTCTCAGACGAGGTCTCAGATGTCATAACGAAACAGCAGTCATATTCGATACTCTCAAAGAGCGAATCAACGCTGGATATCAAGATCGATGAGGTTACGGACGAGCACACAAAGATCAGCTACACCTTCGGTCCGTCTGAAACAGGAACATTCGTCAATGGCGAACTTCAGGACACAGAGGAACAGTCGGAGATTGTCGGGCAGACCCTGTCGATTTACATCGGTCGCGAAGACGGCAAGATGATAGAATGGGAAGGCCTGTATGACCTCGAATTTGACGAAGCAGGCATGGATGAAGCTGAAGGCATGGCAAACAACTACTCCTCCATACTCTTCGACTACTTCCCACCGGAAAAGGTTGCAGTCGGCTCAAAATGGGATGTGACAAACGAGGCAAAGACAACACTCGAAGACGGCGGATTCAATCAGCAGAAGCGTATCAAAGAGTATGAGCTTGTCGACTTTGTGGAGTATAAAGGCCATAAATGCGCAAAGGTCAAGGTCACCATCACAATCGATGTCAACACCGAGACAACCGGTGAGGACGCAGACGGCGTTTCCTATGATGTCGTTGCACAGGGTAACGGAGAGGGCAAAGGCGAGTTCTACTTTGACTTCGAGAACGGTCACCTCGTTGAATCAAAATATGACTGGATCATCGACCTCGAACAGACAGCCACCAATGTCGAGACAGGCGAAGAGCAGACATTTAACATGTTCCAGGAGATGCACGAAAAATACGCCATTGTTGAGTAAAACAACTGGACATAATAATCTAATTTATATGTCTTGATATCCGGCATCTCCTGAATGGGGATCTGTCTAGGGAGGGCACTGAGTTTTGGTGCGCTCCCTTTTTATTTGAGAATTCACTGTGTGTTAACTAGTTACAGGAGATGCACGGGAATTAACACTCGGAAGTGTTAATTCCTTGGACGTTTCAGACCTTCGGTCTGAAAGTCCCTCACAATGTTAAGTATGTATATAGAATCGATGACCTTCGGTCTGAAAGTCCCTGACAATATTAAGTATGTATATAGAATCGATGATCTTCTGTCTGAAAGTCCCTCATCCGGTTAATTACGTGTGTTATGTGATGACCTTCGGTCTGATAGTATTGGAGTATGCCGAAGACAACACTGATTCTTTTTTTTCAGGGCAGACTCCGGGAGTCTGCCCTTTCTCTTTTAAGGGGTCATTAAACCCGACCATTGAATTTATAGAACGGGCATTCTTATGACCTTTCCTTATCCTTCGGACAACATCAGTTGTCCGCGATATAACCGAAAGCATACCTTGGAGAAGGACAATCCCCTTTGAGAATAAATGAGGTGCTGTCGTGATGGAAGGAATGCCATTTGAGAGTCTGAGGTTGCGGTGTTGAATATGAAATGATCGAGACCCGGCACCGTCGCATCGGAATGCGGGGTAGCCCCTACAACCCTTTGTACTATAATATCTTATGTAAAGGCATCCCTTGGGGGTGCCCTCTCCTTCCTTTTCCTGAAAAAGAAATTCTACCTGATCAACACAGCCTTTCCATCGATAACCACATCCCCAACAACTGCGCGCACAATATAGACACCACTGGCCACATCATCCGATGCCATCCAGGTGCGTGATGAACCGAGGTCAGCGACTGTGCGCCCCTTTGTATCGTGTACGGTGACGTGGGCATTTTCCGGGGCTTTTATGTGGAGGGTGGAATTGAATGGGTTGGGATATGTTGAAAGTGAGAGCAAAGCAGGGTGTGGTTGCTCGCCTGTGTTGGATATATCCTCGGTGTTGAAGAATCGTATTGCACTGCCCTGCTGTGGATGACGGCAGACCAGGGGGATCTGGGTCGTCTCGAATAGAAGAGGCGATGAGAGCATCGGGTTTCTTATGCCGATCAAAGGCGGCCTGTGGAAGATAAAGTCGCGATAATACTCATCGGGAATAGTCCTGTAACTTGCTGTTGCGTCGAAGTAGCCGCTGTCTGCAGACATCACAAGCTGAAAATTGAAGCCTTCGCCGGAAGATGGTTCAAGATTAGACCACTGGACGATGACCTGTCCTCCCGTTGTATCTGCAAGATACCAGATGGCTGTGGTGCTGTCTATTCCGAACTCTGCGAAAAGAGGCAGAATGGCGATCTCCCTCTCTGGTATTGTGGCTGTCTCGAATGTTATGTAGCCCTGCACCCCTGCGCGGAAGCCGCGCCTGTCCCTTCCTGCATATGGGATAAACATCCCCGATGGAAGGGATACCCAGCTTGAGAGCCAGTCCTCATCTTCGGGGAACAGCGGGATGCCATGCCCGCCGAGGGCTGTGTCCAGCTCAATCCATGAATATTCAGCGATAACGGAAAGGAGGGAATCAGGATAGCCGGGCATTTCGCCTTCCACAGGGAGCAGGTGGCTGTCGATTATTCGATATCCATCGCTGAAATCTGTCCTTATCTGGGCAATTACAATTGATGTTGTCTCAGTCTCGGCGATATTGCCCGATTCGTCGGAAGCATCCACCCATATCTCGATATTATCGTTCGTCCAAAGTGGTCCGATCGAGAAATAATAGAGGCTGTCTGCAATTGAGTCGGGGGATAGGAAATAATCCATGCCGAGTATCCTGTAGCCGAGATCGGCGTATAGAACAGCTCTGTCGTCAGTGATAGAGACACAGACCGGCAGCAACCTTGTTCCGGGAAGAAGGTGCATTGTGTCAGAGGTTGCAATATAGGCTGTCGGCGGAGTTGTGTCTGTGGTGTCCAGAGATATTGCGTGTATGGAATACAGGGTTTCTCCTCTGTTCATGCTAGAGTCTGTTGCAGCGATGCGCAGCAGTATATCATCCCCATCGGCGATGCCGGAAATCGTGTAGTGCCCCCAACCATCGGAAGTTGTGGAATCCCTTGTGAATGCTGCACCAGCAAGGGGCGTATCGCAATAAACTGTGTCCGAGAGAAGACCGGAACGGGCATCTGTGATCAGAAGCTCTATTGGCAGAGCGTCTTCCCTTATGTACATGGTATCGGAAAGGCGCGATGTATTGACAACAGGTGGTATGGTGTCCGGTGGCAGTCCTCCGGGTGTGAAGAGTATTGTGAAATTATTCCAGAGTCTGTTGCCCCTTGGGTTTCCATTGTATACATATTCCAGGCCGATCTCTCCTTCGAAGTCCTCTATGCCTACAGAGCCCATTCTGCCAAGATGATTGATTGTGTCCGTCTCTGTTTCCATGTCGAGGTAGTTGAAGGCGATATCACCGGATTCGTAGAGGATAAGCTCAAAGGTAACCCTGTTGCCGCCGGAATATGAGGAGAGAAAGCCGACATTCCACCAGATGATGTGAAACTCTGTCGGCGGCCAGTTGCGTGTCAGGATTCTGCTGTCGGTGTCCACATAAAGATCCGCCCACAGGGGGCATATCATGCCATTGGGCTCCTCGGGGTCGGGCAGCTCTGTATTGGAGAAATAGGGGTAGATAGATGGCGCAAAGGTGACATAGCCATTGGTCGATACATATCCCGATTCATATGTCTCGCCGTAAAACTCAAAGTTGAAGGGGAAGGAAATACTTCTGGTCTCATCGTCACCATAAAGTCCAATATCATATCCGCCCTCTTCTGTGGGTGGTGGCAGAAGTATACCTGGCTCATACCATGAATCATACCATGTATAACCCCCCCCGTCCGGACCGCCTGTGCCGATATGCTCCCAGGCGCGGAAAACAAGTGATGTGGTGTCATTGGCCGCCACCTGATCGCCGGAGAGATATGTCGCAATCCTTGCTGTGTAGAGGCTTTCAACCGGCGTGAATGTATCAAAGACTACGGTGTCAGTGGCAAGCCCGGCAACAGACTCTGTCACTGTCATATCAAAGGTCGTATCACCTCCGAGTGTTTCCATCACAAAGCGTATTGGTATATTTCTCTCTGCAATACCACTGTTTGCGACCATCGCCCTGAGCATGAGCGGTCTGTCTAAAATCTCGTCTGTGTAGAGGTCTATGTCCACCGCTGCTGCATCGCGGGAAAGGACAAAACAACTACGGACAAGGCTGTCATTGTGGGGATTGGTATCGCCAGTAAGTTCAGCGAGGATATGGAAATCTATGTCCCCTGCCCATCCATCGGATATGTCGATTGAGGATGTTGTTGCGGTGTAAAGCTCCGAGCTCGACAGTGGCGGAATGGCAATGGTCTCTGTATAAAGAGTATCGTCCCCTGTATCTATAATGGCGAGATAAATGCTCGATGAGGGGGCATGGGATGTTCCGAGATTGGCGAGAAGAATGTCGGCGGATATAGACTCGGAAGCGAGAAGGGTGTCGGCGATGTCAACAGAGACAACAGAGATGTCAGTGGTCTCGCTCCCTGTTGAGAATGTGATCGAAAGATCCTCAGTAAGAAGGGCTTCGTTCAGCGAGTATAGCAGGCCATCCGTGCCATCTTCGTTCTCAATTCCACATGTTGCACCTCCACCAAAGGGATTGACCAGCCCTTCGGGATCAAGATAGCTCATGCGAATGTCTGTCTCGCCGTCTGTCTCGAGGAAGACAACCTGAAATGTCATCGGTTCAGTTTCGTCCCAGTCGCTGTATGAATATACATTCGACCATGTTATCGAGAAACGCCTTGCTCCGGTTATCCCCGTTGTCTTGACGAGCATAGTGCTCATTGAGCCGAAGATCAAATCGTCCCAGTAGCAATAGACCGAGGCATTTGGCGGGGTCGACAGGGGAAGATCTGTATTGGCAGTGGAGAATCTTCCGCCTGTGAGAAAGGTTATAAAGCCATTTGTGGTGGCGTAAACTGTGTTGTATTCCTCTCCGTACAGAACAATCGGGAAGGGGGCATCTATCGTTGTGTAGTCGTCGTCGAGACCTGCCATCTCATCTATAACATCAGAGTCAATCGAATCTATCCATATGAAAATAACCCCCGGCTCATCCGAGTCTGTGAAAATGTGACCAAAATCATCCGGTCCCCCTGTTCTGGCCTCAAGAACAGCAAGCAGGGCAAAAAAAGCCAGTAAAATGGGCATAGCGAGTTTTCTTACATTTATTCTGCCTTGGTTCATGTGGGAAATATAGTAATGATAAGGTCTTACGAAAAGTCATTTTCTGAGGTTTTTCCTTTCATTAAATAGAGTCGAATGTATATTATACAGTTGCAAATCGCTCTGGAAGAAAAAAAGCTCCGATTTCCGGCATGGAATCAGGGAAGGCAGGGGTATGATAAAAAGAGCTCTTTCTTTGCTGACAGTTTTTATTTTCACATCTTTTTCCGACAATGTCGGTGTCTATTTAGTTGAGATTGAAGGAAAACCGGGGGGTTTTCATACCTTCAGACAAGCCGGAGACGGAGAGGGGATTGTGCACATCTCCCACACCTTCATGAAGGTCAAGATAATGGGAAAAGATGCAGAGGCTCGATTCAATAGCCGAACAAAGCTCACCTCAGACTACTATCCGGTGGAATATAGACTTGAGCTGTCCTCCAATCAGATGAATCAATCAATTAATGCCTCTTTCGCAGCCGATACTGTCGGCTTTGTCATTTCTTCCGGCGGTGATAGCCTCAGGAGCTCTGTCTATCTCGACGAGGCCACAATGCTCTACGACAACAATATCTTCGATCTGATACGTCTTCTGCTCAAAAAGGCCGACTGGGAGGAAGGAAAGGCACGCTCTGTAAATATTTATGTTCCGCAGACTTCCATCAAGGGAAGGGCGGAGATCATTCCCGGTGGTCCAATGGAATATCGCAGTGCAAAGGCGCGAAGGGTCAAACTCAATATATTGGGTATGGAGATGAACGGTGTTGTAGATCCGTCACATGAGAATCTTCTGCGCCTGGAAAGCCCGATGCAGGGCATTACCTTTGTGCGCATGGACGAGCTGGACACCATGGCCGTCAAGGCACAGGACTTTATACCCGTTACAGTCATGGAGAGCAGCTACTACATTCCATCAAAGGCAATAATAAATCCCGATATAGTCAACAGGCTGACTGCAGAGGGTGCAGTTTCTGTTAAGAAGCTCGGCGATGGCATAGAACCCATCGGTTTCAATCAGCAATTTGAGGGCGTTGTGGGGGATACCCTCGATGGCGTGTTCACCATCGAAGGTGTAGATTACCAAGGGCTGAAGGGCGACAGATTTCCACCAAAGAAAATTGACAAGTCCCTTTCAAGATGGCTGATGGCGACAGAGGACTTCCCAAAAGGCGACAGCCATCTCGACAGCCTTGCACGGGATCTGACAGAGGGGGCCAAGGACACAAGGGACGCAGCACTGGCGGTTCACCTGTTCATACTTGATAGAATAGCATATGCAGCAGCGGACTACCAACCAAGGCAGACACTTGACCTTGGCATGGGAAATTCCATATCACAGGCAAGGCTCATGGTGACCATGCTTCGGGCACTGGGCATACCATCGCGTATTGTCGGCGGACTTTACTTTACAGGCGGCGTCTTTGCATCCCATCACTGGGTTGAGGTAAATCTCGATGACGAGTGGATACCCTTTGACCCGACAGCAGGGGGAAAAGACAGCTTCTCGCCGCTGCATATCAGGATTTATACGGGCTTTGGTAATGTCGGCGCTCCCCCTGTTGACCCAGAGGGGCGTGAGGGCAGACTGAAAATAGAAACAAGTCAGGAGTAATCATGAGGTTTTGGACAGTGCTTTTTCTTGCTGTAATGGTGCTTTCGGCACAGGATTTTTTCACATTCCCCAATGAGCAGACCGATCTCGGTAAAGACTCGGAGATGCTGCTCAGTGAATATGACGCAAGGAGCGGAGAGTACAGATTCATGTACAATCTCGCCAAGGCACTCTTAGCCGAAGGGAAATATGAACAGGCACTGATCAATGCCGAGGCTGCTTTGGCACTCAATGAGTCCGACCCGTGGGGCTGGAAGCTCAAAGGTGATATACTCCTTGCACAGGATAAAAGGGACGAGGCAAAGGCATCATATGAAAAAGCTCTGGAACAGAAGGATTCATATGAATTTTTGCCCGTATGGGACGAGCTTGTCGTGATTGCGCCTGAGTACTATGCAAATCTCGGTCTTCTGTATAGAGATAAGGCCAGGGAGAACAAGAACGATGACCTTGCACAGTCCGCAATAGACTATCTCGGGAAATACCCGGGTGGTCCATTTGAGCAACAGGTCGAAAGTGGAATAAATGAGATGGAGATCTTCCTCCAGAGGACGAAATCACAGGAGAGGCAGCAGTCTCAGGCCATGGAGATGCAGCGTATGGAGATGGAGCGAAAGATGGAGATCAAGGCCTCCCGTGAGTCCTTCATGACAGAGAGACCATATCTTGTTGGCGTCTATTTCAACAGCTTTGTCCACTCGGCGGATATTGTCTTTGAGACAGACGATATATATACGCCGACCGGCAATCCCATCATAGACAACGAGATAGATCTCGACTATGCAGCCGGGGCACTCAATGACTTTCACCTTACAGGGGGCTATGTCCACAAGAAATGGATACTCAAAGCCGGCCTTTCCATTGGAAAGACCAATGTCGGCAAGGGCTACGATATAGATTCGGTATACAGCGAGCAGCAGGATAGATTTGTACTCATAACAGAGGAGATCGGCTCTGTCCGCAGCCTGCTTTTCAATACAGATGCATACTATAACCTCTACTACACAGACCCGATTCTCCTGTATGCCGGCGGCACGCTCAATGCAGGCCGTCTGAAGCTGGAGACAAAGGAAGAGAGATTCGATCCGGAGTTCATTGCCGGCGCGGGAATTGGCGGCGGCCTTATGCTCCATTTTGACAATTTCCTTGTGGATCTGAACATCAAGGTCAATGCCGTCGGGTCTTCATCCGGTACTGTAATAGGTTTTGGAGGCATGTACAAGTTTTAGGAGTTAGATGGATTTCGACAGACTACCTGTAATTTCACTGCGCAATATGGTTGTCCTGCCAGTCGGGACAATGCCCATAATCGTAGGCAGGGATAAGACAATAAATGCCGTGAACAAGGCTCAGGAGGAGGGCAGAAAGGTCTTTCTCACCGCACAGAAGCGTGTGGATGGTCACCCTGAGGCCGCAAATCTCTATCGTATCGGAACTATCGGAAGGATAGAGACAATCATAAGGCTCCCAAATAATATCATGAAGGTCATCGTAACAGCCGAGGAGCGTGCGGAGGTATTGAGATTCTCCACAAATCCCACCTTTGTCGAGGCCTGGACTGAGCTGAAGCCCATCGATGATGACCAGTCTGAAAGCACCCAGGCACTTTACAGGCGTGTTGTCGATGTCTTCAGGGATTATGTCAGCATATCTGACTCCGTGCCCGAGGACATCATCAAAGGCATACAGCTTAAGAAGCCGACAGGGCTTGAGCTGATCAGCACAATAGTCTTTCATGTGAAACCCTCATATGAGAGGGTACAGGCCATACTCGAAAGACCAACGCTCAAGGATATGCTCAAGCTGACCCTTGAGGTTCTGATGACAGAGGTGGAGATAGAGCGTTTCAAAGCAGAGGTGGACGACAGGGTTTCAGAGAGGATGGGGGAGACGCAGAAAAACCACATACTTCGCCAGAAACTCCACGCTATTCAGCAGGAGCTTGGAGAGGACAGCTTCTTCCAGCAGGAGATCGATAAATACCACGAACGTATGCAGAAAAAGTCCATGCCTAAAGAGGCAGAGTCAATGTTGCACAGGGAGCTCACCCGCCTTTCGAAGATGCATCCGGTTTCTGCAGAGGCAACTGTTTCCCGTACATTCATCGAGTGGATGCTGGATCTGCCCTGGTATACATTCTCCGAGGACGAGAAAGATCTGAAGGATGCATGGGAAATACTTGAGCAGGATCACTATAATCTCAAAGAAGTGAAAAAACGAATTGTTGAACACCTTGCCCTCGTAAGGCACACTGGCTCTATGAGGGGGCCAATACTCTGTCTTGTCGGGCCTCCGGGTGTTGGAAAGACATCCCTTGGAAGGAGTATAGCCAGGGCAATGGGCAGGGAATTTGTCCGCATATCCCTCGGTGGTGTTGATGACGAGAGCGAGATCAGGGGGCACAGGAGAACATATATCGGCGCACTTCCCGGCAAAATCATTCAATCGCTGAAGAAGGCGGGTACATCCAATCCAGTCTTTCTACTGGACGAGGTGGACAAACTTGGTAAATCCCATCAGGGCGATCCTGCCAGCGCACTTCTGGAGGTTCTCGACCCAGAACAGAACAGCACCTTTGTCGATAACTATCTCGAGATAGAATATGATCTCTCCAATGTCATGTTCATAACAACAGCAAATACCACATATGGAATCCCCGAACCTCTGATAGACAGAATGGAAATGCTCCGCATACCCGGCTATACAGAATTCGAAAAGGAGATGATAGCCCGTAACTTCCTGATCAAAAAGGCGAAGAGCGAACATGGCATCGAGGAATACGGCATCGACTTTTCCGCCGAGATGATTGGGGTAATCATAAGGGAATATACACATGAATCCGGCGTTCGTCAGCTTGAAAGGGAGATACAGAAGATCATGCGCAGCTTTGTCCACGACCTTGTGGACAAGGGCAGACCTCCCTTCAAGAAGCTAACCGAAAAGAGAATACGGGATATACTCGGCGTCTCCAAATCCAGAAGGGATGCCATACCGGACAAGCTGGAGTCTGGCAGTTCCATAGGCCTTGCCTGGACACCTTCTGGTGGGGATGCTCTTCTTATCGAGACAGTTCTGACAGGTGGTGAGGGCAAGCTCCTCCTGACCGGAAGTCTCGGTGAAGTTATGCAGGAAAGTGCCCACGCTGCTTATAGTTTTGTCAAGTCAGTAGCCCCTGATATCGGGGTGGATGACAGTTCATTCAAGGAAAAAAATCTTCACTTGCATATACCAGGCGGAGCGGTTCCCAAGGACGGACCATCTGCAGGGGTGACACTTGCAATGGCTATTATCTCTGCATTCACAGGATGTCTGTTTCCAAGAAATGTCGCCATTACAGGTGAGATAAGCCTTACGGGCAGAATTTTGCCTGTGGGCGGGCTGCCCGAGAAACTTATTGCGGCCAGGACATATGGAGTGGAAGTTGTCTTTGTCCCCCTCGGCAACAGAGAGGACATTGAGGACATCGACGATAAGATCAAGGATGGTCTGGAGATAATCATGTCTGATTCAGCAGAAGAGGTCATGACCAGGGTATTCCCTGATCTTAAAAAGGGGTGTAAAAAAGGAGGAAAATGAAAGGCGTAGTACTCGCAGGCGGAATGGGAACAAGACTGAGACCTCTGACAAATATCACTAACAAGCACCTTCTGCCGGTATACAATAAGCCGATGATCTATTACCCGATAGAGGCACTTGTCTCCGCAGGTATAGAGGATATCATGATAGTGTGCGGTGGAAATCATGCAGGGGAATTTCTCAGGCTCCTTGGAAACGGTTCTCAGTTCGGACTCAAGCATCTTAACTATACCTATCAGAGGGGTGAGGGCGGAATTGCAGAAGCACTTGGTCTTTGCGAACACTTTGTTGATGGAGACAAATCTGTAGTCTATCTTGGAGACAATATTGTCGAGATGAATCTCAAAGAGGCTGTTACCGAGTTCGAGAAACAGCCCCGAGGCGGCAGAATACTGCTCAAAGAGGTCGATGACCCGACAGACTATGGTGTTGCCCGTTTTGAGGACGGCAAGGTTGTCGAGATCATAGAAAAGCCCAAGGTTCCACCCTCAAACTATGCAGTGACAGGCATATATTTCTTTGATCCATCGGTCTTTGAGATAATCCATACGCTCAAGCCATCCCAGAGGGGCGAGTTGGAGATAACCGATGTGAACAACGCCTTCCTCAGAAAGGGTGAGCTTCACTATTCAGTACTTGAAGGATACTGGGCAGATGCAGGTGGATCTATAGACGCCTATTTCGAAACTGTTCGAACGGTTGCCGAAGCAGAACGAAAAAAAGGCTAAATCCGTTTTATATATAGTATTATTTAGGGCTTGTCCGAAGATTATATACTACACAGGATAAGTCTGTATATATGCCTGCACCTATTGTTGTGTTGTTATATAGTGTTATGCCCATCCTTACTTAAGCATCCTATCTATGGGTATTTATTTTATATAGAAGTTCCGCGACTTTCTCCACATCAAGATATGCATCTCCTAACAGAAAAAAAATTTACCTCCAGAATCAAGGTTATCTTTACCCGAAGAACATATCCATGCCAAAAAAAATGGAGCTGTTTTTGTTTAATGTATGCTTTTAGGTGAGTCCACCTAAAGTCGGCAATAACTTCAAATACAAAAAAAGTAAAAAAAATACCAAAAGCCCCTTGATTCATGTAAGTAACTGATAAATATAAAGATAAATCAATGGCTTTAAGTAAAAATCTTAAGAAATCCTACTTTCCGTTGAAAATAATGCAAAAACCCCTTGACAATGGCTTTCATATAGGTATATTTTTCTTCGTAAAGTCGAAAAACCCTGTTACACAGATGGGGGATTCTTTATATGTGTATGTATGTAATCATTTTGAATCATCGAATCAAGGAGGAAGGATGAAAAGGAATCTATTCTTTTTGGTGCTCCTTTTAGTCGTTCAGGTATGGGCTGAAGTGCCCGTGACATCTAATGTCATGCCTGAGGGCGCACCTGAAAGACCAGCCCTTCACAGGACACTCGATATTATGATCGACTGTCCCCCCGGCGCCACCGCAGAGGGTGAGCCCGAATGCTACGATGGCTACGTTGACTCTTACAATGGTGGCTGTAATTCAACACCAGATGTTTTTCTGCCAATCGCAATGGACGAATATGTCTGCGCAGAGGCCGGAACATTTGGCGGCTCAACGCGTGATACCGACTGGTGGGAGTTCACTCTTGCTACAAAACAATGGGTTGTCTGGGAAGGAATGGGAGACTTTGACATGGCTCTTCTTATTCTTGATGATGTCTGTCCTTCTCCTACTACAATCGCATCTGCTTATCCCCTCGCAGGCGAGCTGGGTCAAGCAACTGCTCTTCTGGATCCCGGAACATACAGATTCTTTGCAGCTCCTTCTTATTACAGCGGTCTTGCCTGTGGTTCCGAATATTGGGTCCATCTTGGCGGACCAGAGCTTGAGATAACGAGCGTTACCTCAGATCTTCCTGTTTCCGGTACTTCACCCATTGACTATCTTGCCAACTACGGACAGGTTCACACCGTTACAGTAGAGGTTACCAATGTTGGCACCGCACCCTCACACGAGGATGCAAGGCTCTGGCTCTATGGCCGCGCCGATGGATCGACAGATTTCACCTACCATTCACTCGTTGGCGAACTGGAGCCCGGCGAGGCAGCCTATCTTGACTTCACTGTCACAGAGGGCTTCATGGAGGTTACAGATACCATAACAGCAGACTTCGGTCAGATGGCCGGCGATCCCGATACCCTCTTTGCATATGGCTACAGCGTTGTTGACGATCAGATACTCGTAGAGATCAAAGGCCCGGCAAATATTGTTATCAACGATCTTTATCTCGATCCTACATATGTCGCCAACCCTCCATTTGTTACAGCAGGGCAGGATTTCAATCTCATAGTAGAGCTCGAGAATGTTGGTGGAACACCGGCACAGAACATAATGCTCTATCTTGAGAGCTACTCGGATATCGGAGTACTTTCCTCCTTCAGTTCACCAATTGCACTTTCAGGTGAGGTTCTCGATGGTGGAGAGACAGATACCTTCCATATACATATAATGGCAGACACAGACCCCGGCGATCCCGGCGCAATGGACGAAAGATTCCGCATCGATGTATCAGCTACAGATGCATATGACCTCGGCCCTGTTCCGATAACAGCCGATATGGACTCTATCTGGATAGGTATACAGAATCCGCCTATGCTCACAGTTATAGATTACTGGACAGGCACTTATTGGCTCAACAAGGATGATCCGTTCACCCTTGAAATTGAGGTCGAAAATGCAGCAGGTGACTATGCCACAGCCGATAACCTCGACGTGCTCGATGCCTTTGTGCAGCTTCACGCAAGTGTTGTTGCCGGTATTGACGGTATGGACGCACCTGTTTCGGTAACGCCCAATTTCCTCGATGCAGGCACATCTGCAATATATGAGTTCACACTTCAGAATGCAGGCGCATCCCATAATGCTATCGTCGACGTTGAGTTCACAGGACATTACAGAGACGAGAATGCACCGATGGTCGCAGAGGCAGAAGACTCACCAGTACATGACCTCGAAGAGGATGTCTTCGGAATCGATATTTTTGTGCCTACATTCAACATGACAGCACCCATCGCAGGTGAAGATTGGCCGGCGGACAATAGAGTTCGTGTTACAGCCAATGATAACCTCTCAGGTGTTGATGATGTGACATTCTATCTGCAGAGACAATCCGATGGCAGATACTGGAACAGCGGAACCGGTACATGGCAGGTTGGAATGATGGAATACATCATGACACATGGAACCGGCTCTGCATACTATTACACAATGGGCACACACCCCGATCCTATGGTCGTTGATTTCCGTATTGTCTACTATGCAACCGATAATGCAGGAAATCGATCTGCCGACTTCACAACACCGATGGGCCCAATGATTCCTTATGTCCACTGTGTTGACATGTTCTCCGATCTACACAAGGAGATTCCTCGTTCACCCATTGACGAGACACTTATCTATGGCTATGAATACGAGGCCGACTGGGGACAGCCCCATGAGATCCGTGCCGGCATATTCAATCCTGAGCCATATACAATATACGATATTGAGCTCGTTCTCCACAGCAAGTACGAGGACGTTACAAATATCGCAGTTCCGACAGTTGTTCTCGACTCTCTCACATCCGAAGACCTCGAATATGTGAGATTCGATATAACTGAGCTTATGGCAAGCGTCAAGGACTCCTTCTACCTCGTTCTGGTAGGCGGACACGATGGCGACGGCCATGCCTGCGGACTGCAGATCACAGACAATGACATAAGGGTCAAGGTGGAAAGACCTGCGGTCTTCTCATTCGATTCACTCTATGTCGATGTGAACGATGCACCGAACAGCTTCGGTCCTGAGTCCACTTTCGTATCCGAGAACCAGCAGTTCACACTCTGGGCCAAGGTTATTCACTACGGTGAAGACGAGATCGACTCTGTAAAGTTCACACTTCACAATCAATCCATTGGCGGCTCGGGTGTTGTATCATCCATTGCCTCCGATGAGGTTCATCTGTATGACTACGACTGGGACGCACTCGATACTCTCTGGATCCCATTCGAGATTACAGCAGACCCGACAGACATCGGCATCCTTTCCAGGGTTGCAGACGAGGAGTTCTATCTCGAGCTGGACTATGCCAAGGCAGACAACTGGGTATTCCCAATCTGCAGCACAGCCCACAACGACACCAACGAATTCATCGGCGTTCAGGCACCTCCTGAGATGCAGGGTCTGATGATGGATGTCTCGGATATCTGGCTCAATGCAGACGATCCTCTGACAGTCCGTCTTCGCATAAGAAACAGAACAGAGACAGAGACAGGCGGCGGCACAGACCGTGCAACAGCCGACTCCATCTGGGAATACTCCGACCTCCACAACACACTTGCCATTTACTACAATCCAGTATCCTGGATAGAGGTCGCCGGTATCGGTGGCATCCCTGTAATGGCAGCATCCCCGACAGAGTTCGAGGTCACTGAGGACAGCTTCATGGTATGGAATATCTACTATGATCCTGATCCGATCATCGAGACATATCAGGGACCTGTGTGGCCGATGTGCTCAGTCTATTTCCACGATGCCAACTATACACGCCAGACATATCCTGTGACAGCACCTGAGTTCTACAGCTCCGGCTCGCTCTTCGGTATTGATATCGAAGACGCTCTCGTCACAGAGGCATATGTCACAGGCGCAATAGAGCCATATTTCGCAGGTACTCACTACTATAGAGAATTCCCTGAGCAGATTTCCGCCAATGTTCGCGACTCCATCTCCCTGGTAGACCAGGCACAGATGTCGATAATGGACCATGACGGCAATTTCTGGGACGGCACAGACTGGGACGGCACAACAGAGGTCTGGCTGGACATGACCTATACAGCCCTCGATACCTGGCGTCTGGATCTCGGCGATCCTGACGACAACGGTATCTACACAGTCAGGGTACGTGCATGGGACAATGCAGGAAATATCCCTGACGATCCCGAGAGCATCTTTGAGTTCATGTTCATATACGACAATATCTGCCCAATCACGGAGATCACCATGCCCAGCGAGGGCTTCTTCTCCTGTGCAGGACTCAATCCATGGGACAGGGTAATTCAGGTTGAGGCAGAGGATGTGCCGCAGTACGGCTTTGACATGTCCTCAACAGCCGGTGTCAGGAATGTATACATCGGTATCCGTGACACCATGATCAACAAATGGTGGGACGGAACAGACTGGATCTCCAGTGCAACATGGTACTGGCTCCCCTGTGATTTCATGGGTGAAGGTCAGTGGCAGTATGATTCATATTCAGACCCGAGTTCAAGGGTTCTTGAGATCTGGAGCTATGCCCGCGACTCCGCAGGTGGCGCATGTGCACCGGACGACACACTTCAGTATGTAGTTATCGACTGCCAGGCACCGGATGTCAGTGTCTATCATCCCGGATGGTGTCCCTTCTCCACGGAGATGTGGGAAACATTCATGAATGACAGACTCTCCGGTATTGCAGCAGACTCGATTACATCGATCGACTCAATAAAGATCACTGTTCAGAACGATCTCACAGGTGACTACTGGGATGGATCAGAGTTCACTTCCGAGAGCGAGATATGGTTGTATCCAGATTCCTGGGCACGTGGCGGAGTATGGCGTGACTATGACCTGTTCCCGATGGCACCTGGCGACGTTGTCTTCGGCCGTGACATTGTGGAATGGCGCTATGACTTCCCCGATCCATTCGGAGCAGATTCCAATGGTGTGTTCACAGTCTGCATGGAGGCCTGGGATCATCTCGGTCACATGACAAGCGACTGTGAGACCTACTGTATAGACAACGAAGGACCGGAGATTACACCGGTATATCCGACACGCAATCAGTTCATCCAGCTTACACACTGGATCGATCACGATACAATACTCGCCAATGTCGAAGATGACTTTGGCTGCCCATGCAACTATGTTGACGAGGTTATCATCAATATCTCCAGAATCCGCGAGGATACCGGCGACATCCAGTACTGGTTCGAGACACCATTCGGAACAGGATACTGGGTTACAACAGGTACATACGGCGATTCCATCTGGATAGAGTGTGATAACTACGGTGGCGATGTATGGGGCTACTATAACCCCTACATGACAATGGCCGAGGGTCGCTATCAGGTCAAGATGATGGCCTGGGATGGCATCGGAAACTGGGAATACAATGAGTGGCCTTTCAATATCATCACATCACCGGGCTATCTCACAGTTGAGGCAGAGGCACCAAGGATATTCCACGTAGGCGAAGAGTTCGATATCGATGTCATCTCCTGGGTCAGCCCCGGACATGTCGATTCGACATTCTACTGGAACGTAACCTTCGGCATCAACGGCGACATCGATCCCGCTGATGTTGACCTTCCCGCACCTCTGTCCCTCACACCCGACGGACACGCAACACTGCCTGTGGTCGCAAATGCAACAGGCGTGATGAACATATATGTAGAGGCAGATCCACTGGCAGATTACTCCAGAGCATGGAGTCTCCCGATCACAATCATCGACGCACCTGGCACAGAGCTGGCCGCCGAGATTCGTGATGTTGAGGACGATCAGGGCGATGCACTCTACATCAAACACAACCCATCCTCAGATGATCCTGCGCTGGTCACCTATCACTACTACCGCGACACAGATCTCGGTGTTGGTGAGACATGGGTTGAAATATTCCCCACAGTCACAGTATTCGGCGATCCAGCCGATCCAGATTCATTCCACCTCCACTTCGACAATCTCGGTGGATGGAATGCCTATGACTACTCCATCAAGACCCAGGTTGCTGTTCCGGCAATTCCGGGGCACTTCGAGTGGTCCGAACGCATAGCTGTCGATGGCGCACCTATGGCACCTGTTGACAATATCCCACCTGCAACTATCACAGACCTCGATATCGAGTGGGATGGCGCAGATGTAGTCCTGACATGGCCCGAGGTAACACTCGGCAATGAGGGCACACCTGAGATAAATGCACCGAGGGACATGACCTATGAGGTCTATCGCTCAACAGCACCATATGAAGAGGCTGGGGCAGTTTATGCTGTCGCAACAGATCCGACATTCACAGATGACGGCGTTGCCGGCGATATGCAGAACTACTACTACTATGTAAGACCAGTCGATCACGACAATGATGGCGAGATCATGGACAATGCAGACTGGCAGGGCAAGGTCGACCAGCTCTTCGACGCTGGCTGGACACTGGCCGCCAATCCGCTGGACTGTGGCTTTGCAACAAGCGCAGACTATCGCACATATGCAGGTGGTCTGAACGCCCTTACACAGTATGTTGCAGCAACGGGCTGGGGACTTTCCGATCCTCCATTCGCCTTTGCACTCGCACCATATACACATAACTTCGGCGCATCATCACCGGATGATGAGATGGTCACCCTCGTAGGTGGCATACCCGGAGCAACAGATGTCTGGTATAACCTCGCAACAGGACCGAACTCAAGCTGGAACACCGTCACCCTGCCACTGCAGAAGACCGACGTTACAACAGCCCATGAGCTTCTCCTGGACATAGACGGCGATGTAGACATCAACACAGTGACACATCTGACAGGCGGAAGCTGGGAACAGCTGCTGATTGTCGGCGGAACAGCATACTTCAACTTCGCTGTACATCCAGGCTGGTGCTACATGGTCTGGGCAGAGGAAGAGGGAGTCTGGCCGGACTATGGCCTCCTCCGCGACGGCGACGACGCACAGATTGAGCTCGGCGACGAGGTCATCGCAAATCCATGCGCCATCTACGGCAGGTCAGAGGGAGACATCCTTGTCTCGGCAAGGCTCGAAGGCACGGCAAAGATTGTCGATGCACGCCAGGACCGTGACGTATTCATGGTTCAGGTTGCAGACTTCGGCGAGAGCTGGAAGGCCGGACAGATAGTCACAATCACAATAACAGACAATACTGGAATGACGAGAGATATCTCAGTCGAGCTCACAGGCCAGCCAGCCATCGACCTCGGCAGGGTAGTTGCCTCAGGCAGCGATATCACAGTCCTTCCAGAGGAATACAGACTCCTTTCCAATAGGCCAAATCCGTTCAATGCTACAACAGAGATCAGCTTCGACATACCCGAAGAGGCAGAGGTAACACTCGGAATCTACGATGTCGAGGGTAAGCTCATCCAGACATTGACCAACGGCACAATGGGAGCTGGCAACCACAGCTTCATCTGGGATGGAAAGGATATCTCAGGAAATACGGTAACATCCGGAATCTATCTGTACAAGCTCCAGGCTGGAGACTTCTCGGATACCAGAAGGATGATGCTCGTTAAGTAATAGGAACTTCGAAGGGACACGCCCCGCAATGGGGCGTGTCCCCAAAGCTCCAGGGGGGTAATAAAATGAAATTGAAAAATTATACAATACTGGCAATGATGCTGCTTGTTGCAAGCGCGATATTCGGACAGGGTACTTCCCATGTTATCTATGGTACCCTTGAATATCAGGACACCAGCATACCGGATCCATCTTGCATCTATTTCCGTGCATATGTCGAGGGTGGCTCTGATACCCTCATATATCAGCCCGGAATGGGCAGCGCAACAACATGCACCCTGACAGTCGATGGCACATGGATGGTTCAGCTTTCGAGCATCTCATACATCAATGGCGATGTTCTGCGCGTAGAGTTCGACGATATCTGTGACAGCTGCGATGAATACTACACAGATGTAGCAGGGGCAATCAATACGGGACTGCCTGCACAGGATTTCGGACTTGTACAGCTTGAGGTCTGCTTCGGCATGGTTGAAGAGAGCATAAAGCCGATTGCAAAGGGACTTTCCGTTTATCCGAATCCTTTCAACGGCAAGGTTGCAATACAGCTGCCTGATGGTGATTTCGATGTGGAGATTTTCGACATTATCGGAAATGTTGTCGGCAGCCCCAGGATACAGGGCTCGACAGCCATCTGGGCACCCGAGGATTCCGACAGACACGTTGCAAGCGGAGTTTACTTCATAAGGGCAACAGACGCAAGAACAGGCGAAGCCGGTATTGAAAAGGTAATCTACCAGAAGTAAAAAACGAAAGGGCCTGCCTTTTCTAAGAGAATGGAGGCCGTATAGAGAGATTTGATATCGATTTGACAGTTAGTAATGCGAAATAATAAGCCGAGGAGGTTGATGATGAGAAGGTCCGTTCTTTTGCTCTTTCTCGCGATTGGCGCGCTCTTTGCGCAGCCTGGAGGACCACACATCATATTTGGAGAGGTTCAGACGCTGGAACACACAGCGCCGACCTGCTTCCAGCTCACCATCACGCGTGACGGCGTAGAAACCGTTATCGACTTCGATGGATTGGGCAATGAATACGACCCCGACCACACAGATAGCTCCGGTCTGTTCATAGTAACACTGGAGGATGTGGAACCCGGGGACATTATCGAATTTTATTTCGAGGATACCTGTCTTCTGGAGTACACAAGACATTTCCACACAGCAGGTATTGCCACAGAGACGAATCTGGGACTTATAGTGCTGACGGACACCCCTATGGGACTTCGCCCTGAGCTTTCCGGTGCATCCGTCGATCCCGAGTCAGGATATATCACAGATGACTACGAATTCGGAGTCTCATATCTGTCGATCTTCGACTTCGATCCCTCGGCTCTTTTGCTGGTAGTCGATGGAGAACACTATATCCTGGCAACAGGTTTCCCTGACCTGGACTATTCCGACGCACCGGTCAGGTTCACCAACACCTTCTCCGGCGATATGTTCGGCAAGGGAGAACATTCCTACTACTTCGAAACATGGGATTCACGTGCTATGCCTCTGCCGGGCTTCTCCGACACACTTACATTCGAGATAATGAACACACCTCCAGAGGCACCGGAGCTGGTTCTTACCCCTGAGATGCCCTTCTATGATGAGGACATCACAGTCGCCATCACCAACCATGACGACGATGTTGACGGCGACGACGTCACATACGTATATCAGTGGTTTGTCGGAGGCGAGCTTGTCGAGGGCGAGGATGAGGCAACACTCACAGACGACAACTATGAACCATGGGACGAGGTCATGGTCTCTGTAATGCCCTTCGACGGCGAAGATTACGGCGATATGGCAACTGCAACAGTTACCATAGTTGCACCCGAGGTTCTCAACCCTATGGTTGACCCTGAGGATGGTTTCCGCGATGAGGAATTCACCTTTACAGGTACATATAGAAACATAGCCGGCATTGCTCCGATTTCCGTCGGTATAAGCATAGACGGCGCACCATTCGTTGAGATGGAGCAGGTTGACCCACTGGATCTCGACTGGGAGACAGGGACAGACTATACCTATACAACGACATTCGAGACAGTCGCACTTCACACATATGAGATATGGGTAGAAGATGCCGAGGGTCATACAGCCACAACAGGCGAGATAGAGGCCCCCGAGACATTCAACAATCCCCCTGAGGGCGAGCTGACAGTCGAGATTACAAGCGACATTGAGCCCATTTCCGTTCTTTCCACCCTCACAGCAGAGGCAGATGGAGCAACAGACGCGGACGAGATGGACGAGCTTTCCTATAACTACTACTGGTACGTAAATGGCGAGGAGCTTGAGCTGCCAACTGACCAGAACACACTCGATTCCGACTACTTCACCCGCGGCGATTCCGTCTGGGTGATGGCAGCGGCATGGGATGGCTGGGACGAGTCAGACATGGCAACAAGCGATATTGTCGTAATCGGCAATGCAGCACCCACAGCCCCTGTGGCAACATATGAGCCGATGCCGCCCTTTGAGATGGAGGACATCGAGGTCACAGTCACAGAGGACTCAGAGGACGCAGACGAGGATGACCTTGTATACGTTTATCAGTGGTATCTCGACGGCGAGATGGTAGCAGAGGGCGCAACCCTCTCCTACGAAGAGACAACACACGGCGACGAATGGCTATGTCAGGTAATGGCATGGGACGGCACAGACTTCTCCGAGCCATTCGAGCTTGAGATAGACATCGAATTCCCGACCTTCTCCGATGGCTGGTATGAGCCTGACACAGGCACATTCACCTCCGGCGATGAGTTCACATTCTACGGCACATTCAACTCCGTCAAGGACTATGAAGTAGACGTAGCATGGGTACTCCTCGACACAGGCGACACCATATGGATGGAGCTCTATGTAGAGGAAGAAGAAGAGGACACAACAGGCGGACTCCTCGAGATCACAGACGAGGTCTGGGTCGGCACAGGTCCAGTAACAGGACGCGATGCCCACACCTTCACACTCGGCGGATACGATGAAGAGGGCAATTTCATAGTTGATATCGAAGGCCCGTACGAAGGCCCGACAATCGACAACACAGCCCCTGTTCTCGAAGAGGCATGGGTTGAGGCCGATCCTGAGGACGAGTTCTCAAGGGACGGTGTTCTTGTCGCAACCTGGGAAGCCATGGACGAAGACATGGACGAGCTAGAGGGCGAATATATCTGGTACGTAGACGGTGAAGAGCTTGTCGGCGAAACAGATCAGACACTCGAGCCACCTGCCTTTGCCCGCGGTGATGAGGTACACTTTGATGTCCGAATCACAGACGGCGTTGAGACAACAGAATGGTTCACAGCTGAGCCAGTGACAATAGGCAATGCAATGCCCCACATCACAGATCTGATGATCAACGAAGAAGCACCTCTGACAACAGACGAGCTGACAACAGACATCACAACAATGGACATGGACGAGGACGAGATTGACGTTACATGGCACTGGATTGTCGACGGCGAGATGATCGGTCATACTGGCGATGTCCTTCCTCCGTCATATACACGCAAGCATCAGATGTGGCAGGCCGTCGCCGTTGCAACAGACGGCATTGACGAGACAGTCGACACAACAGAGGCTGTCGAGATTCAGAACACACCTCCACACATGTATGCAGACTTTGAGTACACATATGCCATATATGGACAGCCATATCATGCACTCTATCCGGTCCGTGACAATGACTTCGACCTCCTTACCTTTGAGCTTGAAGGCCCTGAGGATATGGAGATCGGTCTCCACGACGGCAGAATCACCTGGACACCCGACACCATCGGCGTTTTCGATGTTGAGGTAACAGTCGATGATGGCGAAGCTGAGCTCTTCGGCGGCTTTGTACTCGAGGTTCTTACAGATACAACAGATATGCTCATCCCGAGAAATCTGATGGCAGAGTCTGGCTATACCGGCGCGATTCCGCTCACATGGGAAGAGCCTGAGATATTTGACGAGGCAACAGTACTGCCCCTTGGTTTCACAGGATACGAGATAGAACGTAGAAGACCTGGCGTTACAGAATGGACAGTTGTCGAGCTGACAAGCGCACTCTCATGGATTGACATGGATGTCATGCCGGACGAGTCCTATGTATACAGGGTTCGTGCGGTCTACACAGGCCTCAACTCCGGCTGGAGCGATGAGTCATTTGCAACAAGCGGTGCAGAGGGCTCCATGCTCTGGCATTCACCATTCACCTATGTTCCTGATCCTGTACTCGACGGCGTTATCGATGAAGGCGAATGGCACGACGCAATGGCCTTCACTTTCGGCGATGTCGACATTCACGTCAAGAACACAGGCAATATGCTCTATATTGCAGCTATCGACAGGATGGACGAGACTCTGGAGATTGACGATAGGCTTATGGTCACCATAGAGGACGACTATAACCGCCGCTTCCCGGCAGCCACAGGCTCCGATGAGGGCGAATATCGTCTGCAGATGGGCGAGGATGAGCCAATCACGACATTCCAGGGCATATACGGAACTTATCCTTCCGGTATACACCGCGACCCACGCTTCGACTCCGACAGGGTCATGGGCGCAATATCCGACGATGAAGGCTATGTCGTATATGAGATGGCAATACACATCGACAATGACGAACCGGCCATAGACGACATCGCATCTGCAATGGGCAATATCATAGGCATTCGCCTTGAGATATTCGATGCAGGCGAGGTAGACTATGACCTGACATGGCCGATGGGTTCCGACCTTGAAGACGCTGCATCATTCGGCAGCCTCTATCTTGGAATCGGCGAAAATATCGGCAATATCTATGTTGTGCCACAGGTAGAGGAGATCTTCCTCCGCACAGGCACAGAGGGCAGCCTGCCCCTGTTTGTCGGCAACAATGGCCGTGGAACAATACACTACAATCTTGCTGAGAACTATCACCCCTGGATCATCGAGGACGACGAACTCCTCGAAGAGCTGGATGCAGACATCCTCGTCCTTGAGAACGAAGAGATGCTCGCCTCCCAGGCACTGGACCTTCTCGGCTACTCATACATCAATTACCACGATCCCGACACCTTCCTCGCAGCTCTCATCGACACGATGGCAGCATGGAAGATGGTCGTAATTGCAACAGATGACGTACCTTCGATGGTATGGGGCGCAATGGATGCCTTCCACACAGACGGTGGCAAGGCCATCATCGCCAATGCCAACCTCGATGAGCTCGACTCTGAGCACACCATCTGGAGTAAGTGGGGCATCAGCCTCTACGAAGACCTCGGCGATCGTTCATCTGCACTAAACTTTGACGAGGCAGATCACGCCATCTTCAATATACCATTCGCAGTACCGCCGACATTCGACCGCCTCAGCGGAATGTATGACGATTTCGGCGATGCCATGCGGACAATGCCTTCGGAAGAGCCTACAGTTCTGGCTGCATCCTTCGACAGAATACCATATCCTGTCAACGGCGCAATATCCGTTGCACAGGACATGCAGACCATTGTCAACTCCTTCGCAGTCGGCGGTCTGGACACAGAGGACGAAGAGGGCATCACAGACGGCGTTCGCCTCCTTGCCAATGAGATATTCTATCTCGGCAGGAGATCCGACATTCCATGGCTGACAGTGACACCCGAAGAGGGCTTCCTTGTCTCCCGCGAGGAGGACGAGGCAGAGGTTCACTTCAACACCATGGACATGCCCGAAGGTACATATACTGGCTATGTACACGTAACATCCAATGATCCTGAGACACCTGTCATCATTGTCGAGTGCATCATGCATATCGGCGGCAGGGTTCCACTTGAGATGGCATTCACAGAAGATATGGCAGACATTACACCCGGCGATGAGTTCTCGGTTTTCATAGAGCTCAACGACCTCTTTGGTCTCAATGTCGATCACATCAACTTCACAGTCGAGTCACCTGCACCATGGCTGTCACCATTCGCCTATGAGATCTTCGATGGCGAGGGTACACTCATGGACCTCACATCCGGTCATGTCACACTTGACGTCACCCATGAGGACTACTTCGACGGCGGACTCTTTGCAAGGATAGACTTTGCAGCCAGCCTCGAAGCACCTGTAGGCGGCGAGACAGACATACATATAACAGATGTCACATACAACGAGGACTCCTATCTGACGGATGAGCCGGAGATCGGTGATCCTTTCCATGTCTCAGTTACAAGCAGTGAGGACGACTGGATGGTCGAGCTTGAGTTCACATCCCGCGGCGAAGAGGACTTGCTTCACTTCGGCGTTACCGATGGCGCAACAGACGGCTATGACGAGGGAATCGACCTTCTCCACGCAGCAACAGGCGACTGGTTCGAGGTCATGTTCATGATCGACGACGAAGAGATCGACGGACTGGACAGGGACATCAGAGCCAACGGCGAGGAGATTGTATGGACAGTTGAGACAGGCGACTCCGCAGGCAAGGTCGAGTGGAGCTTCCGTGACGAGGACACACTCATCGCCATGGGCAGCCTCTTCCTCAACGGCGACATCGACATGAAGGAACTCTCCGACTACGACTATGCAGCCGGTGAAGACCTCGTAATCACATACAGAACAAGGGGAGATACGCCATATACCTTCGAGATGAAGCGCGGCTACAATATGTTCTCCCTGCCTGTAGATCCGGGCATGCCAGTGCTGGCAAGTGAACTGTTCCCCGAGGAACTCGGCTGCTGGATATTCGATGCAGACCCGGATGTACGCAACTGGGTAGCAGAAGACACACTCATGCCGGGCATCGGCTACATCATCCTCATACCTGAGGACATGGATTATGCTGTCTGGGGAACACCTGTCAGGGACATGGTCCTCGACCTTCAGCCGGGATGGAACATGATCGGTACTGTCTGGGGCAATGTCGACTTCTCAGACCCGGATGACACACCCGATGGCGCAGTTCTCGGCAGCCCCGAGCACGCATACAGGTACAACCCCGAGACACTCAACTACACAAGAACCAATACGCTTATCCCCGGCGGCTCCTATTTCGTGGCAGCCACAGAGGAAGCAACGGTTGCACTGCCGGGCACAGGCTCAGGCAAGGCAGCTATAGACAGGAATGTCATACTCGATCTGGCAGGGGAGAAGCTCATGGTGGGCATATCTTCCACAGAGACAGTGGTTCCTGTTCTACCGGCAGTACCCGGAGAATATGGCACAGCATCGGCATGGATAGACGGCAATGGCACCAAGGCAATGGCAGCAGCCAACCCCGAGGGCATCTTCACCGTCCATACAGACATCGATGCAGCATTCTCTGCAAGCATACCCGAAGGCTGGAACATCACAGTCGATGGGCAGGATATGCCGAATATGCTCAAGGCCGGTTCCCATGTTGTTGAGATCGACACAAGGGCAGCACGCTCAATCGATATAACACGGGCATATCCCAACCCATTCAATGCCTATCTCGAGGTCGGCTTCCAGACACAGGGCGACTATCGCCTGGAGATATACTCCAATGACGGAAGGCTGATAAGGACACTCGCAGAGGGCACGGAAGAGGGAAGTCACTCTGTAATCTGGGACGGCAAGGCAGACGACGGAAGCTCCGTTGCAAGCGGTCACTACCTCATCCGCCTGTCCACAGACAAAGAGCAGACAACAGAAAAGATAATGCTCGTCAAATAATATACTCCTCCACAAAGCCCCGGCCTTCCAAAGGTCGGGGCTTTCAGGATTGGCAAGAAAGGAGGCGATAAAAGGATAATTCTGCTATCGATTTGTTTTTTATATAAATCACCTTTATTTTGGCTAAGACGTTTCATATATTAATAGAAGGAAAAGGGGCCCGCGTGGGCGGTTCAAGGCGACGAGACCCGAAGGCAGTTTTGCAGGATTCCCAAAAAGAGAGCTGTCGTATACCGTTGACCTTTTCTGTTCACAGGTCTTTCAAGACAGGAGGAGATATGAGAAAGTTCCTGATTCTTTTAACAGCAGTCATGGCTGCCGCTCTGTTCGGACAGGGTGAATCACACAACATATTCGGCGAGCTGCAGAATTCCGATGGCTCACCGGTCGATCCGACATGTATCGAGATAAGGGCATATCTTGCAGGCAGTCCCGGTCACTACCTGACAGAAGACAGCACAGGCTGTGAGATATCTGCAGGAGGCCTCTGGGCTGTCAATGCAGGAAATCTCGATGCCGCCCACGGCGATACGCTGGTTATACTCTTCATCGACGAGTGCACAGGCGAATCGCTCGAGATAAGGGATGTGGTCGATCTGGAGACATCGTCGGAGGAGTATTGGGGTCTTTATCTCATGGAGCCGACCACCTACACCGATATCGAGGTCGACTATCCCAATGGCGGCGAGACCTTTGACATAGGCGATCCTTTGAATATTCTCTGGACCTCATGGGGCACAGTTGTTAATGTGGAGATTGAGTTCTCCGATGACGCAGGCGCAACATGGTCAACGGTTGTTGCATCCACACCTTCCGATGGAGCATATCTTTGGACTGTACCCTCCTCACCGACTACACAGGGACTTATCAAGATCACAGACACATCAGATCCAGCTGTCTGGGATATTTCCGACTTCTTCTTCACCATCGTTGAGCCTGTTATATTGCCGGAGATAGAGCTCATCTATCCCGCAGGCGGCGAAACATTCTACTGGGACGAGACAATCAATATCTCCTGGGACTCAGAAGGCCCTGTAGACGGTGTTGATGTATTCTTCTCAGACGATAATGGCGCAACATGGACTATGCTCGGCGAAGACCTGGCATCCGACGGCACGCTTTCATGGCCTATACCTGACATAGAGTCCGATCAGTGCATCATAAGGGTCGAAGACCACGACGATGCAGGAACCTTCGATCAGAACACACCAAATTTCACAATAACAGAGGACGACATCATTGACGAGATAGTCCTTCTGTATCCCGAAGGTGGCGAGACATTCACCTGGGATGAGACAGTGGAGATAAGCTGGCTTTCCGAAGGTCCTGTTGACATACTCTTTTCAGATGACAATGGCGGTTCATGGGCTATGGTAGCTACAGATCAGCCTGAGGACGGCACCTATTCATGGGCTGTTCCGGATATCGAGTCCGACGAGTGCATCATTCGTGTCAGAGAAGCAGATGCACCAGGAATTTTCGACCAGAACGATCCGACCTTCACCATCACGGAATTCGGTGAGTATTCGGAGATAGTACTTCTCTACCCCGAGGGTGGCGAGGTTTTCTACTGGGACGAGACCATCGAGATCGAATGGGATTCCGAAGTCAATGTAGACCTACTGTTCTCATCGGACAATGGCGGTACATGGACAGTTCTTGGTGAAGCCCTTGCAGCCGGCGGTTCATTCTTCTGGGCCATTCCGGACATCGAGTCTGAGCAGTGCATAGTCAGAGCACGTCAGAACGGCCTTCCCGCCAACTTCGACCAGAATGTCCCCAATTTTGAGATCAGGGAAATGGAAGATCCCGGCGACACCATACCTCCTGCAGACATAGACGACCTTGCAGCAGTCGAGGTCGAGATGAACCGTGCAAGACTGCAGTGGACAGCACCCGGAGATGACGGCATGCTTGGTCTGGCCACTCAATACGACATGAGATTCAATGTCGAGCCTCTTACAATGGCCAACTGGGACTCATCACCAAATGTTCCCGGCACACCCACACCATCTTCACCGGGCACACGCGAGGACTTCTGGTTCAACGGCCTTTCCCCTGATGTGACGCTATATGTCGGCATCAGAACAGCTGACGAAGTACCCAACTGGAGCGGAATATCCAATCTTGCAGAGTTCACGACACCACCTATACCAGACTCTATTCCACCCAGTCCACTTACTCTGGTCCTTCTGGACTTTGAGTGTAGCTTCATTGAGCTTCAGTGGACAGTAACCGGCGACAACGGTATGATAGGTCGGGCAGATCACTATGATTTCCGCTGGTCACATGAGCCGATAAATGCCGACAACTGGGCTGTTGCAGAGTCAGTCACAACAGAGCCGACACCCAGCGCACCCTTCAGCACACAGACGCTATATCTCGGGGGCCTTGACGAGCTTTCAGAATACTATATTGCCGCCAAGATAGTTGACGATGCAGGCAATGAGAGCATACTCTCCAATGTAGTTCATGTCTCTACACCGGCCTGTATCGATACAATTGCCCCGGGTGCGGTTCTCGATATACACTGTATTGAACACGGCACAGACTATATCACCCTAACATGGACAGCCCCGGGAGACGACAACTACACCGGCTTTGCCGACAGGTATGAGGTCTACTGGGAGACGGACACAATGCTGACCATGTTCAACTACCACCATCACCCGCTCTGGCCGACACCGCCCGAGCCTGTTGAGGGTGCCCACGAACAGATATTCACCATGGAAGGCCTTGAGCCGGCGACACTTCACTATGTCGCAATTATGACATATGACGAGGTCGGTCATCTTTCCGAGTTTGGTCTTGTTGCCGCCTGTATGACCAGCGGTATCATAGAGCCTGTCGAAGACATCGTCAAGAACGAGGACGATCCTGACTTCTATCTGCCATATTTTGACGAGGTATTCCTCCTCGAAGATGGAGCAGAATACAGCTTCAGGAGCACAGCACCACAGGTGGAGCTGACCCTTGAGGACGACGATCTTCTCGACGCCATGTCTGGCAGGTTGAGGGTTTCCCTTGCACCGGACTACTATGGCGAGAGCTGGATAATAATCCGCGCATGGGACGATCACGACCTGCTCATCGACTCCATACACGTCACGGTCAACCCGGTTGACGATGCCCCACGCCTCCTCTCAGGCCCTCCTGACTCGATGCTCGTTGAGGGCTATCCCCTTGAGCATGAGATAGTCGCATACGACATAGAGGGAGATTCGATAATCTATCTGCTCGTTGAAGCACCCCTTGGCGCAAGAATAGACGCTGAAGGCAATCTCTTCTGGGACCCTGAGGACTCCGACGGACGCTTCCTCTTCACCATAGGTCTTACAAATGAAGGCTGTCCCGATACCACTCTCTCCTCTTTCTATATCAATGTTGTCAAGCTGACACACCCCGTATTCAAGCCTCGCAACCTCGTTGCACACGATGGCTTCAGAGGTTCAATCCCGGTCACATGGGATGTTCCGATGGCCATTGAGATGGGTCTTCCCGTTGTCCTTGTCGGCTACAACCTCCAGAGGAGCAATTCATTTGAGTTCGGCTATGAGACAATAGCCTCGGATCTGATCTACAACTCCTGGAATGATTGCTATGTCGAATATGACGAGACATATTATTACCGTGTGCAGGCGATATACAGCACTCCAGACGATGTATCCGGCTTCTCGAATATTGACGCAGGCTATGCAATGGAGGGCACTAAGCTCTATTCCAACTATGTCCGGGAATATCCGAGCATAGACGGTTCACTCTCCGATGCCATGTGGGATCATGCCACAGTCATCTGGGACTTCTACGAAGGTATTGACCTCTATATTGCCAATACAGGCACAGTCATGTTCATGGCTCTTGCCATTGAAGGCGGCTCTGCTGCAGGCGGAGAGTTCAATCTCTTCTTCGATGACGACTGGAATCTGGCATGGCCGGAATCACTTGAGACAGAGGGACGCTTTACCTCCTACGACAGGGTTTCGGCAGGGGAGTTCTTCCGCAGCTACATGGACGATGGCGAGCTGCACATCGGCGATGCCGTCCTTGCACCGACATTCACGGCAGAGTGGACCACATCTAGCGGTACTGTTGTCGAGATGATGTACGACATGGCCGACAATGATCCCCTCTTCGGTAGACCTGGCGACACACTCGGCGCAGCCATGACAATGTTCACAGAGCCTGGCGCATCAGTCTTTGAATTCCCGCTCGGTGTCGACACTGAAGACCCTGAGATGTTCGGAACGATAGTACTCGGCAGCCCGGGCAATGGCAGCCCCATACTCATTGAGCACCCGATTTATGTCGAAGCCGATGTCGAGATGGACTGGACAGGCTCCACAACACTTGAGATACAGAATATCGGCATGGGCGTAGGTGTTGTTGACGGCATAGGCGAGGACGCAGCATGGCTGACAGTCACACCTTCGGATGCTGTCATCTTCCCACATACATCACAGAACTTTACCCTCCACTTCAATGCAGAGGGTCTCACACCCGGCAGATACGAGACAGCAATCACATTCTGGACAAATGATCCCGAGCGTCCTGAGTTTGATGTACCGGTATATCTGAATGTCCTCGATCACGAGGAATCGCATTACTTCACAGTATATCCGCCATACAGGACAAATGGCGACCCCGGCGATTTTATCGATATACCTATACGCTCCGGCAGGGTATACGGCAATGACATCTATCGTCTTGACTTCGCCGTCGAGGTGGAGACTGACGTAGCTGTTACAAATGGAGTCACAGCAAGCCTGCCAGAAGGTTGGGTTCTTGAGGTGGTAAATATGGAAGACCACAGGCTGTCCCTGACACTCGAAGGTGTCACGCCGCTGCCTGACTCCATGCTGCTTGCGACAATTCGCTATGCAATACCCGATCTTGCTATGATGGGCAACTCCTGCTATATCAAGGTTGTAGACCTTGTTATCAACGAGGGCGTTACGCTGCCTGAGCCTGTGATGGGCGAGGGTATCATAGTAGTTGGCGAGGATCTGCTCTTCTCCTGGATGGCCAATCTTGCATATATCGGCGAGACAGGTACTTTCCTCGACAGCATTTTCTTCGGCACGCTGCCCTATGCCTCCGGCCAGTATGACCCGGGCATCGATCAGTTCAACTATCCTGCACCTCCGGGTATGGCAGATGCATACTTCATCTCCGACGACTTCCGAGAGCTCCGCAAGGACATACGCCACTTCGGCGATACGCTCATTGTCTGGAAGGCCGTCTTCGACGGTGCCGACGGATGGGTCAAGTGGAATCCCCACAGGACATGGGAAGGATGCTATATAGAGGACGAGATCGACATGACAGCAGACAGCATCTATCATGTTTCGGACGGCGATACTGTTTGGTTCTACTATCATCATAACTTCGAGGTAGACTGGGTTATCGATCTGAAGCGCGGATGGAACCTTATCTCCGCACCGATATACCTCGACGATCACAGCGCAGCGGAGCTTTTCCCGACGGCTGTTCCGCCCATCTATGAGTACAATTCACTCATCGGGGCATACGAAGCCGTAGATGAAGCAACTCCGGGCCCCGGCTACTGGGTTCTCATCCCCGAGGATACCACATATACCTTCCGCGGCAGGCCTGTCTACTCCTACAATGAGGAGCTGACAGATCGCTGGAATATGATTGGGTCTGTGTACAGACCGGTCGATTTCTGGGAGCAGAGGGTAATACCCGAGGACGGTCTGCTTGAGGGGGACCTCTGGGGCTACCAGACTGAGGAATTCCGCTATTACCGCTCGGAGAACCTTGAGCCCGGCAGGGGCTACTGGGTCTTCTCCTTTGGATTGTCGGAGATACATGTCTCAACACTTCATCTCGATAAGCTGGCACCATTGCCCGATGGCGGCTATGGCTCCATGCTCAGGATGGATGTCGGAGGTTCTCAGGAAATTGAGCTCCGCACCACAGAGGACGGTCAGGGAATCTCAATGATGCCCCCGACAGTACCCGGCGAAGACACAAAGATCGCCATAGACGGCGATTATTCCAGAATGGACATGCCCCTCTCAGGCGGAAGCTGGACAGTGAATGTTGCCAATGCCGAGGTTCTCAGATGGGACAGGACAGGCGGAATGAACTACATAGCCGAGATCGACGGCAACAGGATCTCCCTCGGACAGCGGGGCGAGATGGTGCTGCCACAGGCTACGACATCATTCAAGGTCTACGCTGAGATGATGGACATACTCCCCAATTACAAGGGCATTGAGGGCGTATTCCCCAATCCTGCCAATGCAGCATTCCAGATCGACTGGACAAATCCGGAATACGGCAATGTTGAGCTGACCCTTCAGTCTACAGACGGCAGAAGGGTAGCCACGCTGGTCAACGGCATGCGTGATGCAGGCCGCCACACTACCTACTACACACCGGATCATCTGGAAAGTGGCATATACCTCCTTCGCCTCAAGACAGAGGCCGGCACATCAACAGAAAAGCTCATACTCATGAAATAGACGATTCCCAATACACAAAGAAAAACCCCCGACCAGTTCGGGGGTTTTTCTATATCAAATAGATGTTCTATTCATCAATGCCTAAAGACCCTCTGTCCGGTGAAGACCATGGCAATGCCAAGTCTGTTTGCTGAGTCGATGACGGCCTGGTCGCCTCTGCTGCCTCCGGGCTGGACAAGGGCTGTGACACCTGCCTCTGCCAGTACTTCCAGGGTGTCGGGGAAGGGAAGGAAGGCATCGGATGCTGCTACAGCACCCTTTGCACTCTCACCTGCCTTGAATACTGCGAGCCTTGCAGCATCCACACGACTGGGCAGTCCACCGCCTATGCCCATGGTCGCATTGTCCTTTGCTATGACAATGGCATTCGACTTGATACAGCGCACAGCCTGCCATGCAAAGCGAAGATCAGCTATCTCTGCATCTGTTGGCTTGCGGTCTGTGGGGATGGAGGATAGGGGCATATCCGATGGTGCATCGGTTGTACAGATGAGCGTGCCACCTGCTATGCTCCGCCACATAGTCTTATCGTAGCTCCCTATAGTGGGTATACGCAGAAGGCGGATATTCTTCTTCTGTGTGAGTATAGAGAGGGCTTCCTCTGTGAAGTCGGGTGCGAGAACTACCTCGAAAAAATGACTGTGCATAAGCTCCGCAGTGCCTCCGTCAACGGGGACGGAGCAGCCGACAATTCCTCCGAATGCGCTCTGGGGATCCGAGGCCAAGGCCTTGGTGTATGCCGCTTTCAGATTGTCTGCCGTGCCTATCCCGCATGGGCCCAGATGCTTGACTATCACACAGGTCGGCATTTCGGTGAAATGGGAGAGTGCGAATAGAGTCCCGTCTGTATCGAGGAGGTTATTGTAGGACAGCTCTTTTCCGTGGAGCTTCTCCATCTGGAAATCACCGTAGAGTGCAGCGTTCTGATGGGGGTTCTCTCCATAGCGCAAAGGTATGGTTCTGTGCATTGGTATGGCCTGATATTCGGGGAGGTCATCGCCGCTGTCGAGGACATCGGCAAGCCTTGTGGAAATGACGCTGTCATAGTGGGCTGTATATCGGAAGGTTCGAATCGCTTCTTCCTTTACCACACTGTCGTCAATCTCGACATGGCCTTCCCCTTTGGATTGCTCAACAAGCTCAGTTATTCTCGGAAAGGTATCGACTCCGGCAATGGGCAGGACATGGGCGAAGTTCTTGGCAGCAGCCCGCAAAAGGGCAACACCGCCTATATCGATCATCTCGATCAGCTTTAGTACATCATCGCCCTCCACCTTTTCGAAGGGATATAGATCGACTGCGACGAGGTCGAAATATGGTTCTCGCCTGTCAATATCCTTGGCAAGTATTCCTGCGAATATCTTTGGATGCAGTGTTTTAACCCTTCCTCCGAGTAGATCTGAAAATCCTGTGAGGTTTTCCAGGGGTGTCACATCCATCCAGCACTCGGCGAGAAAGGTGCACGTTCCGCCGGAGGCATAGACCTTCACGCCCTGTGCCCTCAATGCCCTGGCAAGGTCAGACACCCTTGCGTCCTTTGTGTGGCTCGAGATTAATGCCGTCCTGATCTTCATACTACCCCCCTATTCGAGATGCAAGGGAGAATTGCAGCATAAGCCCGGAGAGGAGAGGTACTGTCAGGTTGTCGTCGACCTGTGGGATGACAAGCTCGACAAGGGCTGCCAGAAGTGCGCCTGTGATGCGGAAATAGATCGGTATGACCTCATATGGCACGAAGAACATTGCCGATGTAAATGTCGCTGCGCCAAGGAAAAAGGCGACTGACCCCTCAATGCTCCTCTTGCCGTATACTTTGTGCCTGCCGAAAAGCCTCCCGAAAATCGCTGCAAATGTATCCCCGATTATGATATATGTTATGGCGATTATGGCAACCCACTTATTGAAAAAGATGATGCAAACAAGTGAAGAGAAGAGGATGAAGGCCGAGCCTGTGAAATAGTGTATCTCCTTGTGGCGGAACATATCCCGCAGAAAGCGGAAAATCAGCATTCGAAATGTCCTGTTCTGTATCTTGAAGAAATCGAAGACAACAAAGGCAAGCGTGGCTATGGCGACACCTGTTATAGTGACCTTTCTGGAGAGAAATGTATAGCCGATGGGAATAATCAGAGCGGTGAGGTGAACAAGCTTCCTCTTGATTTCGCCCTTCATCTTCGGCGTCAGCTCAATCATGGCAGATTCCTTTTTTATGGATTAACTGGAAGAGTACTCTTTTCCTTTGGCTTTCGATGAAGGGTTGAGGGATAGAATTAT
>NPID01000154.1_pt1 | contig 99442 bp, 84 predicted proteins | sample 8637491 | NCBI WGS metagenome assembly NPID01 (sample SAMN07420843, study PRJNA396082) | bioreactor metagenome | isolation source: sample BA6 brine-fed electro-methanogenic bioreactor BA | place: Japan: Kochi | collected 2016-06-14
CCGACCATGGTCGGTTCGACAATCCGGCGCCAGCCGGATTGAACGCCGCCGCAGGCGGCGGCCCGCAGGGCAGGCGCAGCGCGTGATGCGTGATCCCTGACGAGCGCAGCATTCCTGACCAGTCACACCATCATCTGCGGGTGCCGGGACGGGTCGCCGTGTGCATGCGACCGTGCCGGGTGCGCGCGCAAAAAAAAGCCGCCCGGGGAGAGGCGGCTGAGCATCGATCCATGTTGGATCGGGAGGAGAGTCCACGTTCAACTTGGGGAGCCGCCGATGCGGCTGGCGACCCGATGGGACACAGATTAAGGATCGGCCGGCACCCCGGCATTGATGTGGGTCAATGGGACATCACGGTGGCCTGCAAGGTGCAGCATGGCGCGTGGTCGGGTGCGCGAATCGGGCAGGGGCGGGGGGTATACTTCGTCTCCAGTTGCGCCCAACAAACGATCGCGCGTAAGAGGAGAAGTGCCCATGCCGTCGAGTCCGGGACAGGAGCACGAGTTGCTGATGGCGCAGCTCGACGCTCTGGTGGATGCGGAGGTTCCGGAACATCATCGCCAGCAGTTTCGCAGTTTCCAGCGGCGCTATTTCGAGATGTCGTCGCTGGATGCCCTGCGCCTGCGCGCGCCCGACGAGCTGCTGGACCTGTGTTTCGCGCACTGGACGTTGATGCAGCGGCGCCGGCCGGGTGAACTCCTGATGCAACTGACCCCGCCGGGTGACGGCGACCCGCGCGGTCTGTCGCGCCTCGATACCGTGGTCGAGGACATGCCGTTTCTGGTCGACTCGGTGGTCATGGCGATCCGTGCCGCCGGCAGCTCGATCGACTGGACCGCACACCCCGTCATCGGCGTGCGCAGGGACGCCGAGGGCAAGCTGATGCAGCTCGCCGGGACCGATGCCGCCGACGGTACGGCGGAGTCGCTGATCCATGTCGAGTTCGAGCCGCTGGCGAGCGCGGAACGATGCCACGCGCTGGAACGCGATCTGCAGCAGGTGGTCCGGGACATCCGCACGATCGTGGTCGACTTCCCGGCGATGCGTGCGCGCGTGCAGGAACTGGCCGACGCGCTGGAGCAACCGGTGCCGGGTGTCGAGCAGGAGGAGTTCGCCGAGTCGCGCGCCTTCCTGCAGTGGCTGGATGAAGGCCATTTCAGTTTCCTCGGCGTGGCCGAGACCGAGGCGGTCACCGCAGGCGACGGTCAGCAGTTCCGCATCGTGCCGGACCGGTCGCTGGGGCTGGCGCGGGAAGGCGCGCGGTTCGCCGACCCGGACCAGCTGATTGCGCCGCCGGAGGAATTGAACAAGTACACCGAATCGATGCGGGTCGTGGTGGTGACCAAGGCCAATCACCGCTCGACGGTGCATCACCCCGAATACATCGACGTGGTGTCGGTGCGCCGCTTCAATCCGGATGGCAGCGTGCGCGGCATCTGCCGCTTCATCGGGCTGTTCTCGTCGGATGCGTACATCGAGCGGCCGCGCAACATCCCGTTGATCCGTCGCAAGGCCGAACAGGTGATGCGACGCTCGCATCTGCGTGAGGACTCGCATTCCGGCAAGAACCTCCGCGAGATTCTGTACCAGCTGCCGCGCGACGAACTGTTCCAGTCGAGTGCCGACGAGCTGTTTCAGACCTGCATGGGCATTCGTGCGCTGCGCGACCGCCACCAGTTGCGCCTGTTCATGCGCCGTGACCGCTACGGTCGCTTCTTCTCCTGCCTGGTCTATCTGCCGCGCGACCGCTACTCCCGCGAGCTGCGCGATCGCATCGGCCACGAGCTGATGTCGGTCTGCAACGGCCTGACGCAGGATCGCAATACCGAATTCCTGCGCGAGGGTCTGGCCCGCATCCATTTCATCGTGCGGACCGCACCGGGAACGACGATCCCCCTGACCCCGCGTGAGGTGGAGTCGCGCCTGCTCGCGGTGACGCGATCCTGGCGCGACCAGCTGCGCGACGTGCTGCGCAGCGGCGGCGTCGCCGACAGCGCCGCGTTGCAGTATCTGGACGGGTTTCCGTTGTCGTACCAGGAGACCGTGGCGCCGATCGACGCGGCCGCCGATACGCAGTATCTGGCGCAGCTGAGTGACGATCATCCGGTCCTGCCGCGGCTGCTGGTCGATTTCGAGGCCGTCGGCAGCACCTGTCCGACCTCGCTGAAGCTGTATTGCCTGCACCGCCCGGTGCCGCTGTCAGATGTGCTGCCGATCCTGGAGAACTTCGGACTGCGGGTGATCTGGCAGGACCCGACCGAAGTCCACGGCGGTGGCGGCAGCTCCGGCTGGATCCAGGAGTTCCAGATCCAGGTCTATGGCGACTGCACGCTCGGGCCCGAGCAGCAGCGCGAGTATTTCGAGAGCGCCTTCCTCTCGGTCTGGAACGGGAACAGCGAGAACGACAGTCTCAACGGGCTGGTGCTGGGTGCCGGCCTGGATGCGCGTCAGGTCGTGGTGCTCCGGACCGTGACCAAGTACCTGATCCAGACCGGGCTGCCCTACAGCAAGGCCTACATGGCGCGCCTGCTCAGGGAGCACGCCCCGATCGCGGGCCTGATCGTGCGGCTGTTCGAGCTGCGCTTCGATCCGCAGCTCGACGATGTCGCCCGCGGCGACCGGGTCGCCGCGATCGAGCGCGAGCTCGAGGAGCGGCTCGATCAGGTCGCGACGCTCGATGGCGATCGCGTGCTGCGTGCATTCGCGGCGGTGGTCTGGGCGACGCTGCGCACCAACTATTTCCAGCCCGCCGCGAACGGGGGATACAAGCCGTACGTCAGCCTGAAGATCGATCCGCACAAGGTGCCGGAGCTGCCGGCGCCGCGGCCGATGTTCGAGATCTTCGTCTACGCGCCGGAGGTCGAGGGGATTCACCTGCGTGGCGGCAAGGTCGCGCGCGGCGGCTTGCGCTGGTCCGACCGGTTGCAGGATTTCCGGACCGAGGTGCTGGGCCTGATGAAGGCGCAGATGGTCAAGAACGCTGTCATCGTGCCGGTCGGCGCCAAGGGCGGTTTCGTGGTCAAGACCGGCGATTCGAGCAACCGCGAACGCTGGCTCGCACATGGCATCGAGTGCTACCGGACCTTCCTGCGCGGGCTGCTCGACATCACCGACAACCGCGTCGGCGACGACATCGTCCCGCCGCCGGCGGTCATGCGCTACGACGGCGACGATCCCTATCTCGTCGTGGCGGCGGACAAGGGCACCGCGACGTTTTCGGACATCGCCAACAAGATGGCGGCCGAATACGGGTTCTGGCTCGGCGACGCCTTCGCTTCGGGCGGCTCGGCCGGTTACGACCACAAGAAGATGGGGATCACCGCGCGTGGCGCGTGGGAGAGCGTCAAGCGCCATTTCCGCGAACAGACCCGCACCGAAGCCGACGGCAGCGTGCGCGGCGGGATCGATATCCAGAGCGAGTCGATCAGCGTCGTCGGCATCGGTGACATGAGTGGCGACGTCTTCGGCAACGGCATGTTGCTGTCGCGCCGGCTCAAGCTGGTCGCGGCCTTCGACCACCGGCATATCTTCATCGATCCGGACCCGGACCCGGAACGGGCGTTCCAGGAACGCGAGCGCCTGTTCGGCCTGCCGCGGTCGTCCTGGGCCGACTACGACACCGCGGTGCTGTCACCCGGCGGCGGGATCTATCCGCGCTCGGCGAAGTCGATCCAGCTCTCCGAAGAGGCCCGCAAGGTACTGGACATCCGCCAGGAGCAGCTCACCCCGACGGCGCTGATCAGGGCCCTGCTCAAGGCGCCGGTGGATCTGCTGTGGAACGGGGGCATCGGCACCTACGTCAAGGGACAGCACGAGTCCAACCAGGATTGCGGTGACCGCGCCAACGACGCGGTGCGGATCAATGGCCGCGAGCTGCGCTGCGCGGTGGTCGGCGAGGGGGGCAACCTCGGGCTGACCCAGCTCGGGCGCATCGAGTACGCGCTCGAGGGTTGCGAGGGGCGTGGCGGCCGCGTCAACGCCGACTTCATCGACAATGCCGGCGGGGTCCACAGCTCGGATCTCGAGGTCAACATCAAGATCGTGCTGAACCGGTTGCTGGCCGAGCAGGGCCTGACCCGGGAGGTCCGCGATCCGTTCCTGGCGCAGATGACCGAGAACGTCGTGACCATGGTGCTCGACGACAACTACGTGCAGTCGCTTGCGATCAGCCTGATGCAGCGCGAGGCGCTGGAGCGTCTCGACGAGCACGGCAACCTGATGCGCACGCTGGAGCGCGACGGCCTGCTGGTGCGCGCGGTCGAATACCTGCCGGACGAGGAAGGCCTCGCGGACCGCCGCGCCGCCGGCGCCGGCCTGACCCGGCCCGAGCTGTCGGTGATGCTGTCCTACGCCAAGATCTCCCTGTTCGACGCCGTCGCCCAGTCGGAAGTCCCGGACGACCCGTTCCTGGAGCGCGACCTGCTCGCGTATTTCCCGGAACCGATGCTGGCGCGTTTCGGCGAAGAGCTGCCCAGGCACCGGCTGCGGCGCGAGATCATCGCCACCATCCTCGCCAACGCGGTCGTCAACCGCATGGGCTGCGCGTTCGTCCACCGCTTCGCCGAGGATCACGGCGTGGCGCGCGCCGAGGTCGTCAAGGCGTACGCGATCGCCCACGAGATTCTCGACGGGGATCGCTACTGGTTGCCGATCCAGGCGCTGGACCTGAAGATGCCCGCGGCACCGCAGCTGCGCCTGTTCAGCCGCACGATCGGCTTGATGAAACATGCGACCACCTGGCTGCTGAACAACCAGTGGGGCTCGCGCCCGATGCACGAGGCGATCGACACCTTCAAGCAGCCGATCGCGGAGATCTGCACCTGGTTGCCGGAGATCCTGCCGGAGAGTTACCGCGCGGACTGGGACCGTGCCGTCTCCGGCATGGTCGACGACGGCGCGCCGGAGCCGCTGGCGCGCCAGCTCGCCAATACCATGGTGCTCGGCAGCGCGATGGACATCGTCCAGCTCGCCGCGCAGAAGCAGGTCGAGCTGCGCGAGGCGGCAAGCCTGTATTTCCTGGTCGGCGACCGCCTCAAGATCCTGTGGCTGCTGTCCTCGACCGTCGGGTTCCAGGTCGCCAGCAAGTGGCAGGCCCTGGCGCGCTACAACCTGCGGGAGGACATCTATCTGCTGCACTACCGGCTGGCCGGCCGCATCCTCGATCAGGCCGGCGATACGCCGGAGGCGCGCTTCGACGCCTGGACCCAGGCGCACGAGGCCAGGGTCCGCTTCGGCATGCAGCGCATGCAGGAGCTGCAGTCGCTCGGCACGCAGGACTTCATGACGCTGGCGGTCGGCGTGCGCGAGTTGCGCAAGCTCAGGGCCCTCTGAGCCACGGCGCCGTCGCGCGCCGGGCTCCGTCGCTGTGGTTCAGAGTTGTTGCGGCAGCGCGGCGCGGATCTGCCCGACGTCGCTGTCGATCAGCCGGTGATGCACCTCGCCGGCGACACGGTCGCGGCAGGGGGTGCTGAGTTCCGCGCGCAGCAGGCCCAGAAAATGCGGTTCGGCGATCAGGTACAGGCTGCCGAGCGCGTTGTCGTTGCGCAGTTCGTCGAGGCGGTGGGCGAGTGCCTTGGCGAAGCGCTGGGCTTCGTGCTCCGTGGCCGGCGTGCCGCCGGTCGGTGCGCCTTCGCGATAGCCCGAACCGATGGTGAGGCCGGCGGAATCGCTGACCAGATCATGGTTGCGCAGCCGGCCTTCGGGATGCGCCACGGATTCGATCGGGGCGAGCGCGGCGTCGGCGTCTTCGCAGGCATAGAACCGGGCTTCGGAACGATCGGCAACCAGAACGACGATGGGGCCCTTGCGGCCGGTTTCGGCGGCGTAAGTCATGACGTGCCTCGCAAGCTGGAAGCGGGAACGCATCGTCGCTCCGCCGCCGCGGTGCCCGCGTTGACCTGTATCAAATCGGGTTCGATACGCGGGGCGGGATCAGGCCGGTCGCATCGGCAGGTCGACGTGATCCAGGGTGGGGACGACGGCCAGCGCGCCGTCGAAGTCCTGGCCTTGCGTGTACAGGCTGGGCGTCACCAGGGTCGCGATGCCGGCGGCGCGCGCGGATCGCAGCCCCGCCGTGCTGTCCTCGATGGCGAGGCAGGCTGCCGGCGGCAGCTGCAGCGCGTCGAGTACGGCATGGTAGACGTCGGGCGCCGGCTTCTTCGCCGCGACCATGTCGCCGGCGGCGATACAGGCGAAGCGGCCGGGGCCGTCGTCGCCCAGCGTGTGGCGCAGCAGGCCGTCGACATTGTCCGGCGAGGTCGTGGTCGCGATCGCGAGCAGGAGCCCGCGCTCGCGGCAGGCGTCGAGCCAGGCCCGCACGCCGGGACGCAGCGCGATGCTGCCGCTGCGCAACAGCTCCACGTAGCGGCGGGTCTTGCGTCGATGCAGGTCCTGGACCCAGTCATTCCCGGCGCCCGGTGGGGTCCGGGCGCCGGGTCGGCGGGTCGTTTGCAGGTAATGGCGGATCCGCTCCTTGCCGCCGGTCACCCGCAGCAGCGCGCGGTAGTCGTCCTGGCTCCAGTGCCAGTCGAGACCGGCCTCGACGAAGCTCGCGTTGAACGCTTCGCGATGCAGCTCCTCGGTCTCCGCCAGCGTGCCGTCGACGTCGAAGATGATCGCCTTGAGCGGATGCGGCCAGGCCGGCTGCACCCCGTTGCCGGCGGTCGCGCCGGGACGACTCACGCGGCGGCGTTCATCGCCGGGCGCGCCGTGAGCTGGCCGTCGCGATAGAGCCGCGCCATTTCCGCCAGGCCGATGGCCTTGATCTTGGACGCCTGTCCGGCGGTGCCGAAGTCCTCGTAGCGTTGCCGGCACAGGTCGCGCATCGCGTCCATTGCCGGTTTCAGGAACTTGCGCGGATCGAACTCCGCGGTCTTGCTCTGCGCGACCTTGCGGAACTGGGCCGCCATCGCCAGCCGGCAATCCGTGTCGATGTTGACCTTGCGCACGCCGTACTTGATGCCGGCCTGGATCTCGGCGACAGGGACGCCCCAGGTCTGCGGCATCTCGCCGCCCCAGCGGTTGAACTCGTCCTGCAGCTCCTGCGGGACCGACGACGAACCGTGCATCACCATGTGCAGGTTCGGCATCTTCTCGTGGATTGCACGCACCACGTCCATCGCCAGAATCGCGCCGTCCGGTTTGCGCGAGAACTTGTAGGCGCCGTGGCTGGTGCCCATCGCGATGGCCAGCGCGTCGACCTGGGTCGCCTGGACGAAGGCGACGGCCTGATCGGGGTCGGTCAGGAGCTGGTCGTGCGACAGCTTGCCCTCGGCGCCATGGCCGTCCTCCTTTTCGCCTTCTCCGGTTTCCAGCGATCCCAGGCAGCCGAGTTCGCCTTCGACCGAGACGCCGACGGCGTGTGCCGTCTCGGTGACCCGCCGCGTGATCGCGACGTTGTAGTCGTAGCTCGCCGGGGTCTTGGCGTCGGCTTCGAGCGAGCCGTCCATCATCACGCTGGTGAAGCCGTGCTGGATCGCCGAGAAGCAGGTGGCCTCGTTGTTGCCGTGATCCTGGTGCAGGCAGACCGGAATCTCCGGATAGATCTGCTCGACCGCCTCGACCATCTTCTCCAGCATGGTGTCGCCGGCATAGCTGCGGGCGCCGCGGCTGGCCTGCAGGATCACCGGCGCATCGACTGCGCGTGCCGCGTCCATGATCGCGAGCACCTGCTCCATGTTGTTGATGTTGAAGGCAGGTACGCCATAGCCGTGTTCGGCGGCGTGGTCGAGCAGCTGTCGGAGCGTGATGCGGGCCATGCTGGGGTGTCCTCGGTCAGGTGGGGGCCGATGGTAGCGCCTTGTCGGCAGGACGTCTCGCCCGGGCGGTGCCGCGTGCGGGTGCCGGCGGAGGCGTGCACCGGCGACGCCGGCGTGGCGCGGTCCGACTTGACGGTAGCGCCGTCCTTGCGTCAAGACAAACTAAATATTGTTGATGCCGCTTTAGATTATTTTTGAAGCAGGTCCGGGTTCCGGCGTGTTGCCGCCGGAACCGTCGCCGGATATCGGCGGGAATCAGCCGGCCGCGGTCCGGTGTTCCAGCAGGCGCGGCATCAGCTCGACCAGATTGCAGGGCATGTGCCGGATGTCGAGCTGGAAGCGCAGGATGTCGTCCCAGCCGTCCTTCACCGCGCCGGACGAGCCGGGCAGCGCGAACAGATAGGTACCTTCGGCGACCCCGCCGAGCGCGCGGGACTGCATCGTGCTGGTTCCGATCTTCGCGTAGCTGAGCATGCGGAACAGCTCGCCGAAGCCGGGGATCTCCTTGTCCAGCACGCGCATGAACGCCTCCGGCGTCACGTCGCGCCCGGTGATGCCGGTGCCGCCGGTGCTGATGCCGACGTCGATCGCCGGATCCGCGACCCAGCCACGCAGCACCGTCTCGATCGCCGCGACGTCGTCCGGCACGATCTGGCGCGACACCAGCCGGTGCCCGGCCGCCTCGATGCGATCCGCCAGAATCTGCCCGGACTTGTCGCTGGCGAGGTCACGGGTGTCGGAGACCGTCAGCACGGCGATGTTGACGGGAACGAAGGCGAGGCTTTCATCGATGGGCATGGGGTCTGGATCCGACAGTGGGCTTCCGGCAGGGACGAGCATAATGCGCCGGAGTCGCGCGTTGACCAAGCAGCGGCTCGTGCCCGGCGACCCGCGTGGACGCAGTTCAGCGTTGCGGATCGATACGTCGTTTGCGCGCCGTGGTCCCAGGCGGAGAGGCATCTTATGCAGGAGTGCTGTTGCCCCGCGGGTCGGGATGGCATGCTCTGCCGCATGCCGATCCGTCCAGGTTCCCGTTGGATTGAGTGCGCTGCCGTCGAGGCCCCCCGATGAGCGCGGCGCCGCTGTTGTGGAGCGTGCTGTTCGGGTCGATCGGCTTCGGGTTCTTTCTATACGGCAAGCGGCAGGCGGCGATCGTGCCGCTGCTGTGCGGCCTGCTGCTGATGGTCTACCCGTTCTTCGTTTCCAACACGATCCTGCTGGTCTTGGTTGGCGTGGCGCTGACCGCCGCACCGTATTTCTTCCGGCGCTGAATCCGGCAGCGGCAGGGTCGCGTCGGGTGGAGCCATGCGACGGCGCTGCATGAGAACGCCCCCGCCGGTGGATCGTCGGCGGGGGCGTCTGCGGATGGTGGACGTGCGCTAGAGCGGCGATCCGTGAATGTCGATCGCGTCGAGCTGCTGGCCGTCCGGGCCGCCGTCGCGTGGCGGGATCCACCGGCCGATGCAGTCCGGGTCGGCGGCGCAGGCATCGGTCAGGGTCTGCAGGAAGGCGACGATGTCCGCGACCTGTCCGTCGCTGAGCGGGACCGGCTGCAGGGCGCGGCGCCCGGCGGCGCGGTCGGCGTCCAGCTTCGCCAGGGCGGCATCGTTGTTGGCGCGCGCGTTCGGGTACAGCGCCGCGCAGTCGTCCCGGCGCATGTCGCTGAACGGCGGCAGGCGGCACCAGCCGGCGCGATCGATGAAGTCGTGCACGCTGCGCTGCGGATCGCGGTAGTGGCGGACCACGTCGGTCAGCGTGGCGTAGGCGCCGGCGTGGCCGTAGGGTGCGGTGAGCGCGACGTTGAGCAGCGACGGCGTGCGGAAGGCGTAGCGGTCGGCGTCGTCGCCGGTTTCGCGGGCGCGGCCGAAGTCGTCGTCACCGGTGTCGCCGTCGCCCTTGCCGGGGCCGATCTGCGGGAACACCGCGGTGTGGAAGTTCTGATCCGTGAACAGGTCGCCGCGATGGCAGCCGCTGCAGCCGGCACCGCCGTCGGCGAGAGGTGTCAGGAACAGCAGGGCCCCGCGTTTGGCCGCCGCCGGAATCGCGTCGGTGTCTCCGCCGACGTAGGCGTGCCACGGCGTGTCGACGAACAGCTGCGAGCGTTCGTAGGCGGCGAGCGCGGTGGCGATGTTGGCGTAGGTGACGAGCGCTTCGGGGGCGTCGGCGACGCCGAAGGCGTGCTCGAACAACGGGAGCCACCGGTTCGGCGCGAGCTCGCCGGCGCCTTCGCCGTAGTCGCCGATGCGCTGTGCCAGGCGGCTGCGGACCGTGTCGCGGTCCGCGCCCGGCAGCAGATGGCCGAGCATCTCGTCGGTGGAGGTGACCGGGAAGCGCGCCTGCGCCGCGGTCAGGGTGTCGCCGGCATCCGGATCGGCCGCGCCGAAGGCGCTGTCCGGCGTGCGGATCGGCGTTCCGGCGCCGTTGCTGCCGGGCGTGAGGTTCAGGCTCTCGACGCGGCCGTCGAGGAACAGTGCGTGGTCCATCAGGGCGACGTTGAAGGTGGTCGGCGCATTGCGCGGAACCCGCACGACGCCGTCCGCCGCCGCGCGCCCCGGACCGAGCAGTGCCGGGTCGATGGCGCCGACGCCGATCGACAGCGCCAGCGCGTCGGCGCCGGCCAGATCCGGGTGGTGGCAGCTGACGCAGGCCGAATCGAGATCGCCGCCGAGGCTGCGCGAGAAGAACAGGCGCATGCCGAGCTGCGGCAGGGGCGCATGAATGTCCGGGGTCGCGACGCCGGCGGCGGGTTGCGCGCTCAGTTGCAGGGCGTCGATCCGTTCGCGCAGCTGCGTGTCGAGCGGAGAGGGCGCCGCGGTCATGGTCTGGGCATCGGCGGCAACGGCGGGGTCCGATCCTCCGCCGCCGCCACAGGCGGCAAGGGCCAGCGACAGCCCCGTGATCATTGGCAGGCGTCCGCCGGGCGCGCCGCGGCGGACATGCGTTGTTTTCGACATTGTTGGATCTCCATCCCTGGTGGGCACCCGGACGAGCCTAGGGACGGACTGTGCGGAAAATGTGGGGAAAGCGCGCAAATTGTCTGGGGTTGTTGCGATTGCGCAGACCGGCCGGGCCCGGTGTCGGCGAAACGGTGTCGAGGCGCCATCCACGCTCTGTCGGGGCGTTCAGCAATATTGAAGATCTCTTGATTCGGATCAAAAACAATTTAGTCTGGGCGCATGCCGAATCTGACCCTCAAGCAGTTGCGCGCGGTGGCCGAGATCGTCCGCCACGGCACGATCACGCGGGCCGCGGCGCAGATGCACGTGACGCCGGCGGCGCTGACCGCGCGCCTCAAGCAGCTCGAGGACGAGGTGGGGCTGGCGCTGTTCGACCGCACCGGCAGCGGCTTGCGGGTGACCGAGGCCGGCCGGCGCATGCTGGTCGCGGTGGAGGAAGTCGAGTCCGTGCTGCAGCGCTGCGTCGAGGAGCTCGATGCGATCAAGGGCGTGCGGGCGGGGCGGGTGTCGGTCGCGGTGGTGTCGACCGCGAAGTACTTCGCGCCGCGGCTGATCGGCGCGTTCGCCCGCCGCCATCCCGGCGTCGACGTGCGGCTGACCGTCGGCAACCGCGAGGCGACACTCGCCGCGCTGCGCGACCACGCGGTCGATCTGGCGATCATGGGACGCCCCGGTGCGGAGTTCGCCACCGACAGCCGGACCTTCGGCGAGCATCCGATGGTGATCGTCGCCGCGCCGGAGCACCCGCTGAGCCGGCGTCGCAAGGTCCCGCTACCGGCCCTGGCGGGCGAGCGCTTCCTGGTGCGCGAGCCGGGTTCCGGTACGCGGGCGACGTTCGAGCGCCTGGCCGGGCGCATCGCCGCGGATGGTGGCGTCCAGATCGGGATGGAGATCGACAGCAACGAGACGATCAAGCAGGCGGTGATGGCGGGCCTCGGGATCGCGCTGATCTCCGCGCACACGATCGAGGCCGAGCTCGAAGCCGGACGGCTGGTCGTGCTCAACGTCGAGGACCTGCCGATCCTGCGGCACTGGCTGCTGGTCCGCCGCGCCGACCACGCGCTGGGACCGGGCGCGCAGGCGTTCTGGTCCTTCGTGCTCGACGAAGGGCGCGGCCTGTTGCCGCAGCGGCGCTTCCGCGCCGCGCGCTGACCTGAGGCCCCTCAGAACTCGACGCCCAGCGAGACGACCAGGGTCCGGGCCTGGATCAGACCGTAGTTGGTCTTGCCGCCGGTGGAGCTGATGCCCTGGAAGGCGTTGGCGGGGACCGTCTCGTTGAGCAGGTTGGTGCCGCTGACGCGCAGCGTCGGCGTGAACGTCCCGGGGCGCCGCAGGTTGATCGAGGCGCCGAGCAGGCCGTAGGCGGGCAGCTTCTCGTAGCCGGCGACTTCGCTGTTGGCCTCGCCCTGGTAGGTGTAGCCGAGCGCGGAGGTCGTTTCCCAGCGGCCGATGGCGCCCTGGTGCGACAGGTTGAACGCGGCGGTCACGAACGGCGTTGCCGGCAGGCGCGACCCCTTCTCGGCAAGGCCGCGGGCCGAGTCGAAGGCCTCGGTCAGGCGTGCGTCCAGATAGCTGCCATTGAGCATCAGCGTGATTCCGGCCGGCAGCAGCGCGGTGATGGCCGATTCGATGCCCTGCACCCGCGCGGCGCCGGCGTTGGTGATGAACGAGGTCGAGGTCACCTGGCTGGACTGCCGCACCTGTGGATTGATCCAGTCGACGTAGAACGCGGTGCTGTCGATGCGCAGCGCGCCGCCCAGCCAGTCGCTGCGCAGGCTCAGCTCGTAGTTGCGGATCTCATCGGAGTAGTAGGTGAACGGGATGCCCGGATCGCGCAACGGGTTGTTGTTGAATCCGCCGAAACGGAAGCCCTTGGCGTAGCTGGCGATGACGGCGATGTCGTCGGTGGCGCGCCAGGTGAGCGCGAACTTGGGATTGAAGCCTTCCTCGGTCAGATCGGCGCTGCCGCTGTTGGTGGTGATCCGGTTCAGGGAGCCGGCGAACTGCCCTTCGCCGCTCTGCCGGAAGTAGCGGCCACCGAGGTTCAGTTCGAAGGCCTCGCCCAGTGTGCGCGTGAGATCGAAGAAGAAGGCCTTTTCGTCGGCCGTGGCGGAGACGTCCGACCCGATCGTCAGCCCGACGCTGGGGTCGAGCTCGATCGGCAGCAGGTCGAGGATCGCGCCGAGGCCGAGTCGATCGAGGGCGCTGCCGGTGGACAGGCTGGCGAAGGTCGGCAGGTTGAAGACCTGGTCGGCGTCGAGCCAGTACAGGCCGGCCAGGTACTGCCAGTCGCGCAACAGCCAGTGGTCGCTGTCGGTCGGCGCCGAGGACACGAGGCGCAGCTCGCCGGTGGTCTGTTCGGAACTCGCCAGGAAGTTCTGCGAGACGGTCAGGCCGGGAACGCCGTCGAGGCCGTGGAACGCGGTCAGATCGTAGATGCTGTCGCTGTCCTTCTCGATGTAGCTGCCGATGCCGGTGATGTGGAAGCCGTCGAAGTCGTACTGCAGTTCGCCGCGGTAGATCCGTGCCGAGCTTTCGCCCGGCGTGGCGACGCGGCGGCTGGCGGTGGTGCGCGCGTCGCGGTTGTCGGACGCGCCGCTGGCGTCGGCCTCGGCGTCGAAGCTGTAGGCCATCAGCTCCGCGCCGAGACGGTCGGTGATGGCCCAGCTGCCGATGACGCGGGCTTGCAGGTTGCTGCGGTTGTCGATGTCCTTTTCACCGGTGCTGAGATCGTCGAGCACGCCGGGGCTCTGGCGCTGGCTGGCCGCGATGCGGACGGCCGCTTCCTCGCCGACCGGCAGGTTGAGGCGGCCGGTCAGTTCGTTGCCGATCTCGTCGCTGTCGGCCATGGTGACCAGGCCACCGGCGATGCCGCCGGAGAATTCGCCGAACACCGGCTTGTGCGGGACATAGCGGACCGCGCCGGCCAGCGCGGCGCCGCCGAACAGGGTGCCCTGCGGGCCCTTGAGCACTTCCAGCGTCGCCAGGTCGTAGGGATCGATGCCCGGGACCGATCCGGCCAGCGAGGGATTGACCAGCGACACGTCGTTGAACAGATAGCCGGTGGTCGAGCCGCCATAGCTGGCGGTGCCGCTGGCGGTGACGCCGCGGATCACGACCTGCTGGCGGATTTCCGACCCGCCCGAGCTGCTGAAGGTGACGCCGGGCGACTGCGCCAGGATCTGTTCCAGGCCGGTGGCGCCGGACTCGGTGAGCTGCTCGCCGGACATCGCGTCGATGCTGATGGGGATGTCGCGCACCGAGGACTCGCGCTTGGTCGCGGTGACCACGATCTCCTCGATGCGGCGCGGCGCCGGCGGCGCGGGCGCGGAATCTTCCGGTGCCCTGGCGGGCTCGACCGGAATCGTCGGCAGCGCTGCGGCGGCCGTGTCCCCACCGTCGCCGGCGTCGGCTGCGTCCGCGGGCACGGCCTCGTCCGCGAACAGGGCGTCCAGGTCGAAATCGTCCTGGGCGTGCGCGGTCGCGGCGACCAGCAGCAGCGACAGCGCGAGACTCCGAGACAGCGTGGGGATGGCGCAGGGCGGACGATCGAATCGGGTGAAGAGCGGAGGCATCGGGTCTCGGACGGCAACTTGAGCGCCCGATGACGCAAGATCGATGCCCCGGACGCCCGCTGCGGCGGGGGGCGATTGGTAAATTCGCCCCCCTTGTGCGGCAGGGCACTGACCTTTGTGTGGAAGTGTTAGCTAGGCCAGGTGCGGCGCCGCCAGATATTCCTGAGACTGCATCTCGGTCAGTCGCGACTGCGTGCGCTGAAACTCGAAGCGCAGTTTTTCACCGGCATAGAGTTCGGTCTGGGGCACGGCGGCGGCGATGATCAGCTTGACGCCACGGTCGTAGAACTCGTCGACGAGGTTGATGAAGCGGCGGGCCGCGTCTTCGTGGAACGGCGTCAGCTGCGGGACCCGCGACAGCAGGACCGTGTGATGCGTGCGCGCGATCTCGATGTAGTCCGCCGCCCCGCGCGGGCCCTCGCACAGGTTGGCGAAGTCGAACCAGGCGACGCCGTCGGCGAGGCGGCGGCTGCGGATGCTGCGGCCGTGGATGCACAGCTCCTCGTTGTTGCGTCCGGGTTCCGGCGCGATCTCGGCGAACCAGCGCCGCAGGTTGGCCTCGGCCGCGTCGTCGCAGGGATGGTGGTAGATCTCGGCATGGGTCAGGGCGCGCAGCCGGTAGTCGGTGCCGCCGTCGACGTTGAGCACCGCGACGTGGCGGCGCAGGACGTCGATGAACGGCAGGAAGTTGGCGCGCTGCAGGCCGTTCTCGTAGAGCCGGTCCGGCGGGATGTTGCTGGTGGTCACCAGCGTGACGCCGAGTTCGAAAAGAGTCTCGAACAGGCGGCCGAGGATCATCGCGTCGGCGATGTCGGAGACGAAGAATTCGTCGAAGCACAGGACCCGGAACTCGCGGGCGTATTCGCGCGCGACGAGCTTCAGCGGATCGCGTTCGTCGGGATACTGTTTGCGCCGCTCGTGGACGTCGAGCATGAAACGATGGAAGTGGGTGCGCAGCTTGTCGTCGAACGGCAGGGCGTCGCAGAACGCGTCCATCAGATAGGTCTTGCCGCGGCCGACGCCGCCCCACATGTAGAGGCCGGTCACGGCCTGGCGCTTGCCGCCGCCGAACCAGCGGCGCCGGCGCGGTTGCGCGGTCAGGCCCTCGTAGACCTGCTGCAGCGCGTCCACCGCGGCGGCCTGGGCGGCGTCGCGGACGAAGCCGGGCTGCTGCAGGTCCTGCTGGTAGCGGTCGCGCGGCGACAGGGCCGCGGGGGTCGGCGTCATCGGTCGAGCGCCTCGCCGAACAGGCCGGCCAGATGCGGGTTGAGGAACACGCCGTTTGGATCGCAGTCGCGCCGCATGCGGCAGAAATCGTCGAAACGCGGAAACATGCCGCGCAGCTCGTCGGCGCCGCGGTCGTGCACCATGCCCAGATGCGGGCGCCCGTCATGGCGTTCGAGGATGTCCGCGATCGGCGCGAAGTAGGCGTCGAAGGCCATGTCCGCATACGCCGGCACGGTGATGCAGGCGCTGTCGCGGCCGTAGTGCGGGGACAGCCAGAAGCGATCACCGCGCACGAAGCGGACCTCGAGCGGAAAGTGGATGCGCAGGTCCAGTGCCTTGATCAGTTTGTTGAGCGACTTGAGCGCATCGCCCAGCGCGTCGACCGGCAGCGCGTATTCGAGCTGCTGGAAGCGCGAGTAGCGGCGGATCGGGTAGGCCTCGCGGGCGTGCAGCACCTCGTGGCGGTTCGCGACGCGGCTCGCGATCAGCCCGGCCAGCGGTTCGGTGAGGCGGGGTGCGTGGCGGGCGACGCTGGACATCGCGCGGAACACCCGGCCTTCAATGCCGCGGCGCAGGGCATGGCGCGCCGGCATCAGGCGCGGCGGCAGTTCGCGGGTGGGGTCGAACTCGCGCACGATCACCGCGTCGGCATACGGGAACCAGAACAGTTCGGTGTTGCGGTGATCGCGGCGCAGCTGTTCCAGCGTCGCCAGGGCGGTGCCGAGCGTGGTGCGCCGGCTGGCGACCGCGAGGCGGTAGTCGTCGACGCATTGCAGCTCGACGTGGGTGATCACGCCGAGCGCGCCGAGCGAGACGCAGGCGGCTTCGAAGCGCTCGGGTTCGGTGGCGGGCGATACCTGCTGAACCGAGCCGTCGGAGCAGACCATGCGCAGGCCGGTGACCAGGGTCGCGAGATTGCCGAAGGTCGCGCCGCTGCCGTGCGATGCGGTGCTGATGGCGCCGGCAATGGTCATCTGGTCGAAGTCCGGCGCGATCTCCAGCGCAAGCCCGCGTTCGGCCAGTGCTTCGCTGAGCCGGCGCAGCGGGGTGCCGCCGCGGACCCAGACCCGGCGCCGTTCGACGTCGACCGATTCGATGCCGGTGAAGCGTTCCAGCGACAGGTGGTTCTCGTCGGTCCAGCACAGCGGCGAGAACGAGGCGCCGCTGCCGACGACGCGGATGCGTTCGCCTTCCTCGGCGGCGCGCAGGACTTCGGCCTGGATCTGCTCGACGTTGACCGGGTGCGCGTGGTGGACGACCTCGCAGCGGACGGTCCGGGACCAGTTGCTCCAGGGCTGATGTTGGCGGCGGCGGTGCATCGTCGGGTCTTCGGGGAATCGCTCGGCAAACGGCGCGCAGGATACCCGAATCGGCGCGGGCTCAGGCCGGCAGGGCGGCGTCGACCGCGTCCCTCTGGCCGGTGCTGTCGGGTTCGCCGCAGAGTTCGAGCACCTGGGTGCGGACGGCATCCCGCAGTTTCATCGCGGCGTCGCGGTCGGTGCCGTCCGGATGCAGCGGCGGGCGGAATTCGATCGAGATGCCGCTCCAGCGCGGCAGTTTGCGGTCGCCGCCATAGAGGACGCGGGTGCCGACGATGCCCGCCGGGACCACCGGCGTGCGCGTGCGTGCGGCGATCAGGAAGGCGCCGGCCTTGAACGGCAACAGGCCCGGCGCCGGCTTGAACGTGCCTTCCGCGAAGATCGCCAGGGGTTCGCCCTGGTGCAGCTTGCGGATCAGCTGGCGCGTCAGCAGCGCGCTCTGTCGGGCCGCCTCGCGGTTGACGAACAGAACCCCCATGCGGCGCAGCGTCAGCCCGACCAGTGGCCAGTTGGCGGCGCCATCCTGGACCACGAAGGTGTAGTGGCGCGGCAGGGCCGCGGTCAGCACCAGGCCGTCGAGGTAGCTGGCATGGTTGGCCACGACCACGCAGGGCTGCGCGGGCAGATGCTCGCGGCCGCGCACCCGCATCGGCACGCCGATCGCCAGCAGCATCAGCCGGACGCCGAGGCGGCCCAGCTCGCGCCGGACCACGAGGGTCGGGCCGCTGATCACGAGCACGCACACGACCGCGGTCACGGGCAGCAGCACGGCGGCGGCCAGCGGTGGATACAGGATGTCGATCAGGCGGCGGAGCATCGGGCCGTATTAGAACCGAAAATGTCCCTGCGGAGACAGCGCCGTGGCTGCGGTAAGCTCGCCGCCGTGAATCCGATCCGGCCCCGTCTCGACCTCGCCCCCAACGCGCCTGCGGAGGATCAGGCGGCGGTCGAGCGCTTCGTCGACCGGATGTGGCTGGAGCGCGGGCTGTCGCCGAACACGCAGGCGAGCTACCGCTCCGACCTGCTGCTCTTCTCGCGCTGGCTGGCGCCGCGGGGGGGCGCGCTGGCGGATGCCGGCGAGGCGGACATCCGCGAGTACCTGGTGGCGCGCCGGCTCAGTCCGCGCTCGCAGGCGCGGTTGCTGTCGTCGCTGCGACAGTTCTACCGTCATCTGGCCGCGGACGGGCAGCGCCGGGACGATCCGACCGGCAGCCTGGATTCGCCGAAGATGGGCCTGCGGCTGCCCAAGACGCTCAGCGAGACGGATGTCGAGCGCCTGCTCGAGGCCCCGGACGTCGACACCGCGCTCGGGCTGCGTGACCGGGCGATGCTGGAACTGATGTACGCCAGCGGTCTGCGCGTCAGCGAGCTGGTCGAACTCGGGCGTGGCAGCGTCGACCTGCGCTCCGGTGTCGTCCAGGTCGTCGGCAAGGGCGGCAAGGAGCGCCTGGTGCCGATGGGCGAGGTGGCGATGGAATGGCTGCGCCGCTACGTCGAGCAGGCGCGTCCGGAACTTGCGGGCGCGCGCAACCCCGACGGCCTGTTCGTCACCGCACGCGCGCAGACCATGACGCGCCACAATTTCTGGCGCCTGATCAAGCTGTATGCGACGCGGGCCGGGATCCGGGCGGCGCTGTCCCCGCATACCCTGCGCCATGCCTTCGCGACCCATCTGCTGGAGCATGGCGCCGATCTGCGGGCGGTGCAGTCGCTGCTCGGCCACGCCGACCTGTCGACCACCCAGATCTATACCCATGTCGCCCAGCAGCGCCTGCGCGAGCTGCATGCGGTCCACCATCCCCGGGGCTGACGGCCGCCGGAGGGCTGTCGCGCCATTCCGGGCGCTGCGCGGCGGGGAAGGAATTTATCCGGGCCCGAGCTGTCATAATGAGCCGGTCTTTTTCCGATTTCGCAAGCTTCCGTCCATGATCCGATCGAATATCCGCAGCGCCTATGCCGCTGCGCTGCTGAGTGTTTTCACCGCCGCGTGCGCCCAGGAGCGCGACGCCTCCGACGCCGCCAACACGCCGGCCGCCCCGGCGGAAGCCACGGCCGCCGCGGCGCCCGCCGACCCGCAGTCGCTGGAGGCGGTGCGCGCGGCGATCACGGCGAAGCTGCCCGATCTCAACCCGGACAAGATCAACGCGTCCGAGGCGCCGGGGCTGTACGAGATCCAGCACGGCAGCCTGTATGGCTACGTGACCGCCGACGGCAAGTACCTGATCGAGGGCGATCTGATCGATCTGGATTCCGGCATCAGCCTGACCGAGCAGAAGCGCAAGGCGACGCGCGTCGCCCGACTCGACGCGCTGGGCGAGGACAAGATGATCATCTTCGCGCCGGAGAAGGCCGAGGACGTCAAATACACGGTCACGGTGTTCACCGACGTCGACTGCGGCTACTGCCGCAAGCTGCATCGCGAGATCGACAGCTACACCGACCGCGGCATCGAGATCCGCTACCTGTTCTATCCGCGTTCCGGTCCGAACACCGACTCGTTCCGCAAGGCCGAGGCGGTCTGGTGCTCCGACGATCGCAAGCACGCGATGACGGTCGCCAAGCAGGGCGGCAAGTTCACCGGCGACACCTCCTGCGACAATCCGGTGCGCGAGGAATGGCAGCTCGGCTCCGAGCTGGGTCTGCGCGGAACGCCGATGCTGATCCTGCCGGACGGCGAAGTCGTCAACGGCTACGTGCCGGCGGAACCGCTGGCCGAACGTCTGGCGGCGATGGAAAAAGCCGGCTGAGCGCGCTGGCTGCATCGCAAGGCCCGCCGTCAGGCGGGCTTTTGCGTTGCGGGCTCGGGATCTGAGCCTGGAAGCTGCCAAACTGTCCTGTATCCACGCGACGTCGGCGACGGCGTCGGGGACGGGGTGAGCGGATCGGGAACGACGGACAACGCGGGGGCGCGCGGTGACGCAGGCGCAGGAACAGCAATCAGCAGACTTCGAAACCTTGCCGTCGATGGTGCCGGCCGAGCTGTTCGACTGCCTGGCCGCCGCAGTGCCGGATCCCGCGGATCCCGCGGCGGTGCCGCTGGTGCTGTGCACCAGCCGCCGTCTGGCGCAGCAGCTCCACGCGCGCTACGCGCGCTACCAGATCGGACGCGGCGTCGCGGCGTGGCCGACGCCCGAGATCCAGACGCCCGAGAGCTACCTGCAGACGGTGGAGGAACAGCTGCGGCAGCGGTTGCGGATCGCCGGTGAATCCCCCGTGCTGCCGTTGACGGAGCACGAGACCGACCTGGTCTGGCGACTGGTGCTGTCGGAGGCGCCGTCGGAGCCCACGCTGTTGCGAGAGGCCGAGGCCGCGCAGCTGGCGGCGCAGGCCTGGCGGCTGTGCCTCGACTACGATCTCCCGATGCCCCTGCCGGCGACCGGCGCCGACGTCGAGCGTTTCAACGCCTGGGCCGAGGCCTATCGCGGACGGTGCCGGCGCCTGGGCCGGCCGGATCCGGCGGACGCGCGCGCCGGCCTGCTGGCGGCGCTGGCCGCCGGCGACGTTCCGGCGCCGCGGCAGGTGGTTCTCGCCGGCTTCGACCGGCCGCCGCCGTGGCAGGCGCGCCTGTGGGGTGCGCTGCGGGACCGGGGCGCAAGCATCCATGTTCTGGCGGACGACGCGCCGGCAGCGGCGCCGCAGACCTGCTGCGCGCCGGGCGCGGAACAGGAGCTGCGCGCCGCCGCACGCTGGGTCCGGGCGCGGGCCGAGCGCGATCCGGCCCTGCGCATCGGCGTGGTCGTGCCGGACCTGGGGTCGCGGCGGGCCGACGTGTTGCGCATCTTCGATCAGGAACTCTGCCCGCAGCTCGACGCACTCGGCGCCGGCCGCGGCCAGCGGCCCTACAACCTCAGCCTCGGCATGCCGCTGACCGATTACGGCCTGCCGCAGTGCGCCCTGCAGCTGTTGCGACTCTGCGTCGACGGTCTCGATCTGGCGGCGGCCGGCAGCCTGCTCTGCGCGCGCTACTGGGGTGCCAGCGAGCCCGAATGGCTGGACCGCGCCGACCTCGACCGGCGCTTGCGCGAGGAGGGGCATCTGCGCGTCGACCTCGGCGTGCTGCAGCGCATCGCCGCCTATGCCGCCGACGCGACCGACGACGCGCGGCCGCTGTTGCAGCGTCTGCGCGCGCTGGCGTCGCTGCGGCCGCAGCATCGTCGCCAGACGCCTGCCGAATGGGCCGAGACGTTCAGCGACTGGCTGGACCGTGCCGGCTGGCCGGGCCCGCGTGCGCTCGACAGCGTCGACTACCAGCTGCACGAGGCCTGGCGGGAAGTGCTGGCCCGATTCGCGGCGCTGGGCGGTCTGCTCGGCAGCATTCCGGCGTCGGCCGCCTGGCATCAGCTGCGCCTGCTCGCCCAGCGCCGCGTGTTCCAGCCGCAGACGCCGGAGGTGCCGATCCAGGTGCTCGGCGCGCTGGAGGCGCAGGGGCTGACCTTCGACGCACTGTGGGTCGCCGGGCTCGACGACGAGCACTGGCCGCCGGGCGGGCGCCCCAATCCCTTCATTCCGTTCGAGCTGCAGCGTCGTCACGGCCTGCCGCACGCCTCGACCGCGCACGAGCTGGCGTGGGCGGAGCGCATGACCGGGCGCTGGTGCGGGGCCGCGCCCGAGGTCGTGTTCAGCTGGGCGTCGACCGATGGCGACCGTCCGCTGGCGCCGAGCCCGTTGCTGCGGGCGCACGCCGAGGCCGTGACCGGGCAGGCGCCGTCGCCGCTGGCGCCGCTGTGGCATGCGGCCCATGCGCAGGCCCGGATCGAGGTGCTGGCGGACGCCTATGCGCCGCCGCCGCGGGACGATCGCCCGGTTCCGGGCGGCGCACGCCTGCTCGGCGATCAGGCGCGTTGTCCGTTCCGCGCCTTCGCCACCCACCGGCTCGGTGCGCGCGCGCTGGAGCAGCCCGGCTACGGGCTGTCCGCGATCGATCGCGGAGAGCTGGTGCACCGCTGCCTCGAGACGCTCTGGCGGTCGCTGCGCGACCAGGCGGCGCTGTGCGCGCTCGATGACGACGAACTCGCGGCCCGCGTCGCGGCGACCGTCGATGCCGAGCTGGCGCGCCTGCAGCGACAGGCCCCGCAGCGGCTGACGCCGGCGCTGCTGGAACTGGAAACCGGACGCCTGCGGACGCTGCTGCTGCAGTGGTTCGCGCTGGAGCGGGAACGGCCGCCGTTCGCGGTCGAGCTGCTCGAAGGAACGCCGCCGCAGGCCGAGGGCGGGGCGCGGGGGGACGATCAGCTGGTGTCCTTCGGGGGACTGCGCCTGCGCCTGCGGCCGGATCGCGTCGACCGGCTGGGCGACGGCGACGAGCTGGTGATCGACTACAAGACCGGTGCGAAGCGCCCGCTGCCCTGGCACGACGGACGACCCGAGGAACCGCAGCTGCTGATCTACGCGCTGACCCGGCCGCAGACGGTCGGTGTCGCCTACGCGCGTCTGCGCCAGGGCAGCGTCGGATTCGACGGCATCGCCGACGACGGCGAGCGCATCGACGGGGTCAAGGGCTACACCCAGCTCAGGGAGACCCGCGACGCGAGCAGCTGGGGCGGGCTGATGGGGCGCTGGCGCGGGGAGCTGACGACGCTCGCCGACGAGGTCCGCCGCGGCCTGGCCGGGGTGACCCCCAAGCATCCGCGCCAGTCCTGCCGCGATTGCAGCCTGCATGCGCTGTGCCGGATCCACGAGGCCCGCCCGGACGCCGCGTTCGACGACGCGCCGGAGGATCTCGCATGAGCGGCGCCGACCAGAACGTGATTGCCGACGCCGCCGAACGCAGCGCGGCGCTGGATCCCGGGCGCAGCTTCATCGTCCAGGCCCCCGCCGGATCGGGCAAGACCGAGCTGTTGACCCAGCGCCTGCTGGTGCTGCTGTCCACGGTCGACGAGCCCGAGGAAGTCGTGGCGATGACCTTCACCCGCAAGGCGGCGGCGGAGATGCGGCATCGCGTGTTCGCGGCGATCAACCGGGCCCGCGACGACGTCCCGCCGGACTCGGCGCATGCGCGCAGGACCTGGTCGCTGGCGCGGACGGTGCTGGAACATTCGCGCCGGCGGGGCTGGCGCCTGGAGGACACGCCGCAGCGCCTGCGCATCGTCACCATCGACTCGCTGTGCGCGCAGATCACCCAGCAGTCGCCGCTGAGCTCCGGCTTCGGCGGGCCGGTCGGCGTCACCGAATTCGCCGGGCCGCTGTACCGCGACGCGGCGCGCGCGGTGCTCGACCTCCTGGAAGGGCCGGAGCACATGGCCGCGCCGGTGCGCCGGGTGCTGCGCCACTTCGACAACCGCACCGGGCTGCTCGAACAGCAGCTCGCCGATCTGCTCGCGCGCCGTGACCAGTGGCTGCCGCTGGTCACCCGCGAGCACCGTGCGCATCATTCCCGCGCGGTACTCGAGGCGACCCTGCAGTGGGTGATCGCCGAAGCGCTGCAGCGCGCGGCGCAGGCGGTCCCGCCGGAGCTGCGCGCCCGGTGGTGCGAGTCCGCCGCCTACGCCGCGCTGCATGTCGCGCCGGACGAACCGGAGCACCCGCTGCAGCAGGTCCGCGTCGGCGGCTGGCCGGCGGCAACGGGCGATGCCCTGGCGCAATGGCTGGCGCTGCTGGAGCTGGTGCTGAGCAAGGACGGCGGCTGGCGCAAGCGCGTCGATACCCGGCTCGGCTTCCCGGCGGGCAAGGGCGAGACCAAGGCCGAGGCGCAGGCACACAAGGCCGCGCACCAGGATCTGATCGCGGCGCTTGCCGAGGTGCCGGGGCTCGCCGAGCGCCTGCAGCAGCTGCGCGGTCTGCCGGCGCCGGTTTACGGCGATGCGCAGTGGGAGGTGCTCGAAGCGCTGCTCGACACCCTGCTGCTCGCCGCGGCGCAGCTGCGCGTGGTGTTCGCCGCGCGCGGCGAGGTGGACTTCACCGAGATCGCGCAGCAGGCGGTGGTCGCGCTCGGCGACGCCGAGGCGCCCAGCGAGCTGGCGCTGCGCCTGGACTATCGGGTGCGTCATCTGCTGGTCGACGAATTCCAGGACACTTCGAAAGGGCAGTGGAAGCTTCTGGAACGCCTGACCGGCGGCTGGAGCGATGGCGACGGCCGGACCCTGTTCGTCGTCGGCGATCCGATGCAGAGCATCTATCGCTTCCGCGAGGCCGATGTCGGTCTGTTTATGGAGGCACAGAAGGGCAGTTTGGGAAGCGTGCCGCTGCAGGTGTTGACGCTCAAATGCAACTTTCGCTCGCAGGCACCGGTTGTCGATTGGGTCAACGAGACGTTTGCCCAGGTTTTTCCGCAGGACGACGACATCAATCTTGGTGCCGCAAAGTACACGACAGCGGCGGCGGTCAAGGCGGCGACCGCGGATGCGGGTGTCGAGGTGCATCCATTGATCGACGACGGCGGGATAGACGGCGCGGCGATCGAGGCGGAGCGGGTGGTCGGGCTGGTCCGCGCCGCGCTGCGCGAACGGCCGGACGACAGCATCGCGGTGCTGGTGCGCAGCCGCGGCCATCTGGCCGGGATCGCGCCGCGCCTGCGCGAGGCCGGCATCGCCTATCGTGCGGTCGACATCGAAAGCCTCTCCGAGCGGCCGGTGATCGAGGATCTGCGGGCGCTGACCTGGGCGCTGCTGCATCCGATGGACCGGACCGCTTGGCTGGCGGTGCTGCGCGCGCCGTGGTGCGGACTCAGGCTCGCGGATCTGTACGCGCTGGCCGACGAACTGCCCGCGTCCCGGTCGCTGTTGTCGGCACTGCGCGACCCGCAACGCCGGCAGCGGCTCGGCGCCGACGGGCGCGAGCGGCTGGCGCGCACGATGGCGGTGATCGACGCCGCGCTGGCGGAGCAGGGGCGCCGGCCGCTGCGACGCTGGATCGAGGCCACCTGGGTCGCGCTCGGCGGTCCGGCCTGCGTCGACACGCTGGCGGCGCTGGCCGACGCCGCGGTGTTCTTCGAATGCCTGCAGGATCTGGCGCCGGGCGCGCAGCTCGACGACTTCGACCAGCTCGATCTGGCGCTGGCGCAGCTCAAGGCCAGCCCCGACCCGGCCGCCGACGAGCGCGTCAGCCTGATGACGATCCACAAGTCCAAGGGGCTGGAGTTCGATACCGTCATCGTGCCGGGGCTCGGCCGCGGGACCCGCAGCGACGACCACCCGCTGATCGCCTGGGCGCAGCTGACCGGCGCCGGCAGCGCGGGGCAGCTGCTGATCGCGCCGGTGCACGCCACCGGTGACGAGCGCGATCCGAGCTTCGACTTCGTGCGCGCGCTCGACGCGGAGAAGCAGCGCTACGAGGATGCGCGCCTGCTGTACGTGGCGTCGACGCGTGCGCGCCGCAAGCTGCACCTGTTCGGCGAGGTCAAGGCCCAGACCGACGCCGACGGCGCGCCGGCGGGGGTGCGGCCGCCGACGGCGCGCAGCCTGCTGGCGCGGTTGTGGCCGGCGGTGCAGGCGGGCTTCGAGTCCGCGCCGGTCGGCGCGGGAAGCGGGTCGGAGCCGGCAGCGGATGCCGCCGGCACGAACGGCGCCGCGCGGGTGCCGCCGCCGCTGCGGCGCCTGGGCGCATATGCGCCGCCCGAGGCGGCGGCAGGCCTGCCGCTGGTCGAGATGGCGCTGGCGCTGCCGGACGCGCCGCTGCGCTTCGACTGGGCCGGCGAGGTGGCGCGCAGCGTCGGTGTGGTCTTCCACCGCTGGGTCCAGTACATCGCGCGGGACGATCTGCAGGCCTGGCCGGCGTCGCGCTGCGCGGCCTTGAGGGACGTGATTCGCGAGGAGCTGCGCGGCGACGGGGTGCCCGAGACGCGAGCGGACGAGGCGGCCGGGCGCGTGGTGACGGCGCTGACCAACACCCTTGCCGATGCGCGCGGCCGCTGGCTGCTCGACCGGCGCGCTGCAGGGGCCGCCAGCGAGTATGCGGTGACCGCGGTGTTCGACGGAGTGCCGCGACGGCTGGTGATCGACCGCAGTTTCGTCGACGCGGAGGGCCAGCGCTGGATCGTCGACTTCAAGACCAGCCGCCACGAGGGCGGTGATCCGGCCGGCTTCGTCGCCCAGGAACTGCAGCGTTACCGGGGTCAGCTGGCGGGCTACTGCAGGGCGCTGCGGGCGATGGAGGCGCGCCCGGTCAGGGCCGCCCTGTATCTGCCGCTGATCGACGATCCTGCGCTGCGCTGGGTCGAGCTGCCGGCCGGGGGGGACGAGAGCGCATAAAAAACGCGCTGCCGAGAGAATCGGCAGCGCGTTGTTGCGATCGGCGGAAACGGATCCGCCGGAAGCGGAATCAGCGTTCCAGCAGCGCGAGCTTGTCCGGCTTGCCGTCCCACTCCTTGGCGTCCGGCAGCGGATCCTTGCGCTCGGTGATCACCGGCCACTCCTTGGTGAGCGTCGCGTTGATCTCGGTGAAGTGCGCCTGGTCCTCGGGAACGTCGTCCTCGGCAAAGATCGCCTCGGCCGGGCATTCCGGCTCGCACAGGGTGCAGTCGATGCACTCCTCGGGATCGATGACCAGGAAGTTCGGACCTTCGTGGAAGCAATCGACCGGGCAGACTTCCACGCAGTCGGTGTACTTGCACTTGATGCAGTTTTCGGTAACGACGAACGTCATGACGCACTCTGAATCGGGACGAATTTAAGCCGCGTATTCTAAACCATTGTTCGATCCGTCGCGGCCGGCGCGATGCGGCCGGCTCGGCGGTCGCCGGCGCCGGGTGATGCTCTCAGGTCCGTCCGTAGCCTTCAATCCTCCGCCTGGGGGAGGCGGATCGGCAGGCAGGTCGTGTTGATGCTCTGGCTCATCGAGATCGACGAGCTGATTTCCTGCACGCCCTCGATCTGCGAGAGCTTCTGCCAGACGAAGTGTTCGTAGTCCTCGACGCTGGGGACGATGATCTTGAGCAGGAAGTCGACGTCTCCCATCAGCGTGTGGCACTCGATCACCGGCGGCAGTTGCGCGACGGCGTCGAGGAAGGTCGGCAGGGCGTCGCGGTTGTGGCGCGACATCTTGATGTGGGCGAACACCATGATGCCGAGCCCGACCTTGTGGTGATCGACGATCGCGACGCGCTCGCGGATCACGCCGGACTCGACCAGCTTCTGGATGCGGCGCCAGACGACGGTCTTGGACGAGGCGACGCGTTCGGCGATCTCGGCGACCGGCAGCGTCGCGTCCTGCTGCAGCAGCGCCAGGATCCGGACATCAAGCGCATCGATGGATTCGGACATATGTTCCTGATTTATGTAAGTTATGGAAACAATATTCCGATATGAGGTTGGAATGTCAAAACATAAGAACGAAATTCCACCTGATCGCGCCTAGACTGGCTGAAAACGGCCGGCGCTCGTTCCGGCCCGCGAGTGCAGAGGAGAACCAACGTGGGCGCTTTCGATTCAACCGCCTTCGACACGCACGAAGGCGTGCACTTTTTCAACGACCCCGCCACCGGACTGCGCGCGATCGTCGCGATCCATTCGACCGCGCTCGGCCCCGCCGCCGGCGGATGCCGGATGTGGAGCTATGCCAGCGACGAGGATGCGCTGACCGACGCGCTGCGCCTGTCGCGCGGCATGAGCTACAAGAACGCGGTGGCCGGGCTGCCGCTGGGCGGCGGTAAGGCGGTGATCCTGCGCGATCCGCGGCATCCGCCGACGCCGGCGCTGTTCGAGGCCTTCGGGCGCGCGGTCGAGCAACTCGGCGGCCGCTACATCACCGCCGAGGACGTCGGCGTCAGTGTCGGCGACATGGAGGCGGTGGCGCGCAGCACGCGCTATGTCTGCGGACTGTCCCAGCGCAACGACGGCAGCGCCGGTGGCGATCCTTCGCCGCGGACCGCGCGCGGGGTCTTCGTCGGCCTGAGGGCCGCCGTGCGGACCCGGCTCGGTCGCGAGGATCTCGACGGCCTGCGCGTCGCGGTGCAGGGGCTGGGGCATGTCGGCATGCGGCTGTGCGGGGAACTGCATGCGGCCGGTGCGCGGCTGGTGGTGGCCGACCTCGACCCCGAGGCGGTTGCGCAGGCCGGTGCGCGCTTCGGCGCGCGCGCGGTGCCGACCGAGCGCATCCTGTTCGAGGACGTCGACGTGATCGCGCCGTGTGCGCTGGGCGCCGTGCTCAGCCAGCAGACGATCCCCCATCTCCATGCCCGGATCGTGGCCGGCGCGGCGAACAACCAGCTCGCGACCGAGGCCGACGGGGAGCGCCTGCTCGAACGCGGCATCCTCTACGCGCCGGACTACGTGATCAATGCCGGCGGCATCATCAACGCGGCGGCCGAGTACCTGCATTCGATGGACGCGGCGCAGGTCGACCGCAAGGTCGAGGCCATAGCCGACACGCTGGCGGACATCTTCGAGCGCTCGCGGGCGACCGGCATGCCGACGCATCGCGTCGCCGACGCCATGGCGCGGCAACGCCTTGACGCTGCGGCCGCTCGCGCCCCGCATCGGGCCGCCGCCTGAGAACCGCCGTTCGGGGTGTTCGCGCTGCCGGTGCCGGGTGTCTAATGACGCCAGGCGGCACCCGCGTCGAGCGCCATCGATCGAATACCAGAGGAGATCGGATGCGATGAACCCGAGCCAACGATTGTCGCTGCACATCCCCGAGCCGCCCGCGCGTCCGGGGGAAGAGCCGGACTACTCGGCGATGCGGATTCCGCCGGCCGGCGGCCTCGAACGCCCGCCCGTGGACGCCGCGGCGACCGCGCTGCACGGGTACGCCGATGCCCTGATCCGCGTGCTCGACGACAGCGGCGCCGCCTGCGGCGAGTGGGCGCCGCAGATCGATCCGCAGACGCTGCGCGACGGCCTGCGCGCGATGATGCTGACGCGCATCTTCGACGACCGCATGCTGCGGATGCAGCGCCAGGGCAAGACCTCGTTCTACGTGAAGTCCACCGGCGAGGAGGCGGTTGCCGTCGCGCAGGCGTTCGCGCTCGACGACGGCGACATGCTGTTCCCGAGCTACCGCCAGCAGGGCCTGCTGATCGCGCGCGGGCATTCGCTGGTCGACATGATGTGCCAGGTCTTCAACAACACGCGCGACCGCCTCAAGGGGCGGCAGCTGCCGATCATGTATTCGGTGCGCGAGAAGGGTTTCTTCTCGATCTCCGGCAACCTCGGCACCCAGTACCCGCAGGCGGTCGGCTGGGCCATGGCGTCGGCGATGAAGGGCGACACCCGCATCGCCGCGAGCTGGGTCGGCGAGGGGACGACCGCCGAGCCGGACTTCCACCATGCGCTGACCTTCGCCAGCGTCTACCAGGCGCCCGTGGTGCTCAACGTCGTCAACAACCAGTACGCGATCTCGTCGTTCCAGGGATTCGCCGGCGGCGAGCGGGCGACCTTCGCGGCCCGCGCGATCGGCTACGGCATCCCCGGCATGCGCGTCGACGGCAACGACTTCCTCGCGGTCTACGCCGTGACCCGCTGGGCCGCCGAGCGCGCACGGCGCAACTGCGGTCCGACACTGATCGAGCTGTTCACCTACCGTGCCGACGCGCATTCGACCAGCGACGATCCGACCGCGTACCGGCCGTCTTCGGAGGGCGCGCGCTGGCCGCTGGGCGATCCGATCGAGCGCCTCAAGCAGCACCTCGTCGGGCTCGGGCAGTGGAGCGAGGCGCAGCACACCGGGCTGGCCGCCGAACTCGACGCCAAGGTCAAGGCGGATCTCAAGGAGGCCGAGAGCTACGGCACGCTGTCGACGCCGCCGGACAGCCCGCGGTCGATGTTCGAGGACGTATTCAAGGACGTGCCGCCGCATCTGGTCCGGCAGCGCCAGGAAATGGGCTACTGAGGGCCGCGGCGATGAGCACGATGAACATGATCCAGGCGATCAACTCCGCGCTCGACGTGATGCTCGATCGCGACGACGACGTGGTGATCTTCGGCGAGGACGTCGGGTACTTCGGCGGTGTGTTCCGCTGCACCGCGGGCCTGCAGAAGAAGTACGGCAAGACCCGGGTGTTCGACACCCCGATCGCCGAAGGCGGCATTCTCGGCACCGCGATCGGCATGGGCGTCTACGGCCTGCGTCCGGTCGCCGAGATCCAGTTCGCCGACTACATCTATCCGGCCTTCGACCAGCTCGTGTCCGAGGCGGCGCGCCTGCGCTACCGCTCCGGCGGCGAGTTCTGGGCGCCGATCACCGTGCGCGCGCCCTGCGGCGGCGGCATCTTCGGCGGGCAGACCCACAGCCAGTCGCCGGAAGGCGTGTTCACCCACGTCTGCGGCCTGAAGACGGTAATGCCGTCCAACCCCTACGACGCCAAGGGGCTGCTGATCGCCGCGATCGAGGACGACGATCCGGTGATCTTCTTCGAGCCCAAGCGCATCTACAACGGCCCCTTCGACGGGCATCACGACAAGCCGCTGGTGCCCTGGGCCAGGCATCCCCAGGGCGAGGTGCCGGACGGGCATTACCGGGTCGAGCTGGGCAAGGCCGCGATCGCGCGTCCGGGCAGCGAGGTCACGGTGCTCGCCTACGGCACGATGGTGCACGTCTGCCTCGCGGCGGTGGAGGAGTCGGGCATCGACGGCGAGGTGATCGACCTGCGCTCGCTGCTGCCGATCGACATCGACAGCATCGTCGAGTCGGTGAAGAAGACCGGGCGCTGCGTGATCGTGCACGAGGCGACGCGGACCAGCGGTTTCGGCGCCGAGCTGTCGGCGCAGGTGCAGGAGCATTGCTTCTATCACCTGGAAGCGCCGATCCAGCGCGTGACCGGATGGGACACGCCGTATCCGCACGCCTTCGAGTGGGAATATTTCCCGGGGCCGCAGCGCGTCACGCGCGCGCTCACCGCGGTGATGGAGGGCTGAGCGATGGGCCGTCATATCGTCAAACTGCCCGACATCGGCGAGGGCATCGCCGAATCCGAGATCGCGGCCTGGCACGTCGCCGTCGGCGATCGCGTCGCCGAGGATCAGCCGCTGGTCGACATGCTGACCGAAAAGGCGGCGGTGGAACTGCCGTCGCCGAAGGCGGGCACGGTGGTCGAACTGCACGGTGCGCCCGGCGACATGATCGCGGTCGGCTCGGCGCTGGTGACCCTGGAGATCGAGGGCGAAGACCCAGGCGGTGAGGACGCCGGCGTGGCGCCGGAGGCGAAGCCACCGCCACCACCATCCGGGGAGGTGACCGCGACGCCTGCGGAGGCCGCCGCGGCAACGCCGCCGCCGGAGACAGCATTGCCGCAACGGGCGCCGGCCGCTGCGGTGCCGCGCCGCCCCGGCGAGCGGCCGCTGGCCTCCCCGGCGGTGCGCAGGCGCGCGCAGGAGCTGGGCGTGGAACTGCAGTACGTGCCCGGCAGCGGCCCCGCCGGCCGGATCACCCACGCCGATCTGGACGCCTATCTGGATACGCGCGGTTCGGGCGCGGCCGGCGCCAGAGCGCCGTCGCGGGCGCCGCGGACCGAGGTCGAATCGATCAAGGTCATCGGCCTGCGCCGCCGGATCGCCGAGGCGATGCAGCGCGCGAAGCAGCGGATTCCGCATTTCGCCTATGTCGAGGAGGTCGACGTCACCGAACTCGAGGCGCTGCGCGTGCATCTGAACGCCGCGCGCCGCGACGACCAGCCGAAGCTGACACTGCTGCCGTTCCTGCTGCGCGCCCTGGTGCAGGTGCTGCCGCGGTATCCGCAGGTCAACGCCACCTACGACGACGAGGCCGGTGTCGTGCACCGCCATGCGGCGGTGCATTGCGGCATCGCCACGCAGACGCCGAACGGTCTGGTGGTGCCGGTGTTGCGCCACGCCGAGACGCTGGACGTCTGGCAGATGGCGACGGGGATCCGGCTCCTGGCCGAAGCCGCGCGCAGCGGCAAGGCGACGCGCGAGGCGCTGAGCGGGTCCAGCATCACGATCACCAGCCTCGGTGCGCTCGGCGGCATCGTCTCGACGCCGGTGATCAATGCGCCCGAGGTCGCGATCGTCGGCGTCAACAGGATGGTCGAGCGACCGGTCTACCTGCGTGGCCAGCTGGTGCCGCGGCTGATGATGAACCTGTCCTCGTCCTTCGACCATCGCATCGTCGACGGCTACGACGCGGCCGCGTTCATCCAGGCGGTCAAGGTCGCGCTCGAACATCCCGCGACCCTGTTCATGGAGGCGTCGGCATGAGCGCAGTGATCGGGACGCAGGTGCTCGTGGTCGGTGGTGGGCCCGGCGGATACGTCGCCGCGATCCGCGCCGGCCAGCTCGGCCTGGACACGACCCTGGTCGAGGCGGACCGCCCGGGCGGCACCTGCCTGATCCGGGGCTGCATCCCGTCGAAGGCGCTGATTCACGTCGCTGCCACGTTCGAGGCGATGCAGCGGCATGCGCAGGGCGAACGCCTCGGCATCGCGCTGCCGCAGCCGCCGACGGTCGATCTGGCCGGAGCGGTGCGCTGGAAGGACGGCATCGTCGACCGTCTCAGCGGTGGTGTCTCCGGGCTGCTGAAGAAGGCCGGGGTGCGCGTGGTCAGCGGCTGGGCGCGGTTCAGCGACGCCAAGACCTGTACGGTCGACGGCGCGCAGGGCGCGGTCACGATCCGGGCCGAGCATGTGATTCTCGCGACCGGATCGGTGCCGGCGACACTGTCGGCGCTGCCGCCGGGCGACGGCGTGATCGGTTCGGCCGAGGCGCTGGCGCTGACCGAGCTGCCGCGGCGCCTGGTGGTGGTCGGCGCCGGCTACATCGGTCTGGAACTGGGCAGCGCGTTCGCGCGGCTCGGGGCGGCGGTGACCTTCGTCGAGGCGACGGATCGCATCCTGCCCGGGTACGACGCGGCGCTGGTGCGGCCGGTCGAGCAGTGGCTCGGCCGGCATGGGGTCGAGGTGCTGACCGGCGCCCGTGCCCAGGGCGTGATCCGCGACGGCGACGGGCTGCGGCTGGAGCTGCGCCAGGGCGAGGCCGGGCGCACGCTGAGCTGCGACAAACTGCTGGTCGCGGTCGGGCGCCAGCCCAACACCGAAGGCTGGGGGCTCGAACGGATGGCGGTCGACATGGACGGCGCGTTTGTGAAGGTCGACGCCCAGTGCCGCACGTCGATGCGCAACGTCTGGGCGATCGGCGATCTGGTCGGCGAGCCGATGCTGGCGCACAAGGCGTCGGCCCAGGGCGAGATGGTGGCCGAGCTCATCGCGGGACGGCGGCGGGCATTTGCGCCCAACGCGATCGCCGCGGTCTGTTTCACCGAGCCTGAGATCGTCGCCGTCGGCCTGTCCCCCGAGCAGGCCGGGGAACAGGGGATCGATGTCGTCACCGGCCAGTTTCCACTGGCCGCCAACGGCCGCGCGCTGACGATGGACGCGGGCGGTGACGGCGGTTTCGTGCGCGTGACCGCGCGTGCGGACAACCACCAGGTCGTCGGCATCCACGCCGTCGGCGCGCATGCCTCGGAGCTCTCCGGCGAGTTCGCGCTGGCGATCGAGATGGGGGCCGTGCTGGAGGACATTGCCGGCACCATCCACGTGCATCCGACGATGAGCGAAACGCTGCCGGAAGCCGCGTGGGCGGCGCTGGGGCGGGCCATCCACATCTGAGCGGGGTCCGGCCCGCCGGCTGCAACGCCCGCGCATCGCGCGGTGCCCGGTACCGGCTTCCAGCGGCGTTGGCACGATTTCTGACGCGCCGCAGCAGCGGTTGTTGTAGGCTTACGGCCCCGCACAATCGGGCGAAAACGGCATTCGCAGCGTGTTTTCGGGCGCAACGATGGTGTCTGTCGCGGTCGCACGCGCCGGCAGACGGGCTCCGACGGGACCGAAATCTGCAGTCGGGATGCCATGGTTGCGGGTTACCGCTGCAATTGCCGGGATGACCGCCCCCAATCCATTGAATGAGGTTGAAGGTATGCAGGACCAGGACATGATGGACAAGATCGCCAACGGAGCCGGCTTCATCGCCGCGCTGGACCAGAGCGGCGGCTCGACGCCGAAGGCCCTGAAGGGGTACGGCATCGAGGAAGGTGCATGGGGCAGTGAAGAGGAGATGTTCGGCCTGATCCACCAGATGCGCTCGCGCATCATCACCTCGCCGGCGTTCACCGGTGACAAGGTCCTGGGCGCGATCCTGTTCGAACGCACGATGGATGGCACGGTCGACGGCAAGCCGGTGCCGACCGCGCTGATCGAGCGTGGCGTCGTGCCGTTCATCAAGATCGACAAGGGTCTCGAGGACGAGAAGGACGGCGTGCAGGTGCTCAAGCCGATGCCGACGCTGGATGCGCTGCTGAAGCGCTCGAAGGCCCTGGGCGTATTCGGGACCAAGGAGCGTTCGGTCATCCATCTGGCCAACCGCGACGGCATCGCGGCGGTGGTCAAGCAGCAGTTCGAGGTCGGTCAGCAGGTGCTGGCGGCCGGCCTGGTGCCGATCATCGAGCCGGAAGTGAACATCAAGAGCCCGGAACGTGCCGCGGCCGACCAGATCCTGCTGGAGGAGCTGATCAAGGCGCTCGACGCGATGCCGGGTGACGGCAAGGTCATGCTGAAGCTGTCGCTGCCGACCCAGCCGGGCCTGTTCGATCCGCTGGTCGCCCATCCGCGGGTGCTGCGCGTCGTCGCCCTGTCCGGCGGCTTCAAGCGTCCCGAGGCCTGCGTCGAGCTGGCCAAGAACAAGGGCATCATCGCCAGCTTCAGCCGCGCGCTGCTCGAGGACCTGCGGGCCCAGATGAGCGACGACGAGTTCAACGCGTCGCTGGCGTCGGCGATCGACGAGATCTACACGGCGTCGACCGTGAAGACCGCCTGACCGATCGGGCGCACCTCCCGGCGGTTTTGCATCGGGGGCGGCCTTCGGGTCGCCCCCGATGCGTTTGCGCGGGGCCGTCGTCGTGCTGGGCAGAATTTACCTGTCGGCATGGAGGCAAAATTACCAGCGCGCGCGCTTGTTGAATCGGTCGCGCGTCTGCAGCATCTGCGGTCGTTCAAAACACCGAAACAAGGGGACGTTCATGCTGCGGGCCAGGATTGCTGTTGTTGCCACTCTCGTTGGTGCGTTGTCGCTGTCGGCCGGTTGCGGCGAAGACGTCAGCGCCGACGCCGCCGGCAGCAAGGTGGAAGTGCTGCTGGTCGGCAACAACTGGGACGGCACCGCCGACGTCATCGGCGTCCCGGGCTACCAGAACCTCAAGCGCATCAACGTGGTGCCGGATCTCGAGGCGCGCAAGGCGGAGATCTACCGCAACCCGGTGCGGCTCGCGTACTTTCTCGCGATCCGCCAGCTGATCGGCGAGGGGCATGACCAGCTCGTCGACGACCTGTTCGCGTCGAACGACGGCCGCACCCTGTTCGTGTCGCGTCCGAGCCTGGCCGATGTCGTCGCGATCGACATCGCCAGCGGCGAGATCCTGTGGCGGACGCCGGTGGCCGGACAGCGCTCGGACCACATGGCGATTTCCCCCGACGGTACGCGTCTGGCGGTGTCGGCGTCGACCGCCAACGTCGTGCACCTGATCGACACGGCGACCGGCGAGATCGTCGGTGAGTTCGAGTCCGGCGACTCGCCGCACGAGAACAACTATTCGCACGACGGCAAGCTGATCTTCCATGCCAGCATCGGCACGGTCTATACGCCGCTGGATGCGCCGCTGCTGAGCACGACCAAGGGCGAGCGCTACTTCCAGGTGGTCGACGCCAATACGCTGGAGGTGCTGCGCCGGATCGACATGGGGCAGAAACTCGAAGAGGCGGGCTATCCGGACATGAGCTCGGCGGTGCGGCCGATGGCGATTTCGCCGGACGAGCGCTTCGTCTATTTCCAGGTCTCGTTCTTCCACGGCTTCGCCGAATACGACCTCGAGACCGACAAGGTCACCCGCGTCGCCGAACTGCCGCTCAGCGAAGAGGCCGCGGGCCTGCGCCGCGATCAGTACCTGCTCGACTCGGCGCACCACGGACTGGCGATGAACGGCGCCGGCACCAAGCTCTGCGTCGCCGGAACCATGTCCGACTACGCCGCGATCGTGTCGCGCGACAGCTTCGAATACACCCTGCATCCGCTGGGCGCGACGACCTACTGGTCGACCTCGAGCCAGGACGGCAAGTACTGCTACGTGTCGGTCGCGGGCGACGACAGCATCTCGGTGATCTCCTATGACACCGAGGAGGAAGTGGCGCGGATTCCGGTCGGCGACCATCCGCAGCGTGCCCGCACCGCGAAGCTGGACCGCGCGCTGTTCGAGTAGGCGGCGGGTCCCGTAGCGGCGATCCGGACCGCATCCCGGCCCGTATCGCCGCAAGGGCATGCGCTAAGCTCCCCGGACCAGATGGCCGGGATGGTGCGATGGACTGGCGCGAGCTGTTGATCGAGGACGAGAGCGGGATCGGGGCGCTGCTGGAGCGGACCCGGCGGATCGCCGTGCTCGGGATCAAGACCGAGGCGCAGGCGGGGCAGCCGGCGTACTACGTCGCCCGGTATCTCGGCGAGGCCGGGCTCGATGTGATTCCGGTGCCGGTCTACTACCCGGAGGTGACGCACATCCTCGGCCGCCCGGTGTTCCGGCGGCTCGTCGACATTCCCGGCGAGATCGACCTGGTCGACGTGTTCCGGCGGCCGGACGACATCCCCGGGCATCTCGACGACATCCTCGCCAAGCGCCCGTACGCGGTCTGGTTCCAGCTCGGCATCCGCAACGATGCCGCGGCCGAGGTGCTGGCGCGGGCCGGCATCCGCGTGGTCCAGGACCGCTGCCTGCTGGTCGACCACCAGCGCTGGCGGGCGGCGCGGCAGTCCTGATTCAGGCGGACCTGGCGCGCCGGCGCGGCCGCGCCGGGGGTTTTGCCGGCGGCGCGGCGGTGGCGCCGACCGCGCGCAGGCAGAAATCCCGGACCGATTCGATCAGGCGATCCTGACTGCGCGCGCTGCGCGTCGCCGGCGCGATCGGTCCGACCAGCGCCTCGGTGTACGCGCCGACGATACAGGCCGCGCTGGCATCGACGTTCTGCGGCGGGAACTCGCCACGTTCGATGCCGTCCTGCAGCACGCGCTTGAATACATCGCCGAACATCATGCGGCAGCGGATACGCGCGGCATCGACTTCCGGTTCGGCCGGCTCGGCGATGAACGCGTAGGCGAGGTTGGGGCCGCGCAGCGCGCGGCTGACGAAGGACTCGACACACTGCGCGAGATGTTCGGCGGCGCTGCCCGGGCCGGCGAGAATCACGTCGAGGATCTCGATCTCCTGGCGCACCGCCTCGTTGAGGACGTCGACGAACAGCTCCGCCTTCGACGGGAAGTACCGGTAGATCGCGCCGGTCGACAGGCCGGCCTCGGCCGCGACCGCGCTGATCTGCGCCTCGCGCAGGCCGCCGGCCGCGACCAGCTGGCGCGCGGCCTGCAGAATGCGCTGGCGATTGGCCGCCAGGCGCTCCTCCATCAGGGGCGAACGTTTGTATGCCATGGAGTGATTCTACTTTCAAAAAGTGAATCGTGCTTCACAAAACTTTCCCGCGGGTCTAGACTGCCGCCCTGTCCCGTATCCGGCCGGTCGGCGAACTGTCGCCCGAGCGGATGCCGGCGACGGCGCCGGACGACGATTCCGGCGCATCTCAAACCTCTACTTTCGGTGTGCGACGGAGCCTGCGATGAATCTTCCTTCCCTGAACTTCGATCTCGGCGAGAACGCCGATCTTCTGCGCGAGGCCGTGCGTCAGTTCGCGGAGCGGGAGATCGCCCCGATCGCCGCCAAGGTGGACAGCGACAACGCGTTTCCGCTGGAGATGTGGCGCAAGCTCGGCGAACTCGGCGTGCTCGGCCTGACCGCGGAGGAGGAGTACGGCGGCACCAACCTCGGCTATCTCGCCCATGTCGTCGCGATGGAGGAGATCTCGCGCGCATCCGGCTCGATCGGCCTGTCCTACGGTGCGCATTCCAATCTGTGCGTGAACCAGCTGCGCAAGAACGGCAACGAGGCGCAGAAGCAGAAGTACCTGCCCAAGCTGATCAGCGGCGAGCACATCGGCGCGCTGGCGATGTCCGAGCCGGGCGCCGGCTCCGACGTGGTGTCGATGAAGCTGCGAGCCGACAGGAAGGGCGACCGCTTCGTGCTCAACGGCAACAAGATGTGGATCACTAACGGTCCGGATGCCGACACCCTGATCGTCTATGCCAAGACCGACGTCAGCGCGGGGCCGCGCGGCATCACCGCGTTCATCATCGAGAAGGGCTTCAAGGGTTTCTCGACCGCGCAGAAGCTCGACAAGCTCGGCATGCGCGGCTCCAACACCTGCGAACTGGTGTTCGAGGACTGCGAGGTGCCCGAGGAGAACGTGCTCGGCAGCGTCGGTCGCGGCGTCAATGTGCTGATGTCGGGCCTGGACTTCGAGCGGGTGGTGCTGTCGGGCGGTCCGCTCGGCCTGATGGCGGCCTGCCTCGACGTCGTCGTGCCCTATGTGCACGAGCGCAAGCAGTTCGGCCAGAGCATCGGCGAGTTCCAGCTGATGCAGGGCAAGCTGGCCGACATGTACGTCGGCTTCAACGCCTGCCGCGCCTATGTCTATGCGGTGGCCAAGGCCTGCGACCGCGGCGAGACCACGCGCAAGGATGCCGCCGGCGCGATCCTGTATTCGGCCGAGAAGGCGACGTGGATGGCCGGCCAGGCGATCCAGGCGCTGGGCGGCAACGGCTATATCAACGAGTTCTCGACCGGTCGGCTGTGGCGCGACGCCAAGCTCTACGAGATCGGCGCCGGCACCTCGGAGATCCGCCGCATGCTGATCGGCCGCGAGCTGTTCGGCGAGACGGTCTGAGTCCGGCGCATCCGGGTTCGCGGGCGCGGGGAGTGGATCCCCGCCGCCTGCCGGACCGCTTCGAATCACGGCATTGGTCACAGGCACCTGCTATGAACATCCTCAAATCCAAGCTCGACCCACGCAGCGAGGACGCGGCCCGCAACGCCGAGGCGATGCGCGCGCTGGTCGACGATCTGCGCGCGCAGGCCGCGCGCGTCGCCCAGGGCGGGTCCGAGTCCGCGCGCCAGAAGCATCAGGCGCGCGGCAAGCTGCTCGCGCGTGACCGCATCGACGCGCTGCTCGATCCCGGCTCGCCGTTCCTCGAGATCGCGCCGCTGGCGGCGCTGAACATGTACGACGATGGTGTGCCCTGCGCCGGCGTGGTCGCCGGCATCGGCCGGGTCGAGGGCGTCGAGGTGCTGATCGTGGCCAACGACGCCACGGTCAAGGGCGGGTCCTATTACCCGATGACGGTGAAGAAGCATCTGCGTGCGCAGGAGATCGCGCAGCAGAACCGGCTGCCGTGCATCTATCTGGTCGACTCCGGCGGCGCCTTCCTGCCGATGCAGGACGAGGTGTTTCCGGACCGCGATCACTTCGGCCGCATCTTCTTCAACCAGGCCAATCTGTCCGCGCAGGGCATTCCGCAGATCGCATGCGTGATGGGCTCGTGCACGGCCGGTGGCGCCTACGTGCCGGCGATGTCGGACCAGACCGTGATCGTACGCGAGCAGGGCACGATCTTCCTCGGCGGTCCGCCGCTGGTGAAGGCCGCGACCGGCGAGGTCGTCAGCGCCGAGGACCTGGGTGGCGGCGACGTGCATACGCGCATCTCCGGCGTCGCCGACTATCTGGCCGAGAACGACCACCACGCGCTCGCCCAGGTGCGGCGCATCGTCGCGGGCCTGAACTGGTCCAAGCAGGGCAAGCTGACGCTGCGCGATCCGGTCGATCCGCTGTACGCGGCCGAGGAGTTGTACGGCGTGATCCCGGTCGACACGCGCAAGCCCTTCGACGTGCGCGAGGTGATCGCGCGCCTGGTCGACGGCTCGGTGTTCGACGAGTTCAAGGCGCGCTTCGGTACCACGCTGGTCTGCGGCTTCGCGCATCTGCAGGGCTTTCCGATCGGCATCGTCGCCAACAACGGCATCCTGTTCTCGGAGTCCGCGCAGAAGGGCGCGCACTTCGTCGAGCTGTGCGCCAAGCGCGGCATCCCGTTGCTGTTCCTGCAGAACATCACCGGCTTCATGGTCGGTCGCCAGTACGAGAACGAGGGCATCGCGCGCCACGGCGCGAAGATGGTCACCGCCGTGGCCTGTGCCAAGGTGCCGAAGTTCACCGTCGTCATCGGCGGTTCCTTCGGTGCCGGCAACTACGGCATGTGCGGGCGTGCGTACTCGCCGCGCTTCCTGTGGATGTGGCCCAACGCGCGCATCTCGGTGATGGGCGGCGAGCAGGCGGCCAGCGTGCTGTCGCGGATCAAGCGCGACGGCTACGAGGCCAAGGGGCAGGACTGGCCGGTCGAAGAGGAGGAGGCGTTCAAGGCGCCGATCCGTGACCAGTACGAGCACCAGGGGCATCCGTACTACGCCTCGGCGCGGTTGTGGGACGACGGCGTGATCGATCCGGCGCAGACCCGCCGGGTGCTGGCGCTGGCGCTGTCCGCCTCACTCAATGCGCCGATCGAGCCGACGGAATTCGGCATCTTCCGGATGTGAGCGCCATGTTCGAAAAAATCCTGATTGCCAACCGCGGCGAGATCGCCTGCCGCGTGATCAAGACCTGCCGCCGCCTCGGCATCCGCACCGTTGCGGTGTTCTCCGAGGCCGACCGCCATGCGCGCCACGTGCGCCTGGCCGACGAGGCCTATCCGATCGGCCCCGCCGCCGCGCGTGAGAGCTATCTGGTGGCCGAGCGCATCCTCGATGTCGCCAGGGCCAGCGGTGCGCAGGCCGTGCATCCCGGCTACGGTTTCCTGTCCGAGAACGAAGCATTCGCCGAGGCCTGCGCGGCCGCCGGCGTCGTCTTCATCGGCCCGCCGGTGGCCGCCATCCATGCGATGGGCTCCAAGTCCGCGGCCAAGGCGCTGATGGCGTCCGCGGGGGTGCCGCTGGTGCCGGGCTATCACGGCGAGGACCAGACGCCGGCGCTGCTGCAGCAGCAGGCCGACGCGATCGGCTATCCGGTGCTGATCAAGGCCAGCGCCGGTGGCGGCGGCAAGGGCATGCGCGTGGTCGAGGCCGCCGGCGACTTCGCCGCGGCGCTGGCGTCCTGCCAGCGCGAGGCGGCGTCGAGCTTCGGCGACGACCGCGTGCTGATCGAGAAGTATCTGCTCGAACCACGCCACGTCGAGATCCAGGTTTTTGGCGACACCCAGGGCAACATCGTGCATCTTTTCGAGCGCGACTGTTCGCTGCAGCGCCGCCACCAGAAGGTCGTCGAGGAAGCGCCGGCGCCGGGGATGGGCGCCGAACGCCGTGCGGCCATGGGCCAGGCGGCCGTCGACGCGGCGCGCGCGGTCGGCTACGTCGGTGCCGGTACGGTGGAGTTCATCGTCGACCGCTCCGGCGAGTTCTATTTCATGGAAATGAACACGCGCCTGCAGGTCGAGCATCCGGTGACCGAGATGATCACCGGACAGGATCTGGTCGAATGGCAGCTGCGCGTGGCCGCCGGCCAGCCGCTGCCGCTGACCCAGGACGAGCTGGCGATCCACGGCCATTCGATCGAAGTGCGGGTCTACGCCGAGGATGCCGATGCCGGCTTCCTGCCGTCGATCGGACGGCTGCAGCATCTGGGGATGCCGCGCGAGAGCGCGCACGTGCGCATCGATACCGGCGTCGAGCAGGGCGACGAGATCACCCCGTACTACGATCCGATGATCGCCAAGCTGATCGTCTGGGACGAATCGCGACCGCGCGCATTGCAGCGCATGGCGCAGGCGCTGATGCAGTTCCGCATCGTCGGCGTCACCGGCAACATCGGCTTCCTCGAACGCCTGGTGACGTACCCGGCCTTCGTCGAGGGTCATTTCGACACCGGCCTGATCGGGCGACAGCTCGCGCAGCTGTGCCCGCCGGCGCAGCCGGCACCGGGCGCCGCCTGGCAGCTTGCCGCGCTGGCACAGCTGCTGGACGAGCAGGCCCGCATCGACGCGTCGTCGCCCTGGCATGCGGACGGCTGGCGCCTCAACGGGGCGCAGCGGCGGACGCTGACTCTGGGCAACGGCGGCGATCAACGCGCGCTGACCGTGCTGTACGAATCCGGTCGCTACGTCGTCGCCGACGGCGAGCGCCGCTGCGTGCTGCGCGGCGAGCGCCGCGACGACGGCCAGCTGCTGGCCGAGATTGACGGGCAGCCGCAGTTCGCGACGGTGGTGCGCGACGGCGAGCGCCTGCATGTGTTCACCGACGCGATCCACGGCGCGATCTTCGACGTCGTCGATCCGCTGGCGCATGCCGGTGAGGACAGCGACGCCCACGGCGGGCTGGTGTCGCCGATGCCGGGCAAGATCGTCGCTTTGCTGGCCGAGGTCGGCACGCCGGTCGACAAGGGTGCGCCGCTGCTGGTGCTCGAGGCGATGAAGATGGAGCACACGATCACCGCGCCTTCGGCCGGCGTCGTGCAGGCGTTCCGTTATCAGGTCGGAGAACAGGTCTCGGGCGGCGCCGAGCTGCTGGATTTCGAAGCCGAGGCCTGAGCCGCGTCGGGTCCCGCCGGCGCTACATGACCCGCGAGGTCAGCGCCGGCAGCTGCTCGATCGCGTCCTCGATGATCTCCAGGGTGTGGCGGCATTCGTCGCGGCTGGCGGGTCCGCCGAGGCAGACGCGCACGGCCTCCGGCGCCGGACCGCTGATCGTGAAGGTGTCCGACACCACGACGCCGACGCCGTGCGCACGCAGGTGCGTGGCGAACTCGATGCGGGTCCAGGGCTCGGGCACCTTCAGCCACAGATGGAAGGCTTCCGGCTTGGTGCTGTAGTCGGCCTTGCGCAGCACCTGCCGCGCGATCCGCTGGCGCGCGCGGGATTCCTCGCGGATCGCCAGCGTCGCGGTCGTCACCGTGCCGTCGTCGATCCAGCGCGTCGCCAGCCGGATCATGAACGGTGAGGCCATCACCGTGGTCGTGCGCAGCGTCGCGGCCAGGCGCGCGACGTAGCGTGCGTTCGGCGCGGCCAGATAGCCGATGCGCAGGCCGGCGCCGATGCACTTGGCGAAGCCGTTGACGTAGAAGGTCAGCTCCGGCGCCAGCGCCGCCAGCGACATCGACGGTTCCTGCGGCAGGCAGGCGTAGGGATCGTCCTCGATGATCGGCACGCTGTAGCGGCGTGCGATCTCGGCGACGGCCTCGCGCCGCGCCTGCGACATGATCGCCGTGGTCGGATTGTTCAGGGTCGGATTCAGGTACAGCGCCTTGGGCAGATCCGCCGCGCACAGCGCGCCGAAGGCGTCGGGGTCGAGGCCGTCGTCGTCGGCCGGAAGCCCGACCAGACGGATGCCGAGCTGCGCCGCCAGCCCCTTGATCCCCGGGTAGGTCACCGCCTCGCAGGCGATGCTGTCGCCGGCGCGGGCCAGAACCGTGAACAGCGCCAGCAGCGCGCCCTGCACGCCGGGACAGACCAGCACCCGCGAGGCGTCGAGGTCCGGCACGTGGCGCGACAGCCAGCGTGCGCCGGCATCGCGTTCCTCGTGGGTGCCGCCGAACTCGTGATAGCGCAGCAGCGTATGCAGATCGGCTTCCTGCGCCAGATCGGCGATGCCCTGGCGCAGGTGCTGCAGCAGGGCGGGGTCCTGCGGCTCCGGCGGCATGTTCATCGTCATGTCGATCATGCCGGCGACGGGGCTGCGCCGCACCGGATCGGCCTTGACCAGTTCGCGGACGAACGTGCCGCGTCCGGCCTGGGCGTCGATCAGGCCGCGCTGCTGGGCCTCGGCATAGCCGCGGGCGACGGTGGTGAAGTTCAGTTCCAGCGCGCCGGCCAGCGTGCGCAGGGTCGGCAGGCGCTGGTTGGCGGCGAGCTTGCCGGACTGGATGTCCTCGGCGAGCGCGTCGGCCAGGGCGATGTAGGCGGGTTTGGTGCTGCCGCGGACCGCGGCAGCCCAGCGGCTGGCTTCGTTCGACATGGGGTCTGATCGTGTCCGGCGGTCGGATTGATGGTCGCTTGATGCAATCAATCACCGTGCCATCCCGTCCGCCGGAGCCTTCATCGTCGCCGGCCTCGTATTAACTGGCTGTAAATCAATCGATTGAAGATCCGACCTGATCGGAATTGATCGCGAACTGTTGCATAGATTGTTGCACCACTCGGGGCGGCGCCTGCACTTGTTGCGTGCTGTTGCGGGGAGCTTTGGTGCATCACGCCGGCGACCCGTGACGGCGGTGGCGGCCCTGCTTCGGCCGGTTCCTGCAGGTGGGTAAAAAATAATCGCAGGGCAATCATCGATGTCTCGCATTGATCGGATCCGAGCGTCGGTGAAACCCGATCGATTGGCACATCCGTTGCGCCTTGTCTCCCGGCGCCGCCGCATTCGTGGCGACAGACAACCGCAACAGGAGAGACATCCATGCCCGCAGTCACGACCCCCGCACACAAGAGCGGCGATTTCTTTGTCGATTACGAAGAGAAGGTCTTCGAGGACGTCAAGGCCGAGCCCGGCGAGAAGGCGTTGATCACCTTCCACACCGTGGCCTTCGAAGGCTCGATCGGTCTGGTCAACCTGCTGCAGGCCAAGCGCCTCATCCGCAAGGGCTTCGAGACCTCGCTGCTGCTGTACGGGCCGGGCGTGACCCTGGGCCTGCAGCGCGGCTTCCCGACCCTGGGCGACGAGGCCTTCCCGGGCCATCAGAACTTCGCCAACCAGCTCAAGGCGATCATGGACGAGGGCGGCAAGGTCTATGCCTGCCGCTTCGCGCTGCAGGCGCTGTACGGACACGGCGAGCCGTCGCTGGTGCCGGGCATCCGTCCGATCAATCCGCTGGACGTGCTCGACCTGGTGCTGCTGCACCGCAAGTCCGGCGCGTTCATCCTCGATACCTGGACGCTGTAAGCCGGCATGAGCTCCCGCATCGTCAAGGCCGCCGCGGTGCAGTTGTCGCCGGTGCTCGGCAGTCGCGACGGCACGATCGCCAAGGTCGTGGCCGCGATCGCCGAGGCCGCGCGGCAGGGCGCCGAGCTGGTGGTGTTTCCGGAAACGGTGGTGCCGTACTACCCGTACTTCTCGTTCATCACGCCGGCGGTGGCGATGGGGCCGGCGCATCTGAAGCTGTACGAGGAGGCGGTGACGGTGCCCAGTGCGGCGACCGAGACGGTGGCAGCGGCGGCGCGGGAACACGGGGTCGTGGTCGTGCTCGGGGTCAACGAGCGCGACCATGGCACCCTGTACAACACCCAGCTGGTGTTCGACGCCGACGGCACGCTGGCGCTGAAGCGCCGCAAGATCACGCCGACCTACCACGAGCGCATGGTCTGGGGTCAGGGTGACGGCAGCGGCCTGAAGACCGTCGACACCGCGGTCGGCCGTCTCGGCGCGCTGGCCTGCTGGGAGCACTACAACCCGCTGGCGCGCTACAGCCTGATGGCGCAACACGAGCAGATCCACTGCTCGCAGTTTCCCGGCTCACTGGTCGGGCCGATCTTCGCCGAGCAGATGGAGGTGACGATGCGCCACCACGCGCTCGAATCCGGCTGCTTCGTCGTCAACGCCACCGGCTGGCTCACCGAGGCGCAGATCGCCGAGGTGACGCCGGATCCGGCCTTGCAGAAGGCGATGCGCGGGGGTTGCTACACCGCAATCATCTCGCCCGAGGGCAAGCACCTGTGCGAGCCGCTGCGCGAAGGCGAGGGCCTGATCGTCGCCGAACTGGATCTGGCGCTGATCACCAAGCGCAAACGCATGATGGATTCGGTCGGCCACTACGCGCGACCGGAACTGCTGTCGCTGAACCTGGACACGCGCGCCGCGGTGCCGATGCACGGCGCTTCCGCGCCCGTTTTTCCCGAAACGCCTTCCGAAGATGTCCAACGGAGTACCAGCCATGGGCGAGCCGATGAACGCAAAGATGACGCTGGACCGGCAGCTGATCTCGGAGCTGCAATCCCGCGGACTGCGGCTGGCTGAGCCGGATCTCGGCGCGCCGAGCCGCCGCGGCGGTGCCGGCCCGTCGGACCACAAGGCCGTCGTCGTCGACGGGCACACGATCATGGTGCCGGTGCACACCGGTACGGCGGCGCAGTCGCCGTTCGAGACCGAGCGCGCGCAGGGCGCCGATGCGGTCGCGCTGAAGCGCGACGGCATTCCGATCGCCAGAATCTCGTTCGCGCCGCAGCCGAAGTTCACGCAGCTGCGCACCGCCGATGGCGTGCCCTACGATCAGATCGCACAGCTGCACGGCCGCGACGTGCTGGCGACGACGGTGCTGCAGACCTGCATCCGCTACGGCCGGCGCGAGACCTCGTGCCAGTTCTGTTCGATCGGCGAGTCGCTGGCGGCCGGGCGCACGATCAACCGCAAGACGCCGGCTCATCTGGCCGAGGTCGCCCGCGCCGCGGTAGAGCTGGACGGTGTCAGGCACATGGTGATGACCACCGGCACGCCGAACTTCACCGATCGTGGCGCCGAGATCCTGTGCGAGTCGGCGGCCGCGGTGAAGGCCGCGGTCGACCTGCCGATCCAGGCGCAGTGCGAACCGCCGGACGATCCGGTCTGGTTCGAGCGCCTCAGGGCCGCCGGCGTCGACAGCCTCGGCATGCATCTGGAGGCGGTCACGCCGGAGGTGCGGCAGCGCATCATGCCGGGCAAGGCCAGCGTCAGCGTCGACGAATACATGACCGCGTTCGTCGACGCGGTGAAGGTGTTCGGCCGCGGCCAGGTCAGCACCTACATCCTCGCCGGACTTGGCGACACGCGCGAGGCCATCCTCGAGATGTGCGAGCGCCTGATCGGTCTCGGCGTCTATCCGTTCGTGGTGCCGTTCGTGCCCAACACCGGCACGCCGCTGGCGGAGCATCCGGCGCCGAGCGCCGCGTTCATGCGCTCGATCCTGCAGCCGCTGGGCCGGATGCTGGTCGACGGCGGCCTGCGTTCGGCCGAGATCAAGGCCGGCTGCGGGCGCTGCGGCGCCTGCTCGTCGCTGTCCGCGTTCGAGTCCTGAGGGCCTCGCCATGCTGCCGTTCGCGCCTGCCGATCGCACCGCCTTCCCGTTCGTCTCGGGGGAGTACCGGATCAAGCACGTCACCGCCGACTGGGAGCGTCAGGGCTGTCTGACGCTGCGGCGCGCGGTGTTCTGCGACGAGCAGGCGATCTTCGAGGCGGACGACCACGACGGCCTGGACGCGGCCGCGCTGCCGATCGCGGCGATCGCCTGTGTCGCCGGCATGCCGGAGCAGGTCGTCGGAACCGTGCGCATCCATCAGGCCGAACCCGGATTGTGGTGGGGGTCGCGGCTGGCGGTACACCGCGACTATCGCGGCGCCGCCTGGCTCGGCACGCAGCTGATCCAGCATGCGGTCGGCACCGCGCATGCGCGTGGCTGCACACGCTTCCTGGCGCAGGTGCAGGTGCAGAACCTGCGCCTGTTCGAGCGCCTGCACTGGCGGTCGCTGCAGGCGATCCGCGTGCAGGGACGGCCGCACGTGCTGATGCAGGCTGATCTTGCGCACTATCCGCCGCGCGTCGAAGACGAACTGCGCTTCGTCGTCCGCACGAGGGCGGCGGCATGACCGCGCCCATCGACCTCGACGCGCTGGTACAGGCCCTCCAGGCCGGCAGCGGCGTCGCGCACAAGCGCGACATCGCCGAGGTCGTCACCGCGCTGGGCATCGGCGGCGACAGCGCGGTGGCGGTCGGCGACGATTGCGCCGCGATCCCCGAAACACACGGCCACGGTCACCTGCTGCTGGCGATCGAGGGCTTCATTCCGGCCTTCGTCGAACGCGATCCCTGGTTCGCCGGCTGGTGCGGGGTGATGGTCAACGTCTCCGACATCTACGCGATGGGCGGGCGGCCATTGGCGATCGTCGATGCGCTGTGGGGTCGCGGCGGGCCGGCGACCCAGGCGCTGATGGAAGGGATGCGCGCCGCCGCGCAGTGCTACCGCGTGCCGGTGGTCGGTGGGCACAGCAACCTGCGCAGCGACGGCGAACAGCTCGCGGTTGCCGTGCTCGGACGCGCCGAGCGTCTGCTCACCAGCTTCGATGCGCGGCCCGGCGACTGGCTGATGGCGGCGATCGATCTGCGCGGCGCCTATCGCGAGCCGTTTGCGCACTGGAACTGCACGACCGGTGTCGAGCCGGCGCGCCTGCGCGGTGATCTGGAGATCCTGCCGGCGCTGGCCGAGGAAGGCCTGTGCCGCAGTGCCAAGGACATCTCCCAGGCCGGGGTGTTGGGCACCGCGCTGATGCTGCTGGAGTGCTCCAACGTCGGCGCCGAGATCGACGTCGCCGCGGTGCCGCATCCGCAGGGGGTGGACCCCCTGCGCTGGCTGACCGGGACCTTTCCCAGCTTCGGCTTCGTCATGGCCGTCGCGCCGGAGCATCGCGCGGTGGTCGAGCAGTGCTTCGCCGACCGCGGCATCGGTGTCGCCGCCATCGGCCGCTGTGACGACAGCCGCCAGCTCGTGCTGCGTGAAGGGCTTCGGCGCGGCCTGGCCTGGGACTTCGCGCGCACGGCACTGACCGGTTGTGCGCCGGCCCCCCATTCGATCCAGCGGGAGAAACGTTGTGCCTGAGGTTCGCTTCCGGGTGCGCTGGCCGGACCAGCGCCAGACGTTGTGCTATTCGCCGTCGAGCACGATCAGGGACGCGCTGCGTCTCAACCATCCCTATGGCGTCGGCGAGTTTGTCGAGTGCTGCACCGCGGCGCTGGAGCACGCCAGTGCGCGCGTCGCGCAGAAGTACGGCATGGGCTGCGGCCAGGCGCTGGCGCAGATCGGCGCCATCCGCAGCAGCGCGCAGGCATTCATCGACGACCCGGATGCCCGGATCATCGTCGAGACTTTCGAGGACTAGAACGATGTCGAAACACTGGAACGTGGCCGCGCTGGATCCGGCCGATGCCTGCTTCGTCGGCCCGCGGCGGGTTGCCGTGGCGATCGTCGGCGGCGGGCAGGCGGGGCTGGCGATGAGCTGGCACTTGAAGCAGTCCGGCATCGAGCACGTGGTGTTCGAGCGCAAGCGCTGTTTCAGCGAATGGCGCGACGCACGCTGGGACTCGTTCTGTCTGGTGACGCCGAACTGGCAGTGCCGGCTGCCGGGTTTCAGCTACGACGGCGCCTACGGCGGCAGCGATCCGCACGGCTTCATGCTCAAGGACCAGATCGTCGAGTACCTCGATGCCTACCGCGCCAGTTTCGAGCCGCCGCTGCTGGAGGGCGTCGAGGTGCTGTCGGTGCGCCAGACCGTCGACGGCGATTTCGCCGTGCGCACCAGCGCCGGTGACTATCTGGCCGGGCAGGTGGTGATCGCCAACGGCGTCTACTCGGTGCCGGTGATTCCGCGATCGGCCGAGCGTCTGCCCGCCGACATCCTGCAGCTGCATTCGTCGAACTACCGCAATCCGCAGTCGATGCCGGACGGCGCGACGCTGGTCGTCGGCAGCGGCCAGTCTGGCTGCCAGATCGCCGAGGATCTGCACATCGCCGGGCGCGACGTGCATCTGTGCGTCGGCAGCGCGCCGCGCTCGCCACGGGTCTATCGCGGACGCGAGGTCACCGACTGGCTGACCGACTCGGGCTACTACGACATCCCGTTCGACCGGCATCCGCAGGGCGAGTCGGTGCGCGAGAAGACCAATCACTATCTGACCGGCCGCGACGGCGGCCGCGAGATCGACCTGCGCCAGCGCGCGCTGGAGGGCATGAAGCTCTACGGCAGCTTCCGCGACGTCGTCGGCACGCAGTTGCACTTCGCGCCGGATCTGGCCCGGCATCTCGACCGCGCCGACGCGTCGTACAACGGCATCCGCGCGCTGGTCGACCAGTACATCGCCGAGGCCGGCATCGACGCGCCGGTCGAGCCGACGTACACACCGCCGTGGGCGCCCGAGTCGGAGACCACCGAACTCGATTTCGAGAAGGCCGGCATCCGCAGCGTGGTCTGGGCGATCGGTTTCCGGCCGGACTACGCCTGGGCGCAGCTGCCGGTGTTCGACGGTCGCGGACACCCGGTGCATCACCGCGGTGTCACGCCGCTGGCGGGCGTCTACTTTCTCGGCCTGAGCTGGCAGAACACCTGGGGCTCCGGGCGTTTTGCGGACGTCGGCAAGGATGCCGAGTATCTGCTGGGCTATATCCGCGCGGTTGCCGAGCGCTCGCACCGGAGCAGCCGCGCGGCCTGAGTCCGGGGGGCGGGCCAGGCCTCAGGCCTGGGGATCGTCGCCGGGGACTTCCGGGCGCTGCGGCGGGCGCGGCTTGTAGGTCAGATCCAGCGTGTGGGTCACGAACTGCCGGTCGTTGGCACGATCCTCGAAAAAGTGCCTGAGGCTGTGCCAGATCGTCGGGAAGGCGATCTCGTCCCAGGGGATCTCGTCCTCGCGCATCAGCACGACCTCGGAGCTTTCCGGCGTCGGGCCGTAGTGCGCGCTGAGCAGGCGTCCGCAGTGGATCATGTAGACCTGACTGACGTAGGGCACGTTGATCACCATCAGCAGCGGCCCGACCTCGACCTCGCCCAGCGACTCCTCCCGGGCCTCGCGCGCGGCGCCGGCGGCGCTGGTTTCGTTCATCTCCATGAACCCGGCCGGAAACGTCCACAGCCCCTTGCGCGGCTCGATGTTGCGACGGCACATCAGCACGCGGCCGTCCTCCCATTCCGGGATCACGCCGACGATCACCTTGGGGTTGCGGTACTGGATGTGGCCGCACTCCGGGCAGATGTGGCGGGGCAGGTGATCGTCCGCCGGCAGGCGGAATTCCACCGCGTGTCCGCAGACGTTGCAGTAACGGGTTTCTGGGTTCATAAGCGGCTTCACTATACCGGGTCAGTGGATTTGCGCGCTGAAATCGGTGAACATTTTGCGCCGCAGATACCCATAAACAGGTCAATGACTCCCGGGGGACACATGAAGAATATCGGGCTGCTGATTATCGGTCTTGCGTTGGCGGCGCCCCTGCACGCGCAGGACGACGTCACGGCGGACAGTTTCGCGACCGGCTCGCAGAGCCCGGATGCGTTCGCAGCGGATGCGCAGAGCGCCGATGCCTATGCATCGGATACGCCGAGCGCGGACGCCTTCTCGTCGGACGGCGCCGCCGGTGGCGATGCGCCCGCATCCGGTGCGGATGCATTCGCCTCCGATGCCCAGAGCGCCGACGCGTTCGCGTCGGACGCGCAGACGGCGGACAGCTTTTCGTCCGACAGCGTCGACGCCAACAGCTTCAGCTCCGGCGCGCCGGACGCGAACAGCTTCTCGTCCGACCCGTCGGATGCCAACAGCTTCAGTTCCGAGCCGTCCGACACCAACAGTTTCAGCAGCGACGCCAACAGCTTCGGCGACGACAGCGGCGGCTACGACAGCACGTCGACCTACGGCGAGGAAGAGGCGGAGGACAAGCCGGATCCGATTCCGCTGTACGTCGGCGCCGACTATGCCTGGACCACCGTGTCGTTCTCCGATCCGGATCTGAAGGCGGCCTTCGGCGGCGAGCAGTTCGATTCGAACATGATCCAGCTGCGCGCCGGTGTCCGTCTGTTCAAGAAGATCGGTCTCGAGGCGCAGTACGGCCTGCGCGACCAGGACGTCGGTGAACTCGATTCCGACGAGTTCTCGACCGCCAACTACTACGGCGTCTATCTGGTGCCGACGGGCGTGCTGCTCGATCTGATCGAGGTCGGCGCGGCGGTCGGCTATTCGCAGACCAAGCTGGAGCGCGGCAACGCGTCCGAGACGCTCAGCGGCGCCAGCTTCGGGGTGAACTTCGAGGTGCCGCTGCTGACCACCGAGCGCATCGATCTGCGCATCGGAGGCGGTGGTACCGTGTACCGCGCGCAGAACTCGGCGCGCCTCTACGGGTATCATGCTGGCATCCGCATGGATTTCCGGATCTGAGCGCAGGCGCGATTGCAGATGCGAAAAGGCGGCCGTCAGGCCGCCTTTTTCGTCGCCCCGGTTCACGGGGCGGGATCGCGCCGTTGTCGGGCCGATCGAATCCGGATGTGAATGGTGCCGAAGGAGAGACTCGAACTCTCACGGGTTTAACCCCGGCGGATTTTGAGTCCGCTGCGTCTACCGATTCCGCCACTTCGGCATGCCCGGTGCAGTCGCTGTCGGGCGGTGGGCCGCGCATTATATCCGCGCGGCGCCGGTGTGGCGATGGCGATGGCGCGCCGCGGCGAGGGACGCAAAGGATGTGGTGCTGAACCAGATGCGCAGAAGCGATTTTCACTATGACCTCCCGGATGAGCTGATTGCCCAGCATCCGGCCGACCGCCGTTCCGCCAGCCGCCTGTTGCAGGTCGGCCCCGGCGATCTGCTGCGGGACCGGATGATGGTCGATCTCCCCGGGCTGCTGGCGCCGGGCGATCTGCTGGTGTTCAACGACACCCGCGTGATTCCGGCGCGGGTGTTCGGAGTCAAGCCGACGGGCGGGCGGGTCGAGATCCTGGTCGAGCGGGTGCTCGATCACGGCCGCTTTCGCGCGCAGCTCGGCGTCAGCAAGAAGCCGCGACCGGGCACCGAGATTCTCGTCGGCGACGAGCGCCTGACCGTGCTCGGTCGCGACGATGACCTGTTCGAGCTGCAGTACGACGGTGCCGATGGCGTGCTCGGTTTTCTCGAACGCGCCGGGCGCCTGCCGCTGCCGCCGTACATCACGCACGCGCCGGAACACGAGGACCTCGAACGCTACCAGACCGTGTTTGCGCGCGAGCCGGGCGCGGTGGCGGCGCCGACGGCGGGCCTGCACTTCGACCGCGAACTGCTCGACGCCCTGACGGCGCATGGGGTCGAGACCGCGACGCTGACACTGCATGTCGGCGCCGGCACCTTCCAGCCGGTCCGGGTCGACGACCTGTCCGAGCACCGCATGCACGCCGAGCGTTACTCGATCGGCGAAGCGCTCTGCGCCGCGATGACCGCGTGCCGGGAACGGGGTGGCCGCGTGGTGGCTGTCGGCACCACGGTGACGCGGGCGCTGGAGTCGGCGGCGCTGGCGCAGGACAGCGAGCGCGTGGTCGCGCCGTGCAGCGACGAAACGCGGTTGTTCATCACACCGGGCTATCGCTTCCGTGTGGTCGACCGCCTGCTGACCAATTTCCATCTGCCGGAGTCGACGCTGCTGATGCTGGTCAGCGCCTACGCGGGCTACGAGCGGATGATGGCGGCCTACCGTCATGCGGTGGCGCAGCGCTACCGCTTCTTCAGTTACGGCGACGCGATGCTGATCGATCCGAACTGACGGGGCTGGCGGGCATACAAAAACGCCCGCCGGAGCGGCGGGCGTTTTTTGCATGCGTCAGTGATGAAAAGGCGGGGTCAGTCCGGGTCGGCGGGCGCGGGCAATGCCCGCGCGTCCTGGGCTTCCAGCCACAGCAGGTTCATGGTGGCCAGCAGCACGGCAAAGCCGAGGCCGAGGATCCAGGTGAAATACCACATGACGGTTCTCCGGTGAGTCAGTACAGGGATTTGCTGTTCTCGGCGATGTAGGCGCGGGTGACCTTGCCGCCCATCACGCGGTAGGCCCATGCGGTATAGGCCAGCATCAGCGGGGTGAAGATCAGGGTCACCCACAGCATCACCTCCAGCGTGATCCGGCTCGACACCGCGTCCCATGCGGTCAGGCTCATCGACGGTTCGATCGACGACGGCAGCACGAACGGGAACAGGCCGACGCCGGCGGTCAGGATCACCGCTGCGCAGACCAGCGACGATGCGACGAACGCGGTCATCGTGCGGCCGCGGCGCGCGGACAGGATCGCGGCGACGGCGCCGACATAGGCCAGCGCCGGAATCAGCCACAGCACCGGGATCTGCCGGTAGTTGGCGAGCCAGGCGCCGGGTTCGCGGGCGACCGTCTTCATCAGCGGATTGAGCACGCTGCCGATGTCCGGGATCTGGGTGACGGCGTAGCCGTGCATGCGCCAGACCACGACGCCGGCGACGCTGAACGCCGCCATCATCACCATGGCGCTGATCGAGACCGCACGCACCGCGCGGGCCTGCACCTGGCCGTCGGTGCGGTGGCTCAGGAAGGTCGCTCCCTGCAGCGCGATCGCCGACAGGCTGACGACCCCGCACAGCAGCGCGAACGGGTTGAGCAGCGCCCAGAACGAGCCGTCGTAGTACGCCCGCAGGCTGTCGTCGAAGCGGAACGGCACGCCGAGGAACAGATTGCCGAAGGCGACGCCGAACACCAGCGCCGGCACCGCGCTGCCGACGACCAGGCCGCCGTCCCAGAGCCGGCGCCAGCGCGGATCCTGCAGCTTGGAGCGGTACTCGAAGCCGACCGGCCGGAAGAACAGCGCGAACAGAACCAGCAGCAGCGCCCAGTACAGGCCGGAGAAGGCGGTGGCGTAGACGAAGGGCCAGGCCGCGAAGATCGCGCCGCCGGCGGTGATGAACCACACCTGGTTGCCGTCCCAGTGCGGGGCGACGGTGTTGATCATCACGCGGCGGTCGGTGTCGTCACGGCCGAGGAACGGCAGCAGCGTGCCGACCCCCATGTCGTGGCCGTCCATGATGGTGAAGCCGATCAGCAGCACGCCGACCAGGATCCACCATGCGAATTTCAGGGTCAGATAATCGAACATGGCTTGGTCCTCAGGCGTGGGTCGCGGGCGTGCCCGGTGCGGCACCGGCGGGCGTGTCGGGATGCAGCACCGCCGGGCCCAGGCGCGCGTAGCGGATCATCAGGTACAGCTCGGCGACCAGCAGCGCGGTGTAGAAGCCGGTGAAGGCCAGGATCGAGCCCCACAGATCACCGGTGCCGAGGCTGGACGCCGACAGGTGGGTCGGCAGCATGCCGAACACGGTCCACGGCTGGCGGCCGTACTCGGCGACGAACCAGCCGGACTGCGCCGCGATCCACGGCAGCGGCAGCGACCACAGGGCCCAGCGCAGCAGCCAGCGTTTCTCCTGGAAGTTGCCGCGCGCGCTGTACCAGAACGCCAGGCCGAACAGCGCCAGGAACGAGAAGCCGAGTGCGACCATCAGGCGGAAGGTCCAGAACAGCGGTGCCACCTTCGGCACCGAGTCCATCGTCGCCTGGTCGATGATCTCCGGCGTGACCGCGCTCAGGTCCTCGGTGTAGCGGCGCACCAGCAGGCCGTAGCCGAGATCCTCCTGATGCTGTTCGAAGCGCGAGCGGGCGTCGGTGTCGGCCGGATCCCGGCGCATCCGCTCCAGCGCGTTGACCGCGACGATGCCGGAGGCGATGCGTTCGCGATTGCCCTCCCGGATCTCGCGGATGCCGGGCAGCTCCTCGTGGATCGAACGCGTCGCGATCAGGCCCAGCGCGTACGGGATGCGGATCTCCCAGTCGTTGCGCTGCAGTTCCTCGTTGGGCCAGGCGACGATGTTGAACCCGGCGGGAGCGGGCTCGGTCTCCCACATCGCCTCGATCGCCGCGAGCTTGGACTTCTGCGACTCGGTGACCGCGTAGCCGGATTCGTCGCCGAGCACGATGACCGAAGCCGCCGACGCCAGGCCGAAGGCCGCCGCCGCGCGGAACGAGCGCCGGAAGAACTCGGTGTGCTGGTTGCGCAGCAGGTGCCAGGCGGAGATCGCGAGCACGAACACCGCGCCGGTGACGTAGCCGGACGAAACCGTGTGCACGAACTTCGCCTGGGCGGTCGGATTGAACATCAGCGCCCAGAAGTCGAGCAGCTCCATGCGCATCGTCACCGGATTGAAGGCCGAGCCGACCGGGTCCTGCATCCAGCCGTTGGCGACCAGGATCAGCACCGCCGACAGGTTGGAGGCGAAGGCGAGCAGCGTCGTCACCGCCAGATGGCCGGCCCTGCTCAGGCGCTGCCAGCCGAAGAAGAACAGGCCGAGCATGGTCGACTCGAGGAAGAACGCCGCCAGGCCCTCGATGGCCAGCGGGGCGCCGAAGATGTCGCCGACGTAGTGGGAGTAGTACGACCAGTTGGTGCCGAACTGGAACTCCATGGTGATGCCGGTGGCGACGCCGAGGGCGAAGTTGATGCCGAACAGCTTGCCCCAGTACTGCGTCATCTCACGGTAGATCGGCTTTTCGCTCATCACGTAAGCCGCCTCCATGATCACCAGCAGCCAGGACAGACCGAGGGTCAGGGGAACGAACAGGAAGTGGTACATCGCGGTCACGGCGAATTGCAGCCGTGACAGCTCGACAACCGATGGATCGATCATGGGTGTGCATCCTCTTGTGCGGGTGCGGCCGCATCCGGCGTCAGCCGGGCGGCCATGTGCGGGGTGTCGACGTGCACCCGCTGTGGTGCGACGAAGTGCTGCCACAGCAGCACCAGGGCACCGATCTTGATCAGGACCAGCACGCCCAGATGCAGGCCGAGATGGCGCAGGATCGGGGCGTGCGGCAGGTTCCGGCGGCTCATCGGGACAGCCTCCAGTCACGTTCGCGGCTGCGCTCACGCGACCGTTCGCGGGCGCTGCGAGGCGCGATGGGAGTCCCCATCACCGGGCCCAGCGGATCGGGGGCGGCTTCGCGGGTGACGGCGAAACCGGCGGCGGCCAGCGGAGACGGGGTGACGGGAGCTGCGGTCGCGCCGCCAACCAGCCAGACGCTGAGCTGCCAGAGGCCGAGCACGGTCAAGGCGTGCAGGCCGACAAAGGCATACACCTTCTGCATCGTGAAAGTCCTGATCGAAGAATCGGGGGCCGCGCGCGTCGTCGACGCGGGCGGACTTGGGCGGGATTCAGATCAGGGAGGGCGGGCCGCGGGGGTCGCCGCTGAGGCGGCGCAGCGAGTCGACGAAGGGTGCGCGATAGGGTGCTGCGGCTTCGTGGCGCCGCGTCACCCCGGCCAGAACGGCCTGGCAGTCGGGTGGCGGTGCGGCGGTACTGGCCGAACTCAGGCAGTAGGGGCAGACGTCGTCGGTCCCGGTGGCCGGCAGACCGGCGGGAGCGGTCGCGTCGGCGAGGGCGCCATCTGCGGAGATGGTGACCCAGCGCAGGCCACCGCCGCTGCACATGGCCACCTGCAGCCCGCCGGAACCGGCTTGCGCATGGGCGACGCGGGAGAGAGTGGGGATAACGGCGGGGAGCAGGGCGGCCAGGAGGGCCAGCCAGGTCGCAACCCAATGTGCGCGTGCTCGTACCGACATGCGCCCATTGTCAATGTTTTGTCGACGCCGCCACTTTGACCTGGATCAAGGCGTCCCGGCGGTGGTTGTGCGCCGCAGCATAAATCCGCGGTGACGCGGTTTTCAGTAGGGCGGCGTCTCGTCCGAGACCCGGATGCGCGGTTTCGGGCGCCGCGTCAGCGCGCCCAGGGCGCCGAGGATGCCATTGAACAGCAGGCTCACCAGGGTGCCGCCCAGCAGCCCGCAGATCATCGCGTCCAGCGTCAGTGGCAGGCCGGGGGAGAAGGACTCGGCCGTGCCCCTGGCGATATCGACGTTGAAGTCCCCGGCCAGGTACAGCAGCTTGCGGGGCAGGCTGTCTCCCTGCAGCACCGCCCAGCCCTGGTCCATCCGGCTCAGTTCCTGCTGCTCGTGCTCGATCTTGCCGCCGAGTTCGCGCAGCGCCGGCTTCTCGTCGGTCTTGAAGGCCTGGATCATCAGCAGCAGGTCGCCGTCGTAATGGCGCTCCGCGCTCTGGCGATACTGCTCGACGCTGTCGCTCAGGGCCTGACGGTAGCCGCCGTAGCGCTGTACATAGTGGTCGACGAACTGCGGGATCTGCAGAAACGCCAGCAGACCGATCGTGAACAGCAGGCGGTCGATCAGTCCGCGCATCATCCTGACGGGCATCAGCCGGTCTCCGCTTTTCCGGGTCGTGCGGACGCTACCGGTCGCCCCGGCGCCTGTCAAAGCACGCGGGACGCCGGCTTTCGCCCACGCAGGGCGCGTGGGACAATCCGCGCCCGTTTGCACCTGAGTCCGGCGCCGGAGCCCCGTCTGTTGTGAAGTTCGAATTGCTTACCCGTTGTGACCACGCGCGCCGCGGCCGGCTGGTCTTCGCGCGCGGCACGGTCGAGACCCCGGCGTTCATGCCGGTCGGCACCTACGGCACCGTCAAGGCGATGACGCCGGAGGAGCTCCGGCAGATCGGTGCGCAGATCATCCTCGGCAATACCTTTCACCTGATGCTGCGGCCGGGCGAGCAGATCGTGCGCGATCTCGGCGGCCTGCACGGGTTCATGCACTGGGACGGCCCGATTCTGACCGACTCCGGCGGCTTCCAGGTCTGGAGCCTGTCGGACCTGCGCAAGATCACCGAGGAGGGCGTGCGCTTCGCGTCGCCGATCAACGGCGACCGCATCATGCTGACGCCCGAACGCTCGATCGAGGTCCAGCATGCGCTGGGCGCGGACATCGTCATGCAGTTCGACGAATGCACGCCGTATCCGGCGACCGAGCGCGAGGCGCGCAGCTCGATGGAGCTTTCGGCGCGCTGGGGCGCGCGCTGCAGGACCGCACACACGCAGCTGTGGGCGGACGCCGCGGGCGACCGCGAGCCGGCGGCGCTGTTCGGGATCGTCCAGGGCGGGATGTATCCGGCCCTGCGCGCCGAGTCGCTGCAGCGGCTGACCGAGATCGGCTTCGACGGATATGCCGTCGGCGGGTTATCGGTCGGCGAGCCGGAAGACGAGCGCCTGAAGGTCCTCGACGCCATCGGCCCGGGCCTGCCGGCGGAGCATCCGCATTATCTGATGGGGGTCGGGACGCCACGCGACCTGGTGCAGGCGGTGGCGCGCGGGATCGACATGTTCGATTGCGTGATGCCGACCCGCAACGCGCGCAACGGTCATCTGTTCACCAGTCAGGGCGTCATCAAGATCCGCAACGCCGTGCATCGCACCGATTCCGGTCCGCTCGATCCGGCCTGCGACTGCTACACCTGCGCCCACTACTCGCGCGCCTATCTGCATCATCTCGATCGCTGCAACGAGATCCTCGGCGCCCGCCTCAATACGATCCACAATCTGCGCTACTACCAGAACCACATGCGCGCGATCCGCGAGGCGATCGAGCAGCAGCGCTTTGCCGAATTCGCCGCGGCGTTTCTGGCCTCGCCGGCGGGGGCGCCGAGCTACAGCAAGTCGCGCGCCGCGGCCGACGCGGGCACGCCGCCGGCCTGAACCCCGCTCAGGAGGTCGCCGATCCGCGCGTCGGTGCTGCAGCCGCGGCCGCGGCTGTTTCCGGCGGGGCTTCGTCGGGCAGGTCCCCGGCCTCCGGCGCGATCATCTCCAGCGCCGCCGGCGTGGTGCGGACCATGGGGACGAACGTCGCCGGATGCGGCTCGGCCTCGTCCCGCGGCGGCAGCTGCAGGCGCACGTACAGGCTGGTGGCGACCAGCACCACGGCGAAGTGCACCATCAGCCCGATCGGTCCCAGACCGTGGATCCACAGGCCGGCCAGGGTCGGGCCGATCGCCGCGCCGACGCCGTGGACCAGCAGCATGCTGCTGGCCCCCTGCAGCAGCTGGTCCGCCGCGAGGCGGTCGTTGGCGTGGGCGACGCTGATCGAATAGATGGTGAAGCCGAGTCCGCCGAACAGGAACATGCAGGCGAACAGCAGCGGTAGCGAATGCGGTGCGACGAAGCCGGCGAGCAGCGCGCTCAGGGCGCCGCCGGCGGTGACGGCGGCCAGCACGAAGCGGCGGTCGTGGCGGTCCGACCAGCGTCCGATCGGCCACTGCAGCGCCGCGCCACCAAGGATCGCGGCGGTCATGAAGCCGGCCACGCCGACCGCGCCGAGGCCGAGCCGCTGCGCCAGCACCGGCCCCATGCCCCAGAACGCGCCCATCGCCAACCCGGACCCGAGCGCACCGGCCATGCCGGCCGGCGTGGTCCGGAACAGATCGGCCAGCTTCAGGCGCGGGGCGTGGACCGGCGTCGGCTGTTCGATCCGGGTCATCGCCACCGGCGCCAGCGCCAGCGAGATCAGCACGGCGACCAGTCCGAACAGCTCGAATCCCATCGGCGAATACAGCAGCAGCAGGTTCTGGCCGATCGCCAGCGCGAGGAAATTGACGACCATGTACGCGGCGAAGACCTGGCCGCGATGCTCGTTCGGCGCCTGCGCGTTGAGCCAGCTCTCGACGATCATGTAGAGCCCGACCAGGCAGGTGCCGGTGACGATGCGCAGCCCCGCCCAGGCCCAGGGCGTGACGAACATCGCGTGCAGGATCGGGGTGCACGAGGCGACGGTGGCGAACAGCGCGAACGCGCGGATGTGGCCGATGCGCTGGATGATGCGCGGACAGCCGTAGGTTCCCAGCAGGAAGCCGACGAAGTACGCCGACATGATCAGGCCAAGGATCAGGTCGGCAATGCCTTCGCGGCTGCCGCGGATCGCCAGCAGGGTGCCGTAGAGCCCGGTGCCGGACAGCAGGATCGCGACCGCGAGCAGCAGCGATGAAATCGATGTGACGGTTCGGAACATCGGGAATCGAGGAGGACGTGCGGAAGTCGCGCGGTCAGCCGGCGCGGTTCATATTGAGCCTGAATTCGCGCGCCGATGGAATCGTGCGCGTGCCCCAAACGCCGGAGGCGGACGGCAGCAGCCGTCCGCCCCCGGGTCGCGTCGACGCGTTGGCGGCGTCAGGACGCCTCGCGGGTCTGCTCTTCCGGCTGCGGCGGGGTCGCGTGGACCGCCTCGAGGAAGTCCGTGCCCCAGCGGTCGACGTCGAAGTGGCAGACGATGTCGAACAGCTGGCGCAGGCGCTCGCGGGCCTCGGCGCGGCCGAGGTTGAGCGCGATGTAGCAGGCCGCCGACAGGTCCTGCGGGTCGTGCGGATTGGTCAGGACCGCGCCCTTGAGTTCGGCGGCGGCACCGGCGAACTCCGAGAGCACCAGCACGCCGCGTCCGCCGGTGATGCCCTGGACCGCGACGAATTCCTTGGCGACCAGATTCAGGCCGTCGCGCAGCGGGGTGATCCACATCACATCGGTCATCGCGTAGTAGGCCAGCAGCTCCTCGAACGGCACGCTGCGGAAGAAGAACTGCACCGGGGTCCAGCCGACCCTGGAGAAGCGGCCGTTGATGCGGCCGACCGCCTGCTCGATCTGGTTCTGCAGCTGCTTGTAGATCGTCATCTCGCGCGCCGCCGGCACACAGATCGTGATCAGCGCGACCTTGCCGATCAGCTCCGGATGCGACTCGAGCATGCGCTCGAACGCCAGCAGCTTCTGCAGCGTGCCCTTGGTGTAGTCGAGGCGTTCGACCGACAGCAGCATGCGCAGACCGGTGAGCTGGCGGCGCAGCTCGGCCATCTTGTCCTTGACGTCCTGGCGGTCCAGCAGGCCCTGGACGCGCTGGATGTCCAGCCCGACCGGATGCGCGCCGAGGCGGACGATGCGATTGCCGGCCTGGATCACCGAGCTGTACTGGTCGAGCCCGGTGGCGCAGCCATAGGTCAGGAAGCGCGGTGCCGCGCTCTGCACTTCGAGTTCGTTCATCGGCATGGTGCCACGCACCACGTCGACGAAGTTCTGCACCTGCCGCGGAATGTGGAAGCCGATGTAGTCGCACTGCAGCAGGCTGGCGATGATCGCGCGCCGCCACGGCACCACGTTGAACACGTCGGCGGACGGGAAATGGGTGTGGTGGAAGAAGGCGATCTTCAGATCCGGGCGCAGTTCGCGCAGTGCCGCCGGCACCATCCACAGGTTGTAGTCGTGCAGCCACACCGTCGCGCCTTCGGCGGCGTCGCGGGCCACGCGTTCGGCGAACTTGCGGTTGACCCGCAGGAACACCTCCCAGTGGTCCTCGCGGAAGCGCGCGCGTTCCCAGAACGTGTGCAGCAGCGGCCAGAACGCTTCCTTCGAGAAGCTCTTGTAGAAGATGTCCACTTCCTGTTTCGACAGCGCCACCCGCGAGACCGTCAGGTTGGGGTAGCGGTCGCCGTCGAACTGGGTGTACTCCTCGAACGCCGGGCCCTTGCGGGGGTCGTGTACCGCCCAGGCGACCCAGGAGCCGGGACGGCCGTCGTTGAAGAAGCTCATCAGCGTCGGGATGATGCCGTTGGGCGAAGACGGCCGCCGCCGCTTCACCTCGCCGTTCTCGACGACTTCCTCGTACGGGGTGCGGTGGTAGACGATCAGCAGCTGCGACTTGCCCGGTTCGACCGCTGGCGTCGCATGCAGCTGCATGCCCTTGCTGCCGAGAAATCCGAAATGCTCGAACGCTTCCAGGATGCCGCCGCAGCCGGGGCGTTCCGCGTGCAGCACCCGGGCGCTGCCCTTGGTGGCTTCGAGCAGCGCCGGTTCGGAGTGGCCGACGCAGACACCCTTGAAGCCGTGCTCGAACATCGCCTGATCGTTCAGCGTGTCGCCGGCGACCATGACGTCTTCCGGGTCGATCCCCAGGTGCTCCACCAGAGCCTTGACCGTGGCGCCCTTGTTCACGCCCTTCGGCAGCACGTCGAGATAGCGGCCGGCCGAATAGAGCAGGTCGCAGTTGAGGCCGTCGACGATCCGCTCGAGGGATCCGGTGATGGAAGCGTCCTTGCAGTAGAACGAACAGCGCCGTTCCTGCGGAACGTCCTGGCGTTCCAGGCCGGGAATGCCTTCCAGTGCGGTCATCACCGCCTGGTCGCCCGGCCAGCGGGCGTCGATCTGGGCCTGCAGCGGTTGCACCGCCTGCATCGTGACCGAGTCGGTGACGTGGATGATCGTGGCGCCGACGTCGCAGATCACGTAGTCGGGTTGCGGCAGGGTCGGGTCCGAAAGCATCGACAGGACCGACTCCAGCCCGCGCCCGGTCACGTAGGCGAGCTGGATCGAGGGGTGAGAGTTGATGAGCTGGTACAGCCGCAGGCGTTCATCTGCGGAACCGGCGAGAAAAGTGCCATCCAGATCGGTGGCGAGCAGCATGCGCGATCTCCCTTGTTATGAAAGCGGAGCGCGCCGACATCAGCCGACGGGCATAGCCATAAATTATAGCACGGGTTCATATAACTCATTGATCTATGCAGGAATTGGGCTGCGCCGAGGCGATATTCCGGGTTTTTTGGGGGTGCGGGGCTTGCGGTGAATGCCGGGTGTATCGCGGTTTCGCACCGTTTCGGTGCGGGTGCGGTGCTGCCGGAAAGGGTGGTGGCAGGGTTGCCTCGGGGGGCTGGCGCATGCCGCGCGGCGATTTGCGTACACTGCGGCGCTGCCCCGATGCCGGGTCCGTGGCGCCGTCGACTCCGGCATGCATTGCCCCCCGCCGCGGATCCCCCGTGCCCGTCATGCCTGCGAGGAGAATTTGCTTGGCCCGATCGTCCCGCCGCTCCCCTGAATCCGCAGCCGCGCCCGCGGCGCGGGTCGGCCGTCCGCGCCGCAGCGCGGACCAGGCCAGCGAGATGCGGCGGCGGGTGATCGAGGCGGCGCGGTGCCTGTTCGCCGAGCACGGATTCGAGGCCGTGAGCATGCGCCGCATTGCCGCCGCGTCGGGCTGCGCGCCGATGACTTTATACGGGTACTTCCGCAGCAAGAACGAGATCCTGCGTTACATCTGGGAGGCGTTCTTCGACGAAGTGTTCGAGCGTGTGAACCGGGCCGTTGCGGCGTCGGCGTCGCCGGTCGGGCGGCTCCGGTCCGCCAGTGCGACCTACCTGGGCTACTGGATCGAACACCCGGACCGGTACCGGATGGTCTATCTGAACCAGGACGAGGCCGCGGATGGTGAGGGCTACTACGTGGACGCCTCTCCGGTGCTCGAACGCTTCGAGATCTTCCGGGAACTGATCGTGGCCGCGCAGGCCGAAGGCCGCGCGTGGCGCGGGGACGTGCAGGTGCTGGCCGAGACGCTGATCTGCGGCCTGCACGGGATCGCCCATTCGCGGGTCACGATCCCGGAATACCCGTGGGGGCCGCTGGAGCGTCAGCTGGAGCAGATGCTGCGGGTCGTGCTGCTGCCGGACCCGAACTGAGGAACCCCGGCCGCCGCCGCGCGGCCGGTGCCCCCGCGGCGCGCTACAGCAGCTTCTCGATGTCGCCCTCGATCTTCTCGGGGGTGTCCATGGAGCCGTAACGCTTGACCACGTTGCCTTCGCGGTCGATCAGGAACTTGGTGAAGTTCCATTTGATCGCCTCGCTGCCGAGGACGCCCTTGGCCGCGTGCTTGAGATGCTTGTAGAGCGGGTGGGTGCCTTCGCCGTTGACCTCGATCTTGGCGTACATCGGGAAGCTGACGTCGTAGGTGAGCGAGCAGAAGTTCTTGATCTCGTTCTCGTCCCCGGGTTCCTGGTGGCCGAACTGGTCGCAGGGGAAGCCGAGAATCGTCAGCCCGCGATCCTTGTACTTGCGCCACAGGGCCTCGAGGCCCTTGTACTGGGGGGTGAAGCCGCACTTGCTGGCCACGTTGACCACCAGCATCACCTGTCCCTGATAGGCGTCCAGCTTCTGCGTCTGGCCGTCGATGGTGCGGGCCTCGAAATCGTAAACCGTGCTCATGCGCCTCTCCTGAAGTTCCGGGTCGTTGTGCCCGCCATTATGGGGCGGGTGCGGTGCGAGATGCAGGGGGGATCCGGGGGCGGAAAGGAGTCGGGTTCAACGCGCCGTTGAGAAGCAGACGCCTGCCGTTGCTTGTTTGACCCAGCGTGCCGGGACGCGCTTACAGCAGGCTCCGGAGGTCTTTGAGCATCAGGAACAGATGATAGGGGTCAGTCGGGCTGGGCTCGAACTCCCAGGACTCGTACCACTGACGCGCCGCGTCGTCTTTGGCGTGAACCAGCAGGCAACGGATGCCCGCGATGTCGGCGGCCTGGGCAGTGCGCAGCAATGCATCCTTGAGGAGTGCTTTGCCAATCCCTTGGCCTTGGTGCTGCTTGTCCACTGCGAGGCGAGCCAGGATCATCACTGGCACAGGGTGACGGGCCAGGCCTTTCACCACTCTTGAGGGTGCAGTTTGCGGCTCGGCACTCCCAACGGCGAGGCTGTAGAAGCCGATCACGGCGCCGTCATGGCAACAGACGTATGTCTGCGCGCTGTTGGCTTTCTGGTTGACGAACGCGTAGCGCTGCAGGAACTGATTCAGTGCGGCCTGGCCGCAATCGAAAGCGTCGACCGAATCTCCCGCCGTGAGTTTGCGAACGGCTGTATAGCGGCCACTCAATCCAGAACCCCGGACTCGCCCAGCAGTTTCTTCAATCGCGGCTTGTGCTGTACAGGGCGATCCAGGGCGGCCTGGAAAGCCTGCCATTGGGCCTCATCGAGGACGAACTGGCGGCGATCCGCCAATGTCTGGGCTGCTGCCGTTACCCCGGCATCGAGCAGGAATTCGCTGACGTTCTTGTGGCAGGCACGCGCAGCTTCCTGTAGCAGCAGCTTGACCGGGGCGCTGGCGCGGACGTCGATGCGCTCGTTCTTCGCGGGGTTCGGGGTCATGTGTTGCGCTTCCGGGGGGGCAGAGAGCCTTATCGTACTGTCCGGACAATGTCCTGACAACTCTTGAGCGTTCTGGTCTGGGCCGCCAGTGCGCGGCAGCATGCCGTCACACACGGGCATCGATTGCAGGTCCTCCATGTCCTGCTCCTGCCGGTGACGCCCGTCAGACAAAAAAGGCAGCGCGGCGAAGCCGCGCTGCCTGGGGTCCTGCGCAGCGGCGTGCTCAGAACGCCATGGCGTCCAGCGCCATCATCGGCGCCGCGCTGACGCGCACGTTGCCGAGCAGCGCCGGAACCTGCGACAGCAGGCGGGTGGCGAAGTACTCGGCGGTGACCTGCTTGGTCTGCGCGAAGCCGGCGTCGTCGCCGGCCTGGGCGGCGCGGGCCATGCGCAGCCAGTTCCAGCCCAGGTAGGTCAGCGCGAACGCGCGCTGGTAGTCGCAGCAGCCGAAGGCGGCGTCGTCCGGGTTGGACTTGTAGGTCTCCATGATCCAGCCGGTGGTGCTTTCCAGCGCCTCCAGGGCCTGCTGCAGGGGCGCGGTCAGCGTCTCCGGGCCTTCCTTGAGGTCGGCCTTCACGGCGTCGAAGAAGCGCTTCGGCAGGCGGCCGTTGTGCATCATCAGCTTGCGGCGCACCAGGTCCATCGCCTGGATGCCGTTGGTGCCTTCGTACAGGCACAGGATCTTGGAGTCGCGCACGATCTGCTCGACGCCGTGCTCCTTGATGAAGCCGTGGCCGCCGTAGACCTGGATCGCCATCGAGCCGAGCTCGACCGCCGAATCGGTGCAGAACGACTTGACCAGCGGCGTGTTCAGGTCGACCCAGTCCTGCGCGGCCTCGCGCACGGCCGGATCGGCGTGGTGGCGGGCGAGGTCGACGTAGATCGCGGTCTCGTAGGCGAGGACGCGGGCGCCCTCGGTGACCGACTTCATCTGCAGCAGCATGCGGCGCACGTCCGGATGCTCGATGATCTCGGCCTTGCCGTTGAAGGCCTTGCCCTGCTTGCGCTCCTGCGCGTAGCGGATCGCGTTCTGGGTCGCCAGCTCGCACTGGCCGAGGCCCTGGAAGCCGACCAGGATGCGCGCCAGGTTCATCATCACGAACATGTTCTGGATGCCCTGGTTCGGCTCGCCGACGATCCAGCCCTTGGCGCCGTCGAACTGCATCACGCAGGTGACCGAACCGTTGATGCCCATCTTGTGCTCGATCGACTGCACGCCGAGCTTGTTGCGCTCGCCGAGGGTGCCGTCGGCATTGACCAGGTACTTGGGCACCACGAAGGTCGACAGGCCCTTCACGCCCGGCGGCGAGTCCGGCAGGCGCGCCAGCACGAAGTGGACGATGTTGTCCGCCATGCGGTGTTCGCCGGAGGTGATGAAGATCTTGCCGCCTTCGATCAGGTAGCTGCCGTCGTCCTGCGGGGTTGCCTTGGTCTTGGCGGCGCCGACGTCGGAGCCGGCCTGCGGCTCGGTGATGCACATCGTGCCGGACCACTCGCCGTTGGCGAGCCTGGGCAGGTAGGTCTGCTTGATCTCCTCGCTGGCCGAGGCTTCCAGCGCCTCGAAGCAGCCGGCGGTCAGGCCCGGATACAGCGCGAAGGCGACGTTGGCCGAGCACAGCAGTTCCTCGACCACCTTGCCCAGCGTGTAGGGCAGACCGGCGCCGCCGTACTCGGTTTTCTGCGAGATGCCGTTCCAGCCGGCCTCGCAGTACATCTTGTAGAACTCGGTGAAGCCGTCCGGAACGGTGACTTCGCCGTTCTCCAGCTTGCAGCCCTGCGCGTCCGAAACCGCATTGAGCGGTGCGAGCTGCTCGGCGATGAGCTTGGCGGCCTCGTCGATCAGGCCGGTCAGGGTGTCCGGCGTCGCGTCGCTGAAGATCTCCAGCTCGGCCAGGCGGCCGACCTTGAGCACATCGTTGAGGACGAAATCGATTTCACGCAGGGGTGCCTGATAGCTGGCCATATCACCAATCCTAAATGCAGATGCTGGAACGACTTCTCGTGATGCGGGCCGAACTTCCGGCGAACCGCGCTGGGTGCCGGACCGGCCGGCGTGCAGGCGGGCGGCATCGGTGTGGCCGGGCGGTCCGGACGCGGTCTGCCGCATCTGGAGCGCCGGGTCTCGGCAATGCCTGGAGCCGGCAGGATTCCAGCCCCATCACGAACGATTTTGGGTGCGTAAGGCTACCACAGGGGCGCCGTTACGCCCCCAACGAAAGGGAGGTTGTATTGTTTTGCTGCTGATTGATCGGAGTGTGATGGCCTGACTTGAAGCTGCTCGCGTTGGTACACTCCGATGCACGGCGATGCTGGGCGACTCAGAAACATGGCCGGCAAAATTCTTGCTTAAAACATCATCCATGAAAGTTCTCGTTACCGGCGCGGCCGGGTTCGTCGGTCTGTATTGCGCCCAGGCCCTGCTCGCCCGCGGCGACGAGGTGCTCGGGATCGACAACCTCAACGATTACTACGATCCGAACCTGAAGCGGGCGCGCCTCGAGCTGCTGGCGCGGTCCCCGCGGTTCGCGTTCCGGGAGGTCGACCTTGCGGACCGGGCTTCGATGGACCGCCTGTTCACGGAGTTCCGGCCGGACCGGGTCCTGCATCTGGCGGCGCAGGCCGGGGTGCGCTACTCGCTGCAGAATCCGCAGGCCTATGTCGACAGCAATCTCGTCGGCTTCGCCAACGTTCTGGAGTGCTGCCGGCATCATCCGGTCGAGCATCTGGTCTACGCCTCGTCCAGCTCGGTCTACGGCGCCAATACCAAGGTGCCGTTCTCGGTCGACGATCACACCGATCACCCGGTGAGCCTCTACGCCGCGACCAAGAAAGCCAACGAGGCGATGGCGCACGCGTACAGCGATCTGTACCGGATTCCGACCACCGGCCTGCGCTTCTTCACGGTCTATGGACCGTGGGGGCGTCCGGACATGGCCTATTACCTGTTCACCAAGGCGCTGTTCGAGGACTCCGAGATCCAGGTCTTCAACAACGGCGACATGGAGCGGGATTTCACCTATATCGACGATATCGTCACCGCCGTGGTGCGGGTGCTGGACCGCCCGGCGGTGGCCGATCCTGCGTGGAGCGGCGATCCGCCGCGGACCGGCAGCAGCCGCGCGCCGTACCGGCTGTATAACATCGGTAATCATTCACCGGTCAAACTATTGCGCTTCATCGAGGTGCTCGAGGATCTGGTCGGCAAGCCGGCGCGCAAGGTGTTCAAGCCGATGGCGCCCGGCGACGTGCAGCGGACCTATGCGGACGTCGCCGACCTGAGCCGGGACGTCGGCTTCGAGCCGGCCACGCCGATCGAGCAGGGCCTCGAGCGTTTCGTCCGCTGGTATCGTGAGTACCACGGCCTTTGATCATTTCAGATATCCAACACCCAAGCGCATGAAAATCACGGTCTTCGGTTCCGGTTACGTCGGTCTGGTCACCGCCGCCTGCCTGGCGGACTCCGGCAATTCGGTGGTCTGCGTCGACGTCGATGCCCGGCGCATCGAGACGCTCAATGCCGGGCATTGCCCGTTCTACGAGCCGGGGGTCGATGCGCTGCTGACCCGCAATACCGCGGCGGGGCGGATCCGCTTCACCACGGATGCGGTCGAGGGCGTCGCCCACGGCCAGATTATCTTCATCGCCGTCGGCACGCCGCCGCAGGAAGACGGCTCGGCCGACCTGCAGTACGTGCTGCAGGTCGCCAGCACGGTCGGCCAGTACATCTCCGACTACCGGGTCGTCTGCACCAAGTCGACGGTGCCGGTCGGCACGGCCAAGAAGGTCCGGGCGGCGGTGCAGGCGGCGATCGACGCGCGCGGTGCGAAATTCCCGTTCGACGTGGTGTCCAATCCGGAATTCCTCAAGGAAGGCGCCGCGGTCGAGGACTTCCTGCGCCCGGATCGCATCATCGTCGGCACCGACAGCGAGCGTGCGCTGGAGCAGATGCGGCGCCTCTACGCGCCGTTCAACCGCAATCACGACCGTCTCATGGCGATGGACATCGAGTCGGCCGAGCTGACCAAGTACGCCGCCAACGCGATGCTGGCGACGCGCATCAGCTTCATGAACGAACTGGCGCTGCTCGCCGAGAAGGTCGGCGCGGACATCGAGAGCGTGCGGCGCGGCATCGGCTCCGATCCCCGGATCGGCTTCAGCTTCCTCTACGCCGGCTGCGGATACGGCGGCTCCTGCTTCCCCAAGGACGTCAAGGCGCTGGTCCGGACCGGCGGCGAACACGACCAGACGCTGGGCATCCTCACCGCGGTCGAGGCGGCCAACGACTACCAGAAGACCATCCTGTTCGAGCGGCTCAAGGCGCATCTGGGCAGCCTGCAGGGCAAGACCATCGCGTTGTGGGGGCTGGCCTTCAAGCCCAATACCGACGACATGCGCGAGGCCCCCAGCCGCGTGCTGATGGAAGCGATCTGGGCCGAGGGCGGACGTGTCCAGGCCTATGACCCGATTGCGATGGAGGCGACCCGCCGCATCTACGGCGACCGCGACGATCTCCAGTACTTCGAGTCGGCCGAGGACGCTTGCCGAGACGCCGACGCACTGGTGCTCGTCACCGAATGGGCGCAGTTCCGCAGCCCGGATTTCGCGCGGATCAAGACGCTGCTGCGTCAGCCGATCCTGCTCGATGGGCGCAACCTCTACGATGCCGCGCACCTGGCCGAACTGGGCTTCCGCTATCAGGGGATCGGGCGCAGGACCGGCTGATCCGTCTGTCCGTGGCGAGCCGGCCTGAACCTTTCAGGGCCCCGGAGGGTCGACGCTTGAGGGTGCCATCGTCGACCGTGGCATAATCCGCGCCTTCCAATTCGACCCCGGCGTTCACAATCGCCGCATAAAAACGGAGCAAGTCCCGTGCTGGATTTCCTGATCAGCCCCGCCTACGCGCAGCAGGCGGCGGCGCAGCCCAATTCCCTGATGCAGTTCCTGCCGCTGATTCTGCTGGTGGTCCTGTTCTATTTCATGCTGATCCGCCCGCAGATGAAGCGCACCCGCGAGCATCGCGACATGCTGGGCAAGCTGGCCAAGGGCGATGAGGTCGTGACCTCCGGGGGGGTCGCCGGCAAGGTGACCAGCATCGGCGAGGCCTATGTCGCCGTCGAGGTTGCCGACAACGTCAGCATCAAGGTGCAGAAGGCATCGATCAGCAGCGTCCTGCCCAAGGGCACCCTCAAGACCCTTTGATCGGGGAGAGCCGGACGGGGCGGTTCCCGACCCGTCCGGGCAAATTCGGAGCCGCCATGCCAGATGCGCAGGTGCGGATCTCCGACCGTTGAAGTGATGCTCATGAAGCCATACGCAACCTGGAAATACGTCGTCCTTGTATTTGCGCTCGTGTTCGGCCTGCTGTACGCGGCGCCGAACATCTACGGCGACGATCCCTCGGTCCAGATCTCTCAGGAAAGCGGCGAGCCGCTGCCGGGAGACTTCGGAGATACGGTCAAGGCCGTTCTTGAAGGGGCGGAGCTGGCACCGGTGGCCAGCGGGATCGAAGAAGGGCAGTGGATTGTCCGCTTCGGATCGTCCGAGCAACAGCTCAAGGCGGCCGATACGCTCAAGCGGGAGCTGGGGCGCGGGTATGTGGTCGCGCTGAACCTGGCGCCGCGGACTCCGGAGTGGCTGCGGGCCCTCGGCGCCAAGCCGATGAACCTGGGTCTGGATCTGCGCGGTGGCGTGCACTTCCTGTTGGAGGTGGATGTCGACGACGTCCGCGAACGCGCGGTCGAGCGCATCGTGACCGAAGTGCCGGCGATGCTGCGCAAGGAAGACATCCGCTACACCGGGCGGCGTCAGGTCGCCGGCGCCGGCGTGCTGGATTTTCCGGACGAGACCCGGCTGGACGCGGCGCGCGCCGCCATCGGCAAGAATTTCCCCGAATACCAGACGCTGCAGCCGCCGGATGCGCCGCTGAGCCTGCAAGTCAGCCTGTCGGATGACGAGGCCAAGCGGATTGTCGACTTCGCGGTGCAGCAGAACCTGACGACGCTGCGCAACCGGGTCAATCAGCTGGGCGTGGCGGAGCCGCTGGTGCAGCGCCAGGGGACGAACCGCATCGTCGTGCAGCTGCCCGGCGTGCAGGACACGACCCGTGTCAAGGATCTGCTGGGCGCCACCGCGACGCTCGAATACCGGGCTGTGTTCGACGGCGACGCTTACGCGGCCGCCCGCAGCGGCATCGTCCCGACCGGCGCGCAGCTCTTCTATACCCGCGAGGATCGTCGCCCGGTGCTCCTCAAGCGCGAGATCATCGCCGGCGGCGACAATCTGGTGGACGCGGCGGCAACCGTCGATCAGGACGGCGGTCCGGCCGTCAGCGTGACGCTCGACGGGGGCGGCGCGAAGCGCATGTTCGCGTTCACCGAGAAGAACGTCGGCAAGCCGATGGCGGTGCTGTTCAAGGAGCGCGAGGTCGTCACCAACTACAACGCCAAGGGTGAGCCGATCCGCGAGCACCGCGAGGTCGAGGAGGTGATCTCGATCGCGACGATCCGCGGCGTGTTCGGCAAGCGCTTCCAGACGACGGGGCTCGAGAGCAAGGAGGCGCACGATCTGGCGCTGCTGCTCAAGGCCGGCGCACTGGCGGCGCCGGTGGAGATCGTCGAGGAGCGGACGGTGGGCCCGAGCCTCGGCGCGGACAACATCCGCCAGGGCTTCTCCGCGGCGCTGCTCGGCCTGACCCTGGTCGTCCTGTTCATGGCCTTCTACTACCGGGTCTTCGGCCTGTTCGCGATTTCCGCGCTGTTGCTGAATCTGGTGCTGCTGGTGGCGATCCTGTCGGTGTTGCAGGCGACCCTGACGATGCCCGGCATCGTCGGCGTGGTCCTGCACATGGGTATTGCGGTCGACGCCAACGTACTGATTTACGAGCGTATTCGCGAAGAGCTGAGAGGCGGTGCCAAGCCGCATTCGGCGATCGAGGCCGGGTACGACCGGGCCTTCCTGACGATTGCCGACGCCAACATCACCGGGCTGATCGCGACGGTTGTGCTGTTCGCCCTGGGCGAGGGGCCGATCAAGGGCTTCGCCGTGACCCTGGCCATCGGCATCCTCACTTCGCAGTTCACCGCCATCGTCGGCACGCGCGCACTGGCCCAGCTGGTCTTTGCCAAGCGTTCGCTCAAGGACGTGCCGGTCTGGTGATCAGGCGACGCACGACGTCATGACCCGTTTCCGGGGCTACTTATGAAATTTTTTGCACGCGTTCCCAATATCGACTTCATGGCCCAGCGCAAGGTCGGGCTGGCGGCGTCCACCATCCTGACACTCGGCGCGATCCTGCTGGTGCTGTTGCGTGGGCTGAACCTGGGCATCGACTTCACCGGCGGCGTGCTGGTGGAGGTGGCCTATTCCGAAACCGTCGAGCTCGACGCCGTCCGCCAGGAACTGGCCGACGCCGGCTACGAGCGGGCCGTGGTCCAGTACTTCGGCGCCAGCACGGCGGTGCTGATCCGTCTGCCGCCCGCGGAGGATGCGTCGTCGGCGCAGGTCAGCACCAGCATCCTGCAGGCCCTGGGGGCCGAACAGAAGGGGATCTCGCTGCGCCGTATCGAGTTCGTCGGGCCGCAGGTCGGTGACGAGCTGACCGAGAAGGGCGGTCTGGCGCTGTTGTTCGCCTTCATCGGCATCATGATCTACATCGCGTTCCGCTTCGAGTGGAAGTTCTCGGTGGGCGCCATTGCGGCGCTGGTGCACGACGCGGTGATGGTCCTGGGACTGCTGTCACTGCTGCAGGTCGAGTTCGATATCACCACGCTGGCCGCGATCCTGGCGCTGATCGGTTACTCCAACAACGAAACCATCGTCATCTTCGACCGTGTGCGCGAGAACCTGATCAACCTGCGCAAGGCCCAGATCCTCGAAGTGGTGAATCTGTCGGTCAACCAGACCCTGCTGCGCTCGGTGATCACCCATCTGACCACCTTGCTGGTGCTGATCGCGCTCTACACCCTAGGCGGGTCGAGCGTGCACAGCTTCTCGATAGCCATGATCTTCGGCGTCATCGTGGCCACCTACTCGTCGATCTATGTCTCGACCAATCTGGCCGTCGCGCTCGGCGTGAGCCGGGAAGATCTGCTGCCGCCGCAGGAGTCCGAGGTCGACGAGATGCCCTGATCCCGCGTTTGTCGGACAGCGATGCATCGGTAGAAGCCGATCGCAGAGAACCCCGGCGGCCGTTCCGGTGCCGGGGTTCTATCATTCCGGCTACTTGCAAGAAAATGGGCTATGTGCAGATGGTGATTGGTTGAATCGGATTTTCAACCAGCTAAGGAGCCTTCCCTTGATGAAGTCCCATTTTGGGACTAACATACGGGCATGCGAATCATCGCCGTGTCGACACTGAAGGCATTCTGGACCGGCCAACCACAATTCCATGATGCCGAAGAGCCGACGATGGCGTGGTATCGCGAAACGGTGAAGGCAAATTGGGCTACGCCCAACGAGGTGAAGCAGCAGTTCCGTAGCGCCAGCATCCTGAAGGACGGGCGCGTCGTCTTCAATATCGCCGGGAACAAGTATCGACTCGTTGCGTGGATCAACTACCCGTACCGGGTGCTCTACATCCGCTTCATCGGCACCCACCGACAGTATGATCAGATCGACGTACAAACCGTCTGAGAGCAGACCATGAATATCCGCCCCATCAAGACTGATGCAGACTATCGGGAGACCCTGCGAGAAATCGAGACTCTCATGTCGGCTGAGCCTGACACCGAGGCTGGCGACCGCCTTGATGTGCTGGTGACGCTGGTCGAGGCTTATGAACGCACGCACTTCCCCATGGATCTCCCGGATGCTGTGGAGGCCATCAAGTTCCGGATGGAGCAGCAAGGGCTGACTGTGGATGATCTGGTCCCAGTGATCGGCCGTAAGAATCGCGTCTACGAAGTGCTGGCTCGTCGCCGGCCGCTGACGGTGAGGATGATCCAGGCGCTGAATAAGACGTTCAACATCCCCGCCGAAAGTCTGCTCAATCAGCGAGTCTCACAAAAAGCCGCATAGCTGTCTGTGCAAGAAGTGGTTGGCATGGATCGCCTCTCAGCCACTCCTTAAATTCACCCGCAGCCACGATTTGGCTGATTTCTTGCTTGTAATCTCGCTGACACTGAGTCCGGGCTGCGGAAATGCCGACGGCCGGATTGTCGTATTGCGGACATGCTGCATTGCAATACTCAGCGACCGGCGGTAGCGTTGTCGTCTTTCCGCAGGGCTGCTAGGGCCTGTTAACACTATGGCAATCGTTGCGACGGAGGGGGTATTGGCGCAGGGCAAGGCGCCAGCCGCGCCGCTTGGTGATTCCAAGCAAGCGGCTGGCAACGCCGCACTGCGCCAATACCGCCCCGTCCCATCCGGGTTGCGCCGGAAATCGCGCCATGCGGCGTTGCGAACCTTGGCCTTGGAACCACCAAGGCCGGCGGTCCGCGCCTTGCCTGGCGCAATTTCCGGCAGCAACGCAGCGATCGCCCATAGTGTTAACAGGCCCTGGTCCGACGAAGGGCGACCCCGGTAGAGGCGTCGTCTACAACGAATTTAGGTCTCCGGGGAAGGAGCGAATGCGAGTTCTGGTGGTAGGGGGCGCCGGTTATATTGGCGCACACATGGTCAAATGTCTGTCTGAGCATGGGCACGAGCCCATCGTGCTCGACGATTTCTCGACCGGCCACCGCGAAGCGATCCAGTGGGGCGTCTTGCATGAGGCCTCGCTTGCGGACAGTCAGGCGCTGGACCGGGTGTTCTCCGCGGACCGCATCGACGCCGTGATGCATTTTGCCGCGTGTTCCCTGGTCGGGGAGTCGGTCACTGACCCGCTGAAGTACTACCGCAACAACGTCAGTAACACGATCACCTTGCTGGACGCCATGCGCCGCCACGGCGTGTCGCGGTTCGTGTTCTCCTCGACCGCGGCGATCTTCGGCGAGCCGCAGCAGCCGCTGATCGACGAGGAACACCCGACCGTGCCGTTGAATCCCTACGGCCGGTCCAAGCTGATGATCGAGACCGTGTTGCGCGATTGTGCGCAAGCCCATGGCCTGGATGTGGTCGCCCTGCGTTATTTCAACGCTGCGGGAGCCGATCCGTCGGGGCGCATCGGCGAGTCCCACCAGCCTGAGACGCATCTGATTCCGCGGCTGTTGCGCAAGGCGGCCGGTGAGGATCTGGATGTGCAGATCTTTGGGGATGACTACGACACCCGGGACGGCACCTGCGTGCGTGATTACATCCACGTGAGCGACCTTGCGGATGCCCATCTGAAGGCTCTGGAGTCCATGGGCGCAGCGGGTTCATTTCGGGCCTATAACCTCGGTAACGGCAACGGTTACACCGTCAAGGAAGTGATCGCTGCCACAGAATCGGTTATCGGCAAGGCGCTAGACTTGCCCGTGTCAGGGCGTCGTTCCGGAGATCCCGGCACGTTGGTTGCAAGCAGTTCCAAGGCGGCAGCGGAGCTGGGTTGGCAACCGTGCGTTCAGGATGTCGGAGCGATAATCGAGTCGGCTTGGCGTTGGCACCGGTCTCCGGCGTACTGATGGAGGGCGCGGAATGAGCGGTGGCGTCATCTCAGTGTGTGTGTCCAGACAGTGGATGTTCTGTGAGTTGGGGACGGTACATGGACGGTAGTTCGAGCCCGGTCAATATGCGATCACTCAAAATCAGCCACGAGGGTGCGGCGCAGTTTCATTCCGAGTTGGCGCGTCGCAGCGTCGCCACGCAGCAGTCGTCCGAGCCATGTGCGTCTGACGCACCGGATATGCCGGAAACGTTCTGGGTCAGGCGTGGCAAGCGCGGGTTCGATATCGCATTCTCTTTGACGTTTATGGCGACTGTCGGCTGGTGGTTGATCCCGTCGATCGGGCTGGCGATCAAACTGGATTCCAGAGGGCCGGTCTTTTTCAGGCAGCGGCGGACAGGGCTGAATGGGGAAACCTTCTGGTGTCTGAAGTTCCGCACGATGCGCCATGCCCCGAATGCGGGTTTCCGGCAGGCTCAACTCAATGACGATCGCGTCACGCGGGTCGGCAAGTTGTTGCGTAAGACCAATCTGGACGAGCTTCCCCAGTTCATCAACGTATTGTGGGGCGACATGTCGGTCGTTGGCCCGCGGCCGCACGTTCCGGAGTTGGACGCCAAGTTCTCGAGTCATGTCCCAGGGTACGCAGCGCGCCACGCGATCAAGCCTGGCGTTACAGGGCTTGCGCAGGTTTCCGGGTGTCGGGGTGAGACCCGCAGCGTTCGGGAGATGCGGAATCGCGTCCGGTTCGATTGCTTCTATTTGCGCAATGCGGGACCGGCATTGGATGTGCGCATCATTGCGCGGACCGTCATGACCATGCTGGGCGGGGACGATCGCGCTTACTAGATGAGCGCGACTCAGCGGGCCTCATTGGCGCGCTGCAGAGTCGCGGTCTGGAACTGCTCTCAGACCACGAGTTTTTCTGTTCCGGACCGGGTGTGGGACTGGTGGTCGACAGAGCGGCGGCAAGTCTGGATATGACTTGATGGCTTGAAGGGATGTCCGGATGCGCCGTGCCGGTGATTCCCATGCAACGTCGGGCCACCTGCATCGCGGTATGTGCCGCGAAACTTATGAGCGGCATCACTTGTTAACTCTTCTGCAATGAGCCTGAATTGCTTCAAAGCCTATGACATCCGTGGCCGTGTCCCGGATGAACTCAATGAAACCATTGCGTTTCGTTTGGGTCTCGCGTTTGCCGAGCGGTTTCGGGCCCGCCGCGTGGCGGTCGGGCAGGATGCCCGCCATAGCAGCCGGTCGTTGCTCGAGGCACTTGCGCTGGGCCTGAATCATGGCGGTGCGGAGGTCCTGGATATCGGCCTGTGCGGGACCGAGGAGGTCTACTTCGCTGCCTTCCACGCGCATCTGGACGGCGGGATCATGGTTACCGCCAGCCACAACCCCATCGACTACAACGGCATGAAGCTGGTACGCGAAGACGCTCGGCCGATCTCCGGCGACACCGGATTGCGAGAGCTGGAAGCAACCGTTGAGGCATCGGAGATGCAGCCCCGGGGTGAAGCGGCGTTGACCCCGGTTTCATTTCGGGAAGACTACGTTCATCACCTGCTGGGGTATGTAGATGTCTCCGCACTCAAGCCGCTGAAGATTGTCGTCAACGCCGGCAACGGGACCGCGGGCCTGGTGATCGACGCCTTGGCGCCGCACCTGCCATTCGAGTTCATCCGCATCCATCACGAGCCGGATCCGGATTTCCCCAACGGCATTCCGAACCCGCTGCTGCCGGAAAATCGCGGTGCCACAGCCGAAGCGGTAAAAGCCCACGGTGCCGACCTCGGCGTGGCCTGGGACGGCGACTTCGACCGATGCTTTCTCTTCGACGAGAACGGCACGTTCATCGAGGGCTACTACATCGTTGGCTTGCTGGCCGAGGCCCTGCTCCAGCGCGAACCCGGTGCAAGGATCATTCATGATCCTCGGCTGACCTGGAACACCGTTGATGTCGTCACAGCTGCAGGCGGTGTGCCCATCCAGTCCAAGACCGGCCATGCTTTCATCAAGGAGCGCATGCGCCAGGAAAATGCCATCTACGGTGGCGAGATGAGCGCGCACCATTATTTCCGGGATTTTGCCTACTGTGACAACGGCATGATTCCCTGGCTGCTGGTTGCCAGTCTGATCAGCGAAAAGGGTGCACCGTTGTCGGCGCTGGTCGGCGAGCGCATGTGCAAGTTCCCGGCCAGCGGCGAGATCAACCGCACCGTGTCCAGCATTCCCAAAGTGCTGGACCGGATCGAGTCCACCTACGGCCCAGACGCCGTAGCCGTAGACCGCACCGACGGCATCAGCCTGGAATTCGAAAACTGGCGCTTCAATCTGCGCGGCTCAAACACCGAACCCGTACTGCGTCTCAACGTCGAATCCCGCGCAGACGAAAGCCTGATGCGGACCAAGACCCAGGAACTCCTGGAGCTGATCGACTCATGCAAGTAACGCCAACCAACCGCTCATGTCGAGTCGGCCGCGCAGCGGCCGTATCGAGACATCTTAGCCTGCACCCAAACACCCCCCGTTCGCATCGAGTAGTCCGCGCAGCGGGCGGTTCGAGAGGGGGCGGCCCTGCAGGGCGCTTAGGTCGGCGCCCATTGCCGCCGCCCCGTGGGGTGTCGGTTCTCCGAACCAGCTGCTGCGGGATGGTCTTTGGCAGCGGTTTGGCAAGCTCGTGGAAGCGGTATCCTGAAGGCCATGATGAAGAGATCCGGGACTGATGACCGACAGCACGATCATTCGGTGGCGGCACTGGCGCCCGGATGCAGGAAGCGTGCGGCGCTACCTGCATGCCATCTCAAGATCGGACTGCTGATATGCCCAAGCTCTACGAATATTTCGGAATCATCGTGATGTTCTACGCCAATGAGCATGAGCCGGTTCACGTGCATGGCAAGTGCCAAGGCAGGGAATGCCGAGCCGAGCTGAGCGTGCTTGATGGCGTCGTCGTCGACATCCAGTACAAAGATCAGCCCGGGCGCCAGCCGCTGTCTGTTTCGGAGCTGCGCAACTTTCAGGAGCTCGTCTCAGCAAAGGCCGACGAGATTGTCCAGAAGTGGATTGACTTCTTTGTGCTCCACCGCGTCATCCAGGCGCAAAAGATCGACCGGAGATTGAAATGACCGACATCACAAGTGCCGAATATGTTGGCGGCTATGCCATTCGACTCGAGTTTGACGACGGAAAAGTTCAGATCGTCGATTTCCAGCCGTTCCTGACCAGAGCGCAGCATCCCAGCATTCGTACCTACCTCGATTCGCAGGCGTTCAAGTCTTTTCGTCTTGAGTATGGTGAGTTGGTCTGGGGGGACTACGACTTGTGCTTTCCTGTGATTGATCTCTACAACAACCAAATCCTCCATGACGGCGGTCGGCGCGAGGCGGCTTAGACTGAAATGATCGTTCCCGTACTCCTGGCCGGTGGCTCCGGCACACGCTTGTGGCCGCTGTCGCGTGAAGCCTACCCCAAGCAATTCCTAAAACTGGGTGGCGAACACACACTGATCCAGCAAACCGCACTACGCGCACAACAACTCGAAAACGTAGCCCCGCCAATCGTGATCTGCGGCGACGCCCACCGGTTCCTAGTTGCCGAACAGCTACGTGAAATAGGCATCGAAGACGCCACCATCATTCTGGAACCGGAAGGCCGCAATACTGCGCCGGCAGCAGCCGTCGCAGCACTGCAAGTCCGCAAGCAATATGGTGACGACGCTCTGGTCTTCTTGATGAGCGCGGACCACGTAGTAGCGGATACCGCAGCGTTTTGCAAGGCCGCAAAAATCGCAGCGGAGACAGCCCAAACCGGCCGACTGATGGTCTTTGGCATCAAACCCACGCGTCCGGAAACCGGCTACGGCTATCTCAAGCGGGGTGCCGCGCTGCCGGGCGGCGCATTCGAGCTTGAGCAGTTCGTGGAAAAGCCGGAACTCAAGCGCGCCGAAGAATTCGTCAAGCAAGAAGACTATGCCTGGAACGGCGGCTTGTTCCTGTTTACAGCCGGTCTGTTCCTCAAAGAGTTGCAGCGCGTCGAGTCCGCGCTTTTATCTCCCTCTCCCGCCGCGGGAGAGGGCCGGGGAGAGGGGGCGCTGAACATGGTCGCAGCGTGCAACGCAGCCCTGACCACCGCCAAATGCGACCTCGACTTCATCCGCCTGGACGCCGTTGCATTCAAGCAAGCCCGATCCGACTCCATCGACTACGCCTTGATGGAAAAGACCGACAAGGCCGCGCTGGTGCCGATGGACGCAGGCTGGGACGACGTTGGCTCATGGAGCTATCTGTCGACGTTGCCCAAAGATGCCCGCGGCAACTACACCTTTGGCGATGTCATGGTGGAAGACTGCGACAACACTGTCGTTCATGCTGAAGACGGTTTGGTCGCTGCGCTTGGTTTGTCCAGTCTCGTCATTGTTTCCACCAAGGACGCCGTACTCATCGCGACGCAGGGCCGTGCGCAGGATGTCAAAGCAATTGTTGGTCGCCTCAAGGCGGCGGATCGCGAGGAAACAAAGACTCACCCCACGGTGCACCGTCCGTGGGGTAGCTACGAGACGATCGCCGTAGGCGACCGATTCCAGGTCAAGCGAATCGTCGTGAAGGCCGGGCAGAAGCTCAGTTCCCAGATGCACCACCACCGGGCCGAGCATTGGATCGTGGTCAAGGGCACTGCCAAAGTAACCTGCGATGGGCAGGAATTGCTATTGGGTGAAAATCAGTCCACGTTCATTCCGCTAGGTGGAGTGCACCGCCTCGAAAACCCCGGAAAGGTTCCGCTGGAACTCATTGAGGTGCAGTCTGGAGCCTATCTGGGCGAGGACGACATTGTTAGATTCGATGACGTTTATGGGCGCAAGTGCGTCGATTGAGGGCGTCTGTGTGAGTCACTGGAATCGAAAATCCGAGCTGATGCAACTCTCCTCACCGTGGTTGACGCTGATTCATGAGCGATGGTCGGACCAAGATGAGAAGCTGCTCGATTATTGGCGAGTCGAGAAAGAGCACTCGCTCATTGTTCTTCCTTTTAGTGGTGACAATCTCCTGGTTTCGAAGCCAGGTTTCCGACCCGGTGTGGGCGAGTCGACATTGGACTTTCCAGGCGGGCGCATACCAAAAGGGCAAACCGCACGAGAGGAAGTCGTGCCGCTTCTGGAACGCGAGTTGGGGGTGAATAAGACGGATGTGTCGGAGGTCGTTTCAATTAATGCAGACGGATGGGTTGTGAACAGCTCATTTTCAAATCAAAGGTAATGGGGATTCACGGCTCGCTTCTCACCGAGCTATATCTCGCCAGGAAACAGGCAAATGCAGCGGGTGCCTCTGGCTGGAGAAGGAATCGCAAGTTTGTTGACGGAACTGAAATGTCTGCAATGCAGAGCGTTGCTTCTAGAGGGGCTGTATTCAGTGCGTGCATTAAACATATTTAACTGTGAATCAATTTAGAGAGTGGAGTTTACTTCGATGAAAGTATTGGTATTGGGTGGCGATGGCGGTTTTGCCATTTGGCAATGATCGGAGGACTGTCAGTGGAAGGCGGCAATCCAAGCAAACCGGTCGCAAATCGATTAGCCTTTTTGTTCCATTCTGATCAAAGGCCATTGATTTGCCAGTCCTGACTTCCTCTACGCGCTTGCGCAGCCTTTGGGGTAATCAAGGCACACTACGTCAGCACTTGGCGAGGGCTGCCGTCGGCAGTCTCGTTTTGAGTTTATCGGCCAAGGTGCTGACGCTGATCTCTAGCGTCCTGCTGGCACGGTGGCTGGGGGCGGAGGGCTACGGCGTTTATGCGTCGGCGCTGGCCGTGCTGCTGGTGCTCAGTGTGCCAACTACTCTGGGCCTGCCCACTCTGGTGATCCGGCTACTCGCGAGCTACCGCGTGCACCAGCAGTGGGGCCTCATGCGCGGCCTGCTGCGGCGCGTTAACCTGCTGGTGCTGGCGCTCGCCGTTGTGTTTGCCGCCTTGGGATCAGCGGTGGTCTGGGCGTTGGGCGACCGGCTTTCACTCGTTCATGCCCACGCGCTTCTGTGGGCAATGGCGCTGCTGCCACTGAGTACGCTTGGTGCGCTGTGCGCGGCGGCTTTGCGCGGCCTGCACCACATCGCTCTGGGCCAATTGCCGGAAAACCTCGTCTTGCCGGGGCTGTTTGTTGCGCTGTTGGCCGCTTGGCGCGTTGCGGGCTACGCACTAACCCCAGAATACGCAATGGCGCTGCGCTTCGCCGCGGTCTTCTCCGCCTTCGCCGCCGCCGCTTGGCTGCTGCTGCGCCAACTGCCGAGCGAGATTCACCGCGTCGAACCGCGCTACGATGCGGCGAACTGGGCGCGTGCTGCCGGTCCACTACTGTTTGTCGGCGGCATGAGCATCATCAATACCCAAGCCGACGTGCTGATGCTCGCAGCCATGCAAGGGGGGGAGTCGGCAGGGGTCTACCGGGCCGCATCGCGAGGCGCCGAGCTGGTGGCGTTTTCGCTGGTAGTGGCGAACATGGCGATTCAGCCCACCATCTCGCGGCTCTATGCAGCTGGTGAGATGCAGCGCTTGCAGCGTGTAGTCACCATGGCGGCTAGGGGTGCCTTGATGCTGGCACTGCCTACGGCGCTTGTGCTGGGCCTGTTCGGACGGCCGGTACTGGGGCTGGTCTTCGGCAGCGAATTTGAGCGGGGCGCGCTGTGTCTCGTCATACTCTGCGGAGCGCAGGTAGTTAATGCCGGGGCAGGATCGGTCGCGCTGATTCTCAATATGACTGGTCACGAGCGGGACGCAGCGCTCGGGATGGTGGGCGGCACCTTGGTCAACCTCACGTTGAACGCGGCTCTCATCCCGCGGTGGGACGTCGAGGGCGCGGCGATTGCAACAGGCCTGAGCCTAGTTATTTGGAATGCTGTTCTGGTATTTACCGTACGCCGTCGAACCGGCCTGTTCAGTACCGCGCTCGGAAAAATTCGGTCCAAGAAATGACGATAAGTACGCGTTACTAGCGCTACGGTGTCAGGGAACAAACTAACTAATCCGCGGAGTAAAGATGCCCCGTATCGCCAGTATGCCTTTTCGGCTCCTGCTAAGTAAGCTAAACAGTCGTCGCAACATCGCTCCCATCATCGCGAGTTCAGGGCGTGCCGGCTCAACGATGCTCAACGATGCCGCCGCCGCAGCCATGCTCGGATGGCCCTGGCTGGCAAACTTCTCTAAGCCTCGTGTATGGAGTACCGAAACTGCATGGAATATGGATGCAACAAACTATAGACGCGGAGTAGTATACAAAACTCACGACTATCCGCCTTCGGCCAGGTTGCCGCCGTTTACTAGGGTTATATACACTTTTGCGGATCCCGTTGATGTGGTGTTTTCGGTAATTACGCAGGGGAGAAAGCACGGGCGTGTTTGGCTTGAAGACCATTGTTGTCATATGCGTGCTCCTATATCAGAAATCGATAACATTCAAACCGTCGACGCATTGAGGCTAGAAAGGCATTTTAAAGCTTGGATGCAGCCACAAGCGTTTCCGGTAATGCTTGTAAAATATAATGCAATCTGGGATCACCTTGATGACATCAGCGATTTTCTTGGGATGACACTCGAGCTGCCGCCTTATCGACCTCGTCAAACGAGGCTGGATCTCTTTTCGTCGGAAGAAGTAGCGAGAGTGCGTGATACGTACGCTCGTTTGTATCGGCTTGTCGATGATGCCCCTGCATTTCAATATCATGATGCAGTCCAAAATCGCGAGTCTGTAACGGGTGTGATGTGAGGGAAATTGTTTCTGTCTCATACTTTATATCTCTCGCGATGTTATTTTCGAGAAATGTCTCTCTAGGACAGAATGTTGGAATCCTTGGCAGCGTTTCTCCAACTCAGCTAATAACGCTTTTGACGCTTGGACTATGTGTCGCTATTACTGCTTTGAGATCGAAGGTGTCAGACAAGTACATTCGCTCTAGCAGCATATGGATTATGCTAATAACGATATACTGCATCGCGGACAGCTTTTCGGCAGTTCTTCACGATCCAGCTCGCAGTGCTCAGAAGGAACGCTATGGCACCTTGGTGGCTACCGCCTTCCGATGCGCGCGCAAGTTCAACCGGAAGCTGCCTAAACTGAAGAACAAATGGTGAGGCGTCCTATGATCCATCCGACGATACTGCCGCGCGCGCCTCTCCCTATGCCGGCGAGGCCGGCTCGGGGTTTGGGGGGGGCGATTCCCAGGATCGGGTTGCTGGACGCCATTGTCTTTGTTGCACCCTTGCTGCAGTTCGCCGAGATCAATGTCGTAGGCCGGGTTTATCTCACCGAATTGCTGCTTGTCGCCCTCCTTCCGCTCCTGCTCGCCCGCCACGGCCGACGGCTGTCTGCGCCGTTGCCGCGCACTTTGATCAGATTACTGCTGGTCTGGTTGTTGGCTCAGATCGCCACTGATCTAATCCGAGGCTCCGCCTTCCACGACTACGCCCGTGGCTGGGCAATGATCGGCTTTACGCTGATCAATTTCTGCGCGCTCTACCTGTTGCTCGCGGGAAAGCCAAAACGACTGGTGCTGTTTGCCGCCGGCGCCGCCTTGGGACAGATCGCCGGTTACTTCATAGCGCCGAGCGACTTCGCGCTCGAGTACCCCTGGAAATTCGGCTATGGCACTGGCGTCAGCTGGCTGCTGGTATTGTTGGCTGTCGGATTTGCCAGAGGCCGCCGTTTATCGCGAATGTGGCCCGCGGCTGTACTGCTGCTGGTAGCGCTGTTGAACATCGTCATGGGGTTTCGGTCCGCTGGTGGCATCGCCTTCCTTACGGCTTGCTACTTGGCTGCGCAAGCGCTGCGCGGAACACGCTCGACCGCAACGCGACTTCGGCCGCGGCAGTTGTTTTTGCTCGGCGCTGTCGCGGCGCTGGGTGCCTGGGGCGTCTTGCAACTGTACGAGTATTCGGTGGAGGCGGGCTGGCTGGGTGCGGACGCACAACAAAAGTACGAGATTCAGGCTGCCGGCCAATACGGCCTACTGCTCGGTGGGCGTAGTGAATTCCTGGTTTCCAGCTTGGCGGTTCTGGAGTCCCCCGTGATCGGTCACGGATCCTGGGCCAAGGATTGCCGTTACGCATCGCTCTACGTCGAGCTCAAGCGGGAGGCCGGCTACTTCCCTGGGGAGGAGAACGAGCAATGTCTGATCCCGGCGCACTCGCACGTCATGGGCGCCTGGGTGCAGGCCGGCGTGCTTGGGGCAGTATTCTGGCTGTGGGTGCTGACGCTGCCTGTGCGAACTCTCTCACGGCTCTACACGACCAGAGAACGACTCACCCCCCTCGTGGCGTTCCTGGCCTTCCTTTTGCTTTGGGATATCTTCTTTTCACCTTTCGGTGGAGACCGTCGATTCATGACACCGTTCTACATCGTGCTGATGATGAGCTATTTGCCCGCCGGCACTAAGCGGCGCTCTGCACGCCAAGCATACCTATACAACCTGCCGCAAACCCGCTAAGCGAGGGCCCGGATGAAGTTCTCCATCGTGACGATTTCCTACAACCAAGCGCGCTTTCTTGAACAGGCTATTCGCTCGGTGATAGAGCAGGACTACCCGGACGTCGAGTACATCGTGGTAGACCCCGGCTCGACCGACGGCAGCCGCCAGATCATCGAGCGCTACCGAGACCGCATCGACAAGATCATCTTCGAACCGGACAACGGACCGGCGGATGGGTTGAACAAGGGGTTTGCGCACGCGACTGGAGATATTTTTGGGTTTATAAACTCAGACGACTATTTGCTTGGCGGCGCCTTGACCACTGTGGCTTCCGCCTTTGCAGCCGCCCCCAACAAGGACGTTCTATCCGGCCACGCGCTCATTGTGGATGCTGGCGGGCGAGAAATGAACCGACTGTATTCGCGGCGCTATTCTCCAATACGAAATGTGTATGGTGCAGCGACATTGGCCCAGCAATCCACGTTCTTCAAGGCTGAGGCGTATTGGCGAACAGGGGGGTTCAACCCGGAAAATAGAGTGGCCTGGGATGGAGAGTTGTGGCTGGATTTGGCGCTCTCCGGCGCTCAGTTTGGCCGGATCCGGGGCTTTCTTTCAGCGTTTCGGATCCATGAGGGCGCCATCACGGGTGGAGGCGGGCATGCAACAGAGGTCTTCCAACGGTATAGAGATAGAATGTTTATCAAAGTTAAGGGAAGGCAAAAAACGCACCGCGATCGGTTCGTTCGCATTTTTTATAAAGCAATCGAGTACGGGCTACACCCGGCCATCGCGAAGGAGCGATTATTCCGTGGGTCTATCGTCTCAAGGGCCTTACGGTAACGTGGCCTAAGCTTGTACTGTTGTGAAAGTCTGGGCTACCCAGAAACTTTTCTTAAGTGGAGCGAAAAGTATGATCGGTGCGTGGCCCGACGTGTTCGTGGTGGGCGCGATGAAGGCGGGTACGACTGCGATCGCGAGTGCCCTCTCTACGCATCCACGAGTATTTGTCTGTCCTGTCAAAGAGCCGAATTTCTTTTGTTCTGACCTTTATCAATGGGGACTCGGAGAAGGAATGGAGTCGGCCAGTCGGGTGCTTGAGCGGGTGCGGCAGGGCGAAAGGCGCCACCACGCGTATATTCAGGATGCCGCATCTTATTTAGGGCTTTTCGAAGGTAAGTTAGCCTCCCAGATCGGAGTAGACTGTTCGACGACGTATCTGTATTCCAAGGTGGCGGCTGGAGCCATTGCCAGAGTCAAACCAGATGCAAAGATTATTGTTTCCTTGCGCGACCCCGTTGATCGGGCGTTCTCCGAGTTCTTGATGAATGTAGGAATAGGGACGGCGCAGTGGCCGTTTCGCAGCATGCTTGAGCTGGAAGAGGAGGCTAGGCTGAGAGGATGTGTTTCACCAGATCATCGTTATTTCGTTGCGGGTATGTACTCTCGTCAAGTGGAACGATATATCCAGGAGTTCGGGAGAGATCGGGTTCTTGTTCTTAGGTTCGAGGATATTCAGAAGGATTTTGGATGCGTAATGGCGCGCATCTGGAGCTTCCTTGAGTTGGAAGCCTTCCCTGAAGCGCCGGCGGTGCGCAGAAACGACGCTATTCTTCCGCGGCTTCAGGGCCTAAACCGTATCCTGCAAAAAAGCGGCGCTAAAGAGTTTATTCGGCGGGTGTTTCCATCTAGTGTCAAGGAAAAAGTGAAACGGCTGTATTATGTGAGGTCGTCAGCCGATGTGCGTATTGACCCAGAAGATGCGAAAGGGCTTAGGAAAAAGTTTTCGGAAGATATCGTGAGACTCTCCGACCTTCTGAGGGAGGATTTTTCAGGTTGGCTGGATAAGTAGTATGGCTGGACGACGAAAAGGCTCGTAATGCTTATATCGAAATGCGTAAAGTGATGGACGTCCCACTAAGGATGCTCTGCACTGCCTCTGTGATGCGAGAGAATAGATGGCATTGCAAGGTAAGGATGTCGGACGGTTGATGATGAAGCAACGCAGTCTTGCTGAGAGCGGATACGAGCGGCGGCCGAAGACGACGAAGCGGCAGCGCTTTCTGGCGGTAATGGACGCGGTGATACCGTGGTCTGGATTGATCGCGCTGGTTGATCCGGTTCAGCCGAAGGTGGGATCGCGCGGCGGCCGGATATCGTTTCCGGCGGAGACGATGTTGCGGATTCACTTCATGCAACAGTGGTTTGCCTTGTCCGATCCAGGGATGGAAGAAGCGTTGCATGACATTCCGGCGCTGCGTGCGTTTGCGCGACTGGATGCAGGAGACGATTTGATCCCGGACGAGAGTTCGATTCTGCGGTTCCGGCATCGGCTGGAACAACACGGCGTGGCGGAGCGGCTGCTGGCCGAGATCAATACGCTGCTGACGCAGCGCGGTCTACTGTTGCGGCAGGGCACGATTGTCGATGCCACGCTGATCAACGCGCCGAGCTCGACGAAGAATCAGGATCGCGAGCGCGATCCGGAAATGCACCAGACGAAGAAGGGCAATCAGTGGTTCTTCGGCATGAAGGCCCATATCGGTGTTGATGCCGAGTCGGGACTGACGCATACCGTCGTGACGACACCCGCCAACGTGAGCGACGTGACGCAGGCGCACGCCTGCCTGCATGGCGAAGAAACGGATGTCTTTGGTGATGCCGGCTATCAGGGCGTGGCCAAGCGAGAAGAAAATCTGGGCAAGGCGGTGACCTGGCATGTCGCGATCAAGCCGGGCAAGCGCAAGATCCTGCCGGACACGGCGTGGGGTCGGTTGCTCGAAGAAATCGAGCACGCCAAGGCCAGCATCCGCGCAAAGGTCGAGCATCCGTTCCGGATCATCAAGCGGCAGTTTGGGTTTCAGAAGACGCGCTATCGCGGCCTGAAGAAGAACACCGCGCAGCTCGTCACGCTGTTTGCGTTGGCGAACCTGTTTCAGGCGCGACATCGATTGATGGCGGCAGGAGAGGTGCGTCCGTGTCTCGCACAATGAACGCAATATGCAGTGAAAACCGCTGCCAAAGCGCATCTGAGCGCTGGGACGCGGCAATAAACGTCAGCCCTTCGCAGTCGTGTCACTCGCCAACGCGCTCATCTACATCCGCCGATCTCAGAGTCGGTGCCTGTGCAGAGCATCCTTAGGTGAAGTTGGCACTCCTCATCTCTTGGTCATTGGGCTTCTTCTCAATGGAGTAGTCCCCGGGCCTGCTGGATCTCTCACATTTCAGTTCCAAATATAAATCGAGTGCTGGATAAAGCTTATGGCAGAACGAATACTGGTAACCGGTGGTTCGGGTTTCATTGGATCACATTTGATTGATGCGCTTGCAGCGCAGGACCATTCATCACTGATAAACTTGGATATCAAGGAACCCTCAGTCGTCGAACAAAAGCGATATTGGGCGCGTTGCGACGTCAAAGACGCACAAGCGCTTGCAGCTGCGTTCGAGAAGTTTCGCCCCACCCGCGTGATTCATCTCGCGGCGAAGGCGAACCTCAAGGGCAAGACACTGGACGACTTTCCCGACAACACATTGGGTACCGCCAACGTGGTCCAATGCGTGAATGCCACCGACAGCGTTGAGCTGTTCGTCAATACGTCGACGCAGTATGTCGTTAAGCCCGGCGTACGTCCGGCTGACGGCCGCTACCTCGAACCCTACACCGCTTATGGCGAAAGCAAGGCCGCGGCCGAGCGCATTGTGCGGGACCACTGCAAGCGGCCCTGGTCGATCATTCGGCCCACCAACATATGGGGACCGCGTCATCCTTTCTTTCCCCATGAGCTGTGGCGTTATCTTGAACTCAGGTACTACGTGCATCCCGGGTTCAAGCCCATCCGCAAGTACTACGGCTATGTCGAAAATGCAGTGCGGCAGATCTTGCACGTGGCCTTGGCCGAACACCCTGCCGACGTTGACAGCACGGTGTGGTACATCACGGACGCTGCCATAGACAACGCGGCATGGATGAACGGATTTTCCATGGGGCTGACGGGGAAGCCGGTTCGGCGCGTGCCGTTGCCGTTGTGGCGCGCCATGGCCATGACCGGCGATGCTCTCAATGCGTTTGGCCTTCGCTTTCCCGTCAACGGGGAGCGCCTGTTTCGCCTGACCGTCAACGAGGCCGCACCCGAGCAAATGATCGTGCCACTGCCGCCGGAGGAGACCGTTTCGCTGGAAGAGGGTATAGCGGAAAGCCTTGAATGGTACCGCGCCTTCCAAGGCCATCGTCCGGATGCGGAGGGGGCGTGAAAATACTGCATGTAGCACAAGCGCTTTCTCGTAATTTTGGTGGCGTCCAGGCGGTTCTGCTTGATGTTGTCAATGCGCAGTGTGAAGCCGGACTGGATGTCGACGTCGTCTCGACCAACGTTGACGCGCCGCGCGGCGTGCTGCCCGTTGCGCCCAACCAGTTCATCGAGCACCACGGCGCCAGGATGCGCTATTGCTCGGTGGGATTCAGGCCGCTGCTGTTCTCGCTCGATCTGAAGCGCTACATCGACCAACATATCTCCCGCTACGACATCGTCCACATCCACGGCCTGTATCGCTTCCCGCCCACCTATGCCGCCTGGCAGGCGCGCCGGCAGGGCGTGCCCTACGTGGTCACGCCGCATGGCGCGCTCGATCCCTACCTTTACTCCAGAAGCTCCAGCGGGAAACTGCGGTTCAAGCGCCTGTATGAACGCTGGTTCGACCTGCCCAATCTGCACGCGGCGGGCGCCATCCACTACACCGCCGAAGAGGAGCGCGAACGCACAGCGTTTCTGAATCTGCACGCGCCTTCTTTCGTGGTGCCCAATGGCTTGGACTGGGATCGCTACCGGGAGTTGCCCGTACGCGGCGCGCTGCGCGCGCGCTGGGGCCTGGGCGAGGCGCCGGTGGTGCTGTTCTTGGGCCGGCTGCATTTCAAGAAGGGGCTGGACTTGCTGATTCCGGCCTTCGATGCGCTGCGCCGCCGCGTGCCTGACGTGCAGTTAGTGATCGCCGGGCCGGAGAACGACGATTACGGCCAGCAGGTGCGCGGCTGGGTGCGCGAGCGTGGCTTGGAAGCTGACGTGCATTTCGTTGGCCCGCTGCACGGGATGGACGTGGCGCAGGCCTATGTAGATGCGGACGTGTTCGCGCTGCCGTCCTATACCGAGAACTTCGGCATGACCGTGGCTGAGGCCATGGCCTGCGCACTGCCGGTGGTGATTTCAGACCAGGTGAACATCCATGCGGAAGTCTCGGGCGCCGGGGCAGGGCTCGTGACCGCCTGCGATGCTGGCGAGGTGACGGCCGCCTTGGAACTGCTGCTGCGCGATGCCGACCGCCGCCGCGCGATGGGGGCGGCCGGCCGGCATCTGGTCCAGCAGCGGTTCACCTGGCCGGCCATCGTCGAGCAACTGACCGTGGAATACCAGAAAGTGATCGACCGTCACCGCAGTATTGGGGCTGGGCGTGGGGCTGCCGCCGTAACCGTAGTCGGGAACACGAAATGAACGCTCTCATCGACAAGGCCCGCAAACTGGCCGGCATTCTCGCCGTGCCCGCCTGGCGCGCGGCGCTGCGCCGGCATCGGGTGGCGGCGGGCGTGGAGCATGCCCGAGTGCTGCGCAACCTTGGGCCGGTGCGCACTGTGGTGGACATCGGCGCCAACCGTGGTCAGTTCTCGCTGGTGGCGCGGCACTGCTTTCCAGATGCACACATCGTTTCCTTCGAGCCGCTGGCGGGGCCGGCGGCGCGGTATCGGGCGGTGTTTATGGGCGATGACCGGGCGCGGCTGGTCGAGGCGGCCATCGGGCCGGAACCGGGGGAGGCGACCATTCACGTGTCCGCGCGGGACGATTCCTCTTCGCTGTTGCCGATCACGGCGCGGCAGAATGCGCTGTTTCCCGGCACGGCGGAGGCCGGCACCGCCATCATTCAGGTGACACGGCTTTCGGATGCGCTGCCTGTCGGCGAAATCGCCGCGCCGGCACTGCTCAAGCTGGATGTCCAGGGCTTTGAGTTGCAGGCGCTGGCGGGATGCGAGGATGTGCTGGATCGCTTCGATTGGGTGTATGCGGAATGCTCCTTCATGGAGCTGTACGCGGGGCAGTCATTGGCCGACGCGGTGATTGCCTGGCTGCGTGAGCGCGGGCTTCGGCTGGCGGGCGTTTACAACATGGCCTATGACTCGCACGGAGTTGCCGTACAGGCCGACTTTTTGTTTCGGCGCCAGGACATGGCCACTCCCGAAGCTTGATCCCACGAGACGTCTGCCAGGCACGGCGTTTGTAATTTTGTATGTTGGGAAGCGGAAATCTTGAGGGGCGGGCCGGTTTGACCTGCACCGTGCTTCAGTCGTTGTGAGGGCGGATTCAATAATCCAGCGTAACACCCAGCCGGTAACGAGCCGCGATGGGAACGCACTAGAGGGAGTCTGCGTGAAGCTGCTGGTGATTGGCCTCAACTATTCCCCGGAACCCACCGGAACCGGCAAATACACCGGGGAAATGGCTGCTTGGTTGGCTACACAGGGGCACGACGTAGAGGTGATCTGCGGTCTGCCGCATTACCCGGCGTGGCAGGTGGATGAACGCTACGCACAGTTGCATGCGGAGGGCGGCATGCAGGTGGAGGTGCTGGATGGCGTGCAGGTGGTGCGTGCAGCGCATTACGTGCCGTCTGCGGACCAACTCGGTGCCAAGGCGCGTATCCGGCTGGAGACGAGCTTTACGCTGTCCGCAGCGCGGTTCTGGTTGCCACGCCTATTCAGTCGAGACAAGCCGGATGTGATGGTGGCGGTGATGCCGCCGATGCAGGTGGGCGTGTGGCCGCTGATCTACGGCTGGATTCGCCGTGTGCCGTGGGTGCTGCATGTGCAGGATCTGCAGGTGGATGCGGCGCTGCGCCTCAATATGCTCAAGGTGGGTGTGCTGGGGCGGGTGCTGTACGGGGTGGAGTCCTTTTTGTTGAAACACGCCACGCGCGTTTCAACGATCACGGAGGCGATGCGTCGCCGGGTGATCGAGAAGGGCGCGCAGCCGGAGCGCACCTGGCTGTTTCCCAACTGGGCGGACGTGAATACCGTGCGGCCCCTGCCGCCACAGGCCCCGGCGGTGCAGGCCATGCGCGCGGAGCTTGGTGTGCCGGATGCGGGTGGTGAAGGCGAGCAGGTAGATACGGTGTTGGTGTTGTACGCCGGCAACATGGGGGAAAAGCAGGGCCTTGATCTGGTCTTGCAGGCGGCGGACCGTCTGCGTGGGGACGCGCGGATTCGTTTTGCGATGGTGGGCGCGGGTGCGGCGCGCGCGCGGCTGGTGGCGCAGGCAGCGGAGTTGGGTTTGACCCATCTGGTCTTTGCGCCCGTCCAACCTTTGGAGCGCCTGCCGGTGATGTTGGCGGCCGGGGATGTGCATCTGGTTGTTCAGCAGCGTGCTGCGGCAGACCTGGTGATGCCGTCCAAGTTGACGAACATTCTGGCGGCCGGGCGCGCCTGCGTGGCGACGGCCGATGCCGGTACGGCGCTGGCCGATGTTGTCGCGGGTACGCGAGGCAGCGGTGAGGTGAAGCCCACTGGCGTGATTTGTGCGGCGGAGGATGTCGACGCGTTGGTGACGGCCATCCGCCGCTTGGCGGACGACGCCGTGCTGCGCGAGACCTGTGGTCGCAACGCGCGCGCGTATGCTGAAGCGTATCTGGATCGCGATGCGATTCTGGCGAGGTTCGAACAGCAGCTGGCTGAATTGGTTACGCGGTAGACGTTATTTCGTGCGGTGTGTTCGGAAAAATTTTCTGGAAGGTCTGGAATGAAGCGAGCGTTGATTACAGGTGTAACGGGGCAGGATGGGGCCTATCTGGCCGAGTTGCTGCTGAAAAAAGGATACGAAGTGCATGGCATCAAGCGCCGTGCGTCGCTGTTCAACACGGACCGGGTAGACCATCTGTATCAGGATCCGCATGTGGAGAACCGCCACTTCGTTCTGCACTACGGCGACCTGACCGACTCGACCAATCTGATCCGGCTGGTCCAACAGATTCGCCCGGATGAGGTCTACAACCTCGGGGCGCAGTCACACGTCGCAGTGTCGTTCGAAAGCCCTGAATACACTGCGGATACGGATGCGCTGGGGGCACTGCGGCTGCTGGAGGCAATTCGCATCGCGGGTCTGGAGAAGACCACGCGGTTTTATCAGGCGTCGACGTCCGAGCTGTATGGCCTGGTACAGGAAATTCCGCAGAAGGAAACCACGCCGTTCTATCCGCGTTCGCCGTATGCAGTTGCCAAGCTGTACGCCTACTGGATCACCGTCAACTACCGTGAGTCCTATGGCATGTATGCCTGCAATGGCATTCTGTTCAATCACGAGTCGCCGCTGCGGGGCGAGACCTTCGTCACCCGCAAGATAACCCGGGCAATCGCGCGGATCGCACTGGGGCTTCAGGATTGCCTCCACCTGGGCAATCTCAACGCGCTGCGCGATTGGGGGCATGCGCGCGACTATGTGGAAATGCAGTGGCTGATGCTGCAGCAGCAGCAGGCTGAGGACTTTGTCATTGCGACCGGGGTCCAGTATTCGGTTCGCCAGTTTGTCGACCGCGCCGCGGCGGAACTGGGCATTTCGCTCTCCTGGCAGGGGGAAGGCGTCAACGAGGTCGGCATTGTGGAGTCCGTTTCCGGGGCCGATTTGCGCGTCAAGCCGGGAGATCGGATCGTGGCGGTGGATCCACGTTATTTCCGTCCGGCGGAAGTTGAGACACTGCTTGGGGATCCGACCAAGGCCAAGGAGAAACTTGGGTGGGTGCCGGCGACGAGTTTCGAGGAACTGGTCAAGGAGATGGTGCTCGAGGATCTGCAGTCGGCCAAGCGCGATGCGCTTGTGAAAGAGGCCGGATTCAAGGCTTTCGACTATCACGAGTAGGGCCGACAATGGAAAGGAATGCACGCATCTTTGTGGCCGGGCACCGTGGACTGGCCGGTTCGGCGATTGTCCGGGCGCTCGCTGAGGGGGGCTTCGACAACCTTCTGCTGCGCTCGCATGCCGAGCTTGATCTGACGTCCCAGGCAGCGGTGGAGGCCTTCTTTTCGGAGGAGCGTCCGGAGTACGTGTTTCTGGCGGCTGCAAAGGTGGGTGGTATCCAGGCCAATGATCGCTATCCGGCGGAGTTCATCCGGGACAATCTGGCGATTCAGACCAATGTGATTCATTCCGCCTGGAAGGCGGGTGTCCGCAAGCTGCTGTTCCTGGGCTCTTCCTGCATCTATCCCAAGCTTGCTCCACAGCCGATGCCGGAGAGCTGTCTGCTGACCGGGCCGTTGGAGCCTACCAATGAGTGGTACGCCATTGCCAAGATTGCCGGGATCAAGATGTGTCAGGCGTACCGGCGTCAGTACGGTTTTGATGCGATTTCGGCGATGCCGACCAACCTGTACGGCCCCGGTGACAACTTTCATCTCGAGAACTCGCACGTCATGCCGGCACTGATCCGGAAGTTTCATGACGCCAAGATGAGTGGGGATGCGCAGGTGGTGATGTGGGGCACGGGGACGCCACGCAGGGAATTTCTGCATGTGGATGATCTGGGCTCCGCGGCTGTCTTTCTGATGCGGACCTATTCCGGCGAGGACATCGTCAACGTGGGCGTGGGTGAGGATGTCACGATCCGCGAACTGGCCGAAACCATTCGATCCGTTGTCGGGTTTGATGGCGAAATCATCCAGGATCTGAGCAAACCAGACGGGACGCCGCGAAAACTGATGAATGTGGACCGACTCACTGCACTGGGTTGGCGGGCGCGGGTCGGTCTGCGCCAGGGGATCGAAGACACGTACCGGTGGTTCCTGGACCATCACGGTGAATTGAGGAAGTAACCATGGAGGCGGTACGACACATGCAGCGGCGGCGCCGAAGGTGCGTTGGGGCCTCAGATGGTGGTGCGATCACTCATGTGACGGTGGCTCCGGTTGGGCTACCATCTCCGTTTGCTTCGACGTTGTCTCCTGAAAATGAATATTGAACAAGGCTTCCATCTGAAGCCCTCGCGGGGAGTGATCGTGCATTTGGTTTCGAAAGGCAGCGCGTTGCTGGCTGCATTGCTGGTATCGGCCTGCTCCATCCTGCCGGGTATGCATCTCTCGTCTCCGGATAGTGCGGCGCGGGCAGGAGACGGGGGCGCGCCGGAATATCGTGTTGTCGAGGTCTCCGGGCAGTCGCTGCAACAGATCCGCCGCGAAACGGAAGGGATCTGGCCGCCGCTTCCGCCGAGTTTTCAGTCGGTGACACCGGCGAAGCGCCCCGATGAATATGTAATCGGTCCGGGTGACGTTGTGCACGTTACCGTCTGGGATCATCCGGAACTGACCGTGCCGACAGGTTCGATCGGCGGGAACATCGAGGGCGCGTCGCGTCTGGTTTCGTCCGACGGCAAGATGTTCTATCCCTATGTCGGCGAGTTCCAGGCCGCGGGAATGACGGTGCTTGAGCTCCGGGACTATCTGGCGCGTTCGCTGGCGCGGGTCATTGCCAGTCCGCAGGTTGATGCGCGGGTGATCGCATTCCGTGCGCAACGAATCCAGGTCACGGGTGAGGTTGCTCAGCCGGGGGTGGTGACCCTGGACGACACACCGAAGGGAATACTGGAGGCGATCAGCGAGCGAGGAGGGCTGGCGCAGACCGCCAGCCGGCGGCGGGTGCTGCTGCGCCGTCACGGTGAAACCTATCCGATCGATCTGGGCGGACTGTTGTCCGGGAGCCGTCCGGTCATGAATCCGAAGCTGGAAGCGGGGGACGTGATTCACGTGCCCGATCAGTCCAACGATCTGGTCTTCGTACTGGGCGAAACCGAGAAGCAGGCGTCTGTTGTTCTTCAGCAGGGGCGGACCACGTTGACGGAAGCGCTGGCTGAAGTGGGCGGGATGGACAAGCTCAGGGCGGACGATGCGGGGGTGCTGGTATTCCGGCGCCCGTTTGCCGAAGGGCTGCCGCCGACCATTTATTCGCTGGAGCTGGACAACCCGCTGGGCCTGTTGCTGGCCGGTGAATTCGTCCTGCAGCCGCGGGATGTGGTCTACGTCAAGGCCACCGACTTTGCCAAGTACAACTCTGTGATCGGTCAGCTGCTGCCGACGATCTCGGCGGTGTTCCAGATCGACCGGTTGGTGAACAACTGATCGGGAATCAAAGGCCGAAAGAGCTGGAATGATCCTGCCCGCGTGGAGTTCAACCGTGGGGCCGGAGAAGCTGTTTTGCGACTGGTTTGCTTTAAAAAGACGATACCTTGAATGAACCCAAATAGTTCCATGCCGCGTGTAGCCCCTGCGATGTCCGGCACCGTTGCGGAAGATGAAATCGACTTGCGCGAGCTGCTTGCGCTGATGGCGGGCGGCAAGTGGCTGGTCGCACTGGTTGCTGGCGGGCTTCTTGCGCTGGGGCTTTTGTATGCCTGGGCCGCCACACGGATTTACGACGCGGACGCATTGGTTCAGGTCGAGCAGGATGACAGCGGGCTCAATGCCGCCATTGGAGACATGGCCGAACTGCTGGGTTCCGAAACAGCCGTCACGGCGGAGATCGAGCTGCTGCGCAGCCGTATGATCGTGGGTTCGGTAGTCGATGGCTTGCAGCTTGAGATCAGCGCCCAGCCAAGGTACTTCCCGGTTTTTGGCCGAGCGCTGGCCAGAGGTTTCGACCCGGTTGCTGAGGGCGCCGATGTGGCACCGGCCCGATTGGGTCTCCGACAGTTCGCTTGGGGCGGGGAGTACATCAAGGTCGAGGCCTTCGACGTACCGGCCCGATACCTGGATGTTCCGTTCACGCTGGTAGCCAAAGGTGAAGAAGGCGACTCGTATGATCTGAAAGTTGACGATCAAACCGTATTGTCGGGCCGTGTTGGCGAGCGCGCCTCGGTCGCGCTGTCGTCACGTGGCGAGATTCTGAGCATCTTCGTTCAGGATTTGATCGCCGAGTCGGGAACCGAGTTCGTTGTCACGCGGCTGCGTCGCATGGATGCGATTGAGGCCATCCAGGCAAATCTGGGGGTGACGGAAAAGGGTAAGGACAGCGGCATCCTGGCCGTGACCTTTTCGTCGCCGGATGCGGTGAAGTCGCGGGAGGTGGTTAATCGCCTGGTGATTGCCTATCAGCGCCAGAACATTGAGCGACGGTCCGCTGAGGCGGCGCAGACGCTGAGCTTTCTAGAGCAGCAGCTCCCGCAGGTGAGAAACAAGCTAGAAGCGGCGGAGGCGTCCTTCAACAGCTATCGGCTCAAGGAGGGATCCGCAGATCTGACCAAGGAGACCGAGCTGATTCTGCAGCAGAGCGTTCAGCTGGAAACTTCGCGCCTTGAACTGGAGCAGAGGCGCCAGGAAGCGTTGCAGCGTTTTACGCCCAATCACCCGACGGTATTGGCCATCGATCGGCAGTTGCAGGACATAAAGAACGAGCAGGATGCGATCACGGGGCGGGTGAAAGGGCTTCCGGAAACCCAGCAGGAGTTGCTGCGTCTGTCGCGGGATGTCGAGGTCAACACTACGCTGTATACCTCGTTGCTGAACAACTACCAGGAGCTGCAGGTGGCCAAGGCCGGCACAATTGGCAATGTCCGGATCGTCGACTATGCGGTCGAGGCGGCGGAACCTTCCAAGCCGAAAGTGCCGTTGATCCTGGCGCTGTCCGCGGTTCTTGGAGTGTTTCTGGGCGTTGCAGTGGTGTTTGTACGCCATGCGCTCAAGTCCGCGGTCAACGATCCTGCGGAAGTGGAGCGGATGACGGGGATTCCCACCTACGCGACCGTTCCGTATACCGACGACCAGCGGCGGTTGCTCAAGCGGGCCAAGGGGGGATCCGAGCAACTGCTGGCGCTGGCGGATCCCAAGAATATCGCGATCGAGGCGCTGCGCAGCTTGCGGACGTCGCTGCATTTCGCGATGCTGGACGCATCGAACAACGTCCTGATGCTGACGGGGCCGAGCCCGGATCTGGGCAAGTCGTTTGTGTCCATCAACCTGGGCGCGGTCCTGGCCATGACCGGCAAGCGGGTCGTGGTGGTCGACGGCGACTTGCGCCGTGGGCATCTGAATGAATACGTATCCTGCAGCCGCGATCCTGGCTTGTCCGACTATTGTGCGGGGCAGGCGGAGTTCGGGGATGTTGTCCGTAGGACGCCGGTGGATGGGTTGTGTGTGGTGCCGACGGGAACGATTCCGCCGAATCCGGCGGAGCTGCTGCTGACTGACCGTTTCGTTGACTTGGTCAAGGCGCTGTCCGAACAGTTCGACTATGTGGTGATTGACACGCCACCGATCCTGGCCGTGACGGATGCGGCTATTGTCGGCAAGCTGGTCGGCTGCACGCTGATGGTGCTCAAGGCCGGCGAGCATCCGATGCCGATGATTCAGGAGACGGCGATGCGCCTCCAGAACGCGGGGGTGAACATCAAGGGTACTATTTTCAACCAGGTAGGGCGCGGGGGATCCGGCTATCATGCCTACAAGTACGGCTACCAGTACTCATACAAGCGATACGCATGATCGGAAGATGATGATTTCGAGCGGTGGCGTCGAGCGTTGTAGTAGGAGGCGAGGGTGAATCCAGCGCGGAGCTTGGGCTGTGTGTTGGCAATTTTTGCCGTCTCATCCGGGTGTTTGGCGCAGGATTTGCTTTACAAATCCGGTGTTGCAAGTACGGTGCGGACTTCAGTCGCAACGGGGCACTCGGCGGCCTACTACGGTATCCGGGGCGCAGTGCCGCAGCGGGCCAGTCTTCGCGCGGTGCTTGCAGCGGGAGGGCTGGATGAGCTGGAGCAGAAGCCTGGTCTTGGGGCTGCTGTCGCGCTGACTTTGGTTGAGATGTTCGCGGGCGGCGGTGGGAGTCCTTCCGATCTTGCCAGGCCACGGAATGATGTTAAGGCTGCATTAATTGGAGACTGACGTCTCACAAATGTCTGCCAAGGCGGTGTAAGATTTAGGCGATATTCGGGGTTCGGGATGCCGGGCTCAATGCGAAGGGTGTCACCAGGGGAGTTCAGATGAGCAGGAAGCTTGTAGTCGCAGTCGCCGCCGTGGCGATGTTGTCGGGCCAGATGGCCGTCAACGTGTTGTATGCCCAGGGAAGCACGACGTCGGCTCCGGCGTCTGGCGGGGAGCTGACCCCCCCTGAAGCGGCGAAGGCTGCGTCCAAGATGGGAAAGACGCTTAGCCAAGCGGTGCGCGAAGGGCTCATGGAACAGTTGCCGAATGGCAACTACGTGATCACGGATTCCGGTGCCGCGTTGCTGGCGGGACTTGGCGTCAGCATCGGCACGATCGCCGGATTGACTCCGCTGCAGATCACTGCGGCGGTCGCGGCCGCCTTGGGGTTGGTGATCGTGGTTTCGGATTCGACCGACGACGGCAATCCGACGCCGACCGCCACGCCGACGCCGACGCCGACGCCGACCGCAACCCCGACGCCGACGCCGACCGCAACCCCGACGCCGACGCCGACTGCAACTCCGACGCCGACCGCAACTCCGA
>NPID01001000.1_pt2 | contig 99034 bp, 78 predicted proteins | sample 8637491 | NCBI WGS metagenome assembly NPID01 (sample SAMN07420843, study PRJNA396082) | bioreactor metagenome | isolation source: sample BA6 brine-fed electro-methanogenic bioreactor BA | place: Japan: Kochi | collected 2016-06-14
AGTCCGTGATGTGGCGACCAATACGTACCGGCTTGCCGTCCTGCATTCCGATATTCCCCTCGACTATAACGCTGTCGCCGTCTTGAAGTGCCACACCGTTGGTGGGGAAGACCTGAACATGGCTCTCATTGGATATGCCAATGCGCGCCTTGACCAGCCTTGCCTTTTTACCCTCAACCTTAAAAAGGAGAGAATCGCCTGTCATGGCGTCTTGAGGTACAACAAGTGCAGAGTCGGCAGTCTCTGTTATGACCTCTGCTGTGGCATAGATGCCGGAGGGGACTATACCTTCCGGGTTTTCGAGGTGAAGTGTCGCGGAGAATGCGCCGGAGATGTGATCCGCTGCACGGGTGACAGAGTAGACAAAGCCCCAGAGCGTGGAATCGATGGCATCTGTGTGGAACCTGACGCGCTGCCCCTCTTTGATGAGTGCGATCTGCTTGTCCGGCACGGTTATCTCCATCTTCAGCAGGTGGTCGTCGACGAGGTGTATAATGTAGGGCGCACCTGCCTGTGTCGCCATCATGGGGCTGAATATCTGGCCTTCCTTGGCGGAAACATCGAGGATCTCGCCCTTGAAGGGTGCTTTGATTATGGTATTGTCCTCCGCCATTGTGAGGGCGGCCTTTGTTGCCTCATATTGAGCCTTTGCCTGATCGTATTGGGAGCGGGTAACGCTGCCTTTATCGAAAAGGGTCTCTATGCGCTCCCATTCGGCCTCAACAGCTTCGAACTGTGCGGATGCCTGATCGAGATTGGCTCGGGAAAGCGTTGCCAAAGTCTTGCCCTTGGGGACAATGTCGCCTTCCTTCACATATATATTTTTGACCTCGGAAGTCAGCTGTGTGCCGAGTTTGGCATCGCCTGTGGGCATGAGTATGCCGGAGAACTTGAGAATCCTGTCTATCTGAGTCCTGTGAACGGATTCGGTGTTTACGAGTATCTCCAGATTATCGGTATCGGCGCCCTTTTCTCCTCCTCCACCGCATCCGGTTAGAAATACTACTATTAATATCACTGTTATTACTAACCATCTATTCATATATCTTCTCCGTATCGCCCGTGAGCATATAAAGTTCTGCTTCATTTATCTCGACATTGCATATTGCGTCTATTCTGTTATTTCTTGCCTTAAGCAGGGCTGTTTCTGCGTCGAGGAGATCCGCTGTTGTGGCCTTGCCTGCCTCGTAGAGATCCCTTGTAACTTCAAGATGCTCGTCCGCCTGTAAAATCTCTTTCTCAGCAATCTCGATGACCTGAACCTCCTGCATTATCTGCCTGATAAGTGCCTTGACCCCCTGCCTTATCATGTCTTCAGCGGATTCCTGTCTTTTTTCGGCAGCCGTCCTCTTGAAGCGCGCCTCCCTGTATTCGGCAATGTCCGAGCCAAAGGAGAAGATATTCATGCTCGCTACAAGTGATATGTCCCATGAATCGTACCAGTCGTCCCTCAGCTCCTGATCGGGGTTCTTGTAGTGCCAGTTGCCTGCCAGTGCCACGTTTGGCACGAGGGATGACAGGGACATGCCCACCATCCTCTCCGACACCTCAACGGAAAGTTCAAGGCTCCTCGCATCGAAGCCACGGCTCAGTGCAAGGGACTCTGCGATATCCGGCCTGTACATAGTCGGGCTGAAGGCAAGGCTTGTATCTATCGAAAGCTCCACAGCCGGGATGCCTGTGATGGTCTCGATATTCTCCCTTGCCATCTGAATGCCGTCTGTGATTCGCAATATGGCAAGCTCCATCTCCGAGAGGGCGATCTCCGCCTTGAGCAGTTCGTCCCTTCGGACAAGGCCAGCCTCGTACATATTCCTGAGATTTTCAGTATGCTCTGTGATGCTGTTGTGTGCGGCATTGGCACTTATCAGCCCTGCGAGCAGCCTTTTGAGGCCATAGTAGCCCTTCACAGTCTCCAGAGCAGTTTCGGCCTTCTGCCTTTGAAGGGCAATATCATTGATGTCCGTGTCTATGAGAGACAGGCGATAGCCGTTCATAGCTGCACCGCCAGTGAAGAGTGGCTGCTGGACGGTCAGCGTCAGGTCATAGTTGTCGTGCTTGCCCATTTCGATCTTGTCTGCACCGTCGGGCATCATTGAGCCAAGCTCCTCAGGAAAGGCAAGATATGGCACCTCGCCGAGATAAGTATATCGGAAAGTGCCGTTTGTATTTGGCAGGAAATTCGTGAATGCCGAATATTGGCGCATCTTTGCGGCGGAAAGCTCCGCCTCCTTGCCAGCCACAGCCGGATTGTTCCGCCATGCCGCCTCGACCAGCTCCTCCAGCGGCTGCCCCAACCCTGCCAGTACACACGCCAGAAGGGCAATGACAAGATATGTTCGTCCAAAACCTATCATACACATAAAGAAAGCCCCTTTTGCCCAAGGGGCAACAAAAAAGGGGGGAGATAGATAGTTTTCGGACTAGTGGGTTCAGAAAAGTGTAGAAGTGATCTATACGTTAAGCGTTTCTTTGTTTCTTGCGCATGCCCAAGCTAGAATTTCGCACCCAATCCTATCCCATTCTTTCTTTTGAAACTCCAATAAATCCGGCTCTTCATCTTTGATACTATCCAAGTTGCCTTTAAGTTTCTTCAAAATTTTACCAACACTTGGGATTATAACATCCTTATCATCCATAGTGTCAAGCACCTCTAAACAAATGTTGGAGTTGCAATAAACAAGTAAAACTCTTGCGAAATGACGATAGTCATCGTTTGTCCTTACGTGCTTAGCTGTAATGCCATTTTTGAAGTCAAAATAAGCTAATAGGTCTCTATGGGGTGAGGTCCTTGCATTTATGAGAAAAGTCTTAGAAGCATGAGAGATCTTCTTCATCTTAAGAATGTAATTAATAGGTATTAGATTTTCAATCTCATGCACCTCCAACTTCCTGAAAGAGCACAGAGGATTTTTATTCTGTAAATTAACTTCTTGTATTTTTTGACATGTTGAGCCAATAGGGGCTTCGGGATATTTTTGGTCAGTATCGCATAGAGCTAAACATAAGCAATCTTGACTTTCGCAATGTTTCTCAAAGACTCGACCAATTGTCGTACCTCCACCATGATAACCTTCAAAACTCACTGTAACATTACCCAAAAAATTGAGTTTTCTATGATAATCAGCTATAAGTCTATACAAAACATCTTCATCGGTATGTTCGATAAGCACCCTTGTTTTTTTTAGTAGGCAGGAAGTTTGAAAAAAATCAATCGATACATTTATAACAGTAGTACTGCGATCACAAATCTGATTCAAGACTTTTCTGCCTTCGACAACTTGAACGTATGTCTTGATCTTACCGTAGTTCAACATTGCATAGTTACCATTGATATATGTCAAAACACTCTCGCAGTCAGGATCATCAATTTCGTCAATTAATGTAAGAATCGTTGATCGACTTGCGTGCACGAGATGATTGCTTTCGTACATACCTCGTAAGATGTTCTTTACACCTCTCAAAACATTTTCTCTTTCAGAAGGATCTTTGAGAGCAGATACAAGCCTATCTGATAACCAGAAGAGCATATCTACAACTTGGGCTCGAAGAAACCTAAAGGCCATTCTTCAAGTACGCCCTCAGCATTGAACTTAACAGTGCGAACATCTGTGCTATGCATGTTTTCATTCACTTCAAAAAGTGAAACACTGACCATATCAGGATTGATTTTCTCCTCATATATTCTTCTTCCAATTCTGTTGATAATTACTGGGCTATGCGTTTCGATCATTATATTCAATCGAACCTTGTTCTTGCGCGCTTCTTTTATTGAAAAGATGAAGGCATCAGCTAGCTCAGCTTGCATTGCTGGATGAAGGTGTAGCTCTGGCTGCTCAATTAGAATTGTGGCGGTTTGCCTCTTATTGTCGTAGGGGAACTTAGGCATATCAAGACCCGTCGAGTAATACCATAGCATGGTAATAATGGGTAAAATTTGAGAATATCCGAATCCGAGGTCAGCTAGATTGAAGGTTTCTCCTTCTGAATCTTTGATTTTTATATTTAGGTGTCCCTGTGCTGATTGAGTAATGGGTGTAAACTTAAACAATGAAAACACAAATTGCTCGTAACTTGTTTTTCTTTCTTGGGATAAGTTATCAATGAACATATGCAGGTTTTCCCCATACGCATCTACTTCGGAAACTGATAGATCCTGTCGCCTATAATACCTTGCAGCCTTTGCTCGAATAGGAGCAACATACTTACAGTTTTCGAAGTATAACTTTATTTCTTTATCTATTAAATATAATAGCGACGCAGTTTTTTCAGCAATTAGAAGATTGTTTAGGGTGACAAAATCTTGACTATTTACATCCTATTTAGAAACGATTTTTTGCCATGTTTTGATTGATCGATATCGTTGTAGAGATTTAAGTAGGGTCTCCTTTGAGCCAATCTCTGCGCGTCTTATGATATCATCAATACGAGAAGTTTTTTTAATTCTGTTACCAATCAGCTTTTTTATAAAGCTTGTACATTGATTACGAAAGACATCCCTATCAAGGTGCTTGCCCTTCTTGTTTTTCTCAATCAACATGGGTATTAGGCCGGTTGCGATATTCCTTACAAATACGTGTGTTATTTCGTTAACGCTATAATCGATATCATTTACTCTAAGATGTACAACTTCCCCAGAAGGATTTGCAGAAATAAAAATAGTTTGTCCAGTAAAAAAGACATTTAAATTTTTAATATATGTTTCTCGATTATTTTCATGAATTTCAATATCAACTCTAATGTCGAGAGCATTAATGTTCACATATTCCCAGTAATATCTTCTGGTTATATTAGAGTCAAGGTGCATCTCAAAACCCAAATGGATACCTTCTGTGTCTGAAGCAAATCTGTGCTTGGTTTCTTTATAACTACCAAAGTCAACCAATGAATCGTCATACCATAGGATGGGTCCTCTTGTATCCCTTACTATAGATTGACGAAGCAGCGGAAATGTACGAAGAAAACTACTCTTTCCCGAACTATTTTGACCCACAAGAATGTTTATATCTTTTATTGGAACATGCCCGGTATCTCTAAAACTTCGAAGGTTCTTTAATGATATTGAACGCATACTTCCTTCTGATTTTTAAGGATAAGATAATAGTTGTTTTCTAAAGAAACTTAGCCTTCAGATCGAAGTTTGTCAATGATTTAGTATCAAATTAATTGTTAAAATAAAAAGAAGACCACTCTCGCAAGTGGTCTTTTATCATAAAATTGAAATGCTACTCAGCTCCCCATCACCCCGGCGGCAAAGGCGGCGGAACAGAACCCAGCAGGGACTTGACATTGTCCACTGCTGCGGCCTTTTCCCAGCCGGCCATTCCCTCCTGCCAGACAAGTGTGTCATTGGTTAGGGTTCCCTTGGCGATCAGCTCCATGAGCTGTGTTTTGTTATATGGCCCTTCGCGCTTGCCGTCTATGGCGACATATACCTTCATAACGCCGGGTATGGGAGGCGGTGTCTGGGGTGTCTGGGGCTGTTCCACATTGCCCATATTCATGCCCTTGGCCATCTGATTGGCCATTGCAAAGCCCATGCCCATGCCTATGCCTGCGCCTGCATCGCCGGATGGGTTCTCGGCTGCTGCCTCCATTGCCTCGGCTGCCTGATACTGCGTATATTTGGAAAGGTCGCCGATTATGCCCATGCTCGAGCGTTTGTCCAGTGCCTCTTCAACCTTCTCGGGCAGGGATATATTCTCGATGAGGAATTTGGTGAGCTTCAGGCCATATTCGCCGAATTCCGGCTGTATCTTGTCCTCGAGGAATTTCGACATCTCGTCATAGTTGGCTGCCATGTCGAGTATGGGGATTTTCGACTCTGCCACCTTGTCGGAAAAGCGGGTGACAATTAGGTTGCGGAGCTGGTCTGTGATTTCCTCGGTGGTGAACTGGCCGTCTGTGCCGACAATCTCGCGAATGAAGGCAGCCGGGTCGTCCACCCTGAGGGCATAGTTACCGAAGGCGCGTATGCGAATCGGCCCGAACTCCGGGTCGCGGAGCATGACAGGGTTCTTTGTACCCCATTTTCTGTCCGTAAAGTTGCGGGTTGCGACAAAATAGACCTCTGCCTTGAACGGCGAGTTAAAGCCATATTTCCAGCCCTTGAGCGTTGTGAGAATCGGCATATTCTGAGTCTGAAGCTCATATCTGCCGGGTTTATAGACATCGGCCAGCTGGCCTTCATTGATGAAAACCGCCACCTGTCCCTCGCGGACGGTGAGCTGCGCCCCCATCTTGATCTCCTTCTGATAGCGTGGGAAGCGATAGACCATCGTGTCCTGCGTGTCGTCCACCCACTCGATAATGTCGATAAATTCTTGTTTCAGCTTGTCCCAGAGTGCCATATCTCTCCTTGTTATGCTTGCAATTATATATAGAATAGCGATTAGACGGCCTGTGTCAATGGTTTTTGAAATAGCCGCTTAGACTGAATCTTATTTGTACCCGAACAACAAAACATTAAATCAATTCCATTTTCCCCTTGACATTCCCGAATTCCTAATTATAATAAAGTTAGAACATCAAAGGTTATTTAAATGGAGGCAAAATGGCGAATGGGTATTCTCTCTCGGGCATGAAGCATTATCAGGCATTCAAGAAATTCAACCTCGGAATCGGCGAAGGTTCAGGGGGGGGGGCGAGTTTTTAAACCTCCAAAACGGAAATCATATCTTTGTGTTTAACGATTTTAACCTTCCATTCTATAATTTCCCATTGATGTTAAAGAGATACCACAACAGCCTTTGCGATGTGAAGGGAATTTTTGGCAATGGCTGGCATTCGACCTTTGAGATGAAGCTCATTGAAAGTGGCAGTGATTTTAAGTATATCGACCACACAGGAGCAGAATGGCTCTTCGTTTCCGATGGTTTGGGCGGATGGACACGCCCTGCCGGACTATTTGCGGAGCTTGAATTCGACGGTGTGGACGAATATACACTCACACACTACATGACAGGCATAGAGATGACATTCAAACACGATACCACATATGGTGGTTACTTTATAGAGAAGATAGAGAACCCTATCGGTGTTCAGCAGGAGTTTACATACGAAGAGGACAAGGTGATAGAGGTCGAGGTCAAGCACAAGGACTGCGACAAGGGCATATCCAAGAGGCTGGTGCTCGCATGCAACAACGGGCTTGTTACATCCGTCACCGAGATAATGCCTGATGGCACAAATGGCAGAATACAGTACTATAGCTATGACACCAACTACAATCTTATCAAGGTCATACTTCCCAATTCCGACACCTGCGAGTTCAAGATCGATACAACATCGCAGGTTGATATAAAGGCATTTGTCGATTATAACGGCAATATGACTCAGTATACTTATGTTGCAGCAGGTGACAACGAGCTTGCAAGTAGGAAAAACCAGACAGGGCAGACATATTCCTTTGCATATGTGGCAGCACAGACAACAGAGACAGACCCCCTTGGCAATAACTGGGTTCATAACTTTGCAGTCAATGGCACAAGAACATCTATGGTTACTCCGGGCAGCAAGACATATTCTTGGACATATAACAGCGATTTTCTCGTTCTGACAAGCGTTCTCCCCGGGCCTATTACATCTGCGACCAATACATATAATACCCGTGGTTTCTTACTTACAACCACCGATGCCCTTTCCAAGCAATATACATTCACATGGACAAATGATGTTCTGACAAATATTCAGGACCCTGATCTCCATAACATAGTCATGACCTACAATTCCAACAGGCAGCTTCTCACAAGGACGAATCAGGAATCAGAGCAGGTCACAATGACATATGACAGCATGGGCAATCTTGTCCAGATTCAGGATCCCAAGGGCTTCAAGACCAAGGTGGAATACAATCTCTATGGACTGCCCAAGAAGACGATAAATCCCGTCGGGCAGGAGAGCTATGCCGTATATTCGCCGAACTACAACAATGTAGTCAGGACAGGGCAGACGAAGGGCGGATATATTGACCTTGCATATGACGAAATCGGGCGTATAATTAAGAGAGCATATCCAAATGGTCTCAATATGAACTACACCTATGACGGGAGCGATCTCATAGATATGACCTCCACAATAGGAAGCTGTCAGGACAAGGTATATAAGGTAAGTACAGTGAATGCCATATACGACACAGCGCACAGAATGGTCTCGGTATCCGCAGGCAAGAACAATACCACAACCTATGAATACGACAAAGCAGGCAGGCGCGTTTCCCTCCTTGGCAGGGACGGTAAGAAGAGGGTCTATGGCTATGACAGTGACGGCAACCTTACATCGATGGCTGTCGACGGACTTCCCGCCGACACCTATACCTTTGTGAACTCCGATCAGGGTTGGCGAAGCAAGGTGACATATCCCAATAGCTGGTCAGCAGAATACGACAGGAATGACAGGGGACAGATAACCAAGATAACCGTGAAGGACGCACTCGATGCCTCTCAGCACGAGATAGACTATACCTACGACAATCTCGCCCAGATAAGCCAGATAGATGAACAGGACATGATAGCCCTGGAGCAGTCCCAGAGAATAATCACAAGGGATAATATTGGCAGATTGACGCAAGAGGCAAGGACAAGCACAGGCGGAACATGGGGCAATGACTGGACTCTGCAACTCACCTTCGATGCAAACAGCAATATTGAGAGAATACAGAACACCTTCCCGAGCATAGACAAGAATCTCGGCTTTGATGCCCTGAACAGGAATGTCTTCTTTTCCGATACCACAGCTTCTGAAAAGATGATTGCCTCCTATGGCGCAGGGGACGCACCCCTTGCCCGTGACTTCGGCGCAACAGGTCTTGAGACATTCGCCTTCAACAATGTCGGCGTGCTCAAGCAGCTTGTCACAACAGGGGGCGACGAGGTGAGCTTCACATATAATTCCCTGACACAGCTTGCAAACCTGAAGGTAGGCACAACCCGTGACAGCGATTTCAACTACGATTCCTACAGGAGAATCGGCGAATTTGAGCGCAACAGCGGACAGTGGAAATACTATTACTGGTGTCTGACACGCTTCTATGGCTATGAGGATGGGAGCAATAAATATTATATTGTCCCCGACGCCCTCGGCTCGACAGTAGTCATCATCGACGGCACCTCAAACTCCATAGTCAATCGCATTGAATACGACATGCTCGGCAACATAAAGAACGAGACCACCACCCCCCAAGTCGAACTCCTCTTCCGCAAACGCCCCTATCTCTCGACAGCGGATCTGTATATCAACCGCTCAGGGCTNNCTTCCCCCAGACGGGGAATGAGGGGGTGCCGTGTTTGGATTATTACCATCCACCTACTGAAGAAGAAGGTTGTACAATTGAATGGGGTCCTACGGGAGCACGCGCTGATGACGATTGTCCTGAAGGGCAAACATGCCACTACCAGCTGAGGGAATGCATGCCCTTGGATCCTGCTGATTGGTGTGGGGACGGACTGGATATGCTTTCGAATCAATGTGGGGAAAGCTTTGGTATTCCTGATGCAACAGGGGTTGGACTTATAAAACCGGCTTGTTTAGACTTTGAGTTTGATCTATCTTTTGAACTGGATCAGATTCAAGATATGCTAAACGATATTGCGAAAATTATTGTCGGTATTGCTGGAACCATTGGATATGCGCCGATAAATATAACATTAAAATATATTTTGGATGTTGCATTTAATAGCACTTTAATGATTGGCATTGGGTGTGCTGGGCTTGGCTGGGGGATTGGAAGAACATTGGATAACTCCCTTCATATTGATTATGTTGGGGGTTCAAGCTATAATTCGGAGTGCTATTTCTGATGGGAATACAAATTTCTTCCAACAACACAAACAATATCTGGAAAGGGATTTTCTACATATGCACCGTAGTTTGGCTATATCTGACTGTTCATATCCTTTTCAAAATGACTCCTTTAGGTCAGCAGATGAGTTATACTTCTTCGATAAATGAGAAGATATCTATTGGACTTTTTGCTGCAATCACAATTACCTACTCGATGAGACTAGGTTTCGGTTATGCACCCAATCGTAAGTACCTGTTAGCGATGAAAATTCTTTCATTGGGGGCAGGTTTTTTAATTGGAAAGTTCCACCCAATTAGTGGTTATATTCTGCCTTCTGTTACTATGACTATTGGCTTTGTTTTAGATTGGATATATGGTATTGTAACAGCTGCTTTGATTTTCATCTTCCTATCTCAATTCTATAGGTACCCAGATGAAGAGTTTGGAGCGGATGGCTATATTCATCCGGAAGATAGAGAACCACCTGAACCAACACCTATCAGAAGGGGGGATTAATGTTAGCTTTTCAAGCCGCACTCCTCTTCCGCAAACGCCCCTATCTCTCGACAGCGGATCTGTATATCAACCGCTCAGGGCTGTACTTCCCCCAGACAGGGAATGAGGGGGTGCCGGTGATGGGTGCATAGTCAAGACTGAAAAAGAAAAGATAGAAGCAAAGCTGCTTAAATAGCTCCAACTGCGAGATATTCTTGGATAACTCCCTTTTTACCACCAAGATGGGGTTTCGCTTGTCATTGATATATTGCCGGGACTGTCTGCTGATGGTATATTATGACAGCAAGGGAAAAAATATCAAGGAGTTATGATGAGAAAACTGCTTTTGGGGATATTATTTGTTTCGGCTGTCTTTGCACAGATTGACGTGGATGTTGAGACTGGTGGGGTTTTCAGCGGATACAATGATGTGCGAATACCCGGCGATTCCGGCACGATGATCTCCTTTTCCGAAGAGCTGACAACAGACCCCGGCGTTTTCGGGAGGCTGCGCATAGGCTATACCTTCAAGGAAAGGCATCATATCAGCGCATTGTATGCACCCCTGACCCTCAAGGCAGAGGGACAGGTCGACAGGGACATCGTCTTTCAGGGTGAGACATATCCCGCCAATACACCGCTGGATGCGACATATAAGTTCAATTCCTACAGGCTGAGCTATCGCTATGATTTCATGAAAAGGGAAAGGCTGGAGCTGTCCATAGGCTTCACCGCCAAGATACGCGATGCAAGGATAGCCATTGAGGGCGGCGGCATAGAGGCAGAGAAGACCAATGTCGGCTTTGTGCCCATCATTCGCTTTCGCCTTCAGTGGAACTACACCGAAAGGCTTGCCCTCCTGCTTGATGGCGATGCACTGGCAGCACCACAGGGCAGGGCAGAGGATGTCCTCCTTGCAATGGTCTATAGCCCAATAGACAGGTTAGATTTAAAGGCAGGGTACAGAATAGTCGAAGGCGGAGCAGACAATGACGAGGTCTATACCTTCACCCTGATCAACTATATATCAATAGGAGCCATTGTTCACTTTTAGGGTTTCAAAATGCTACTTAGTTTTCTATAAGACTACCCAGTAGTCCCAGTTAATGGCACTTAAGGGCTAAATGGCATAGCCTCCATTATTTACTTGCCTTTGCCCCCCTCACCCCCAAGGCCAGAAAGACAAGGGCAAGTCCGAGAAAGGGCAGGGAAATCTCCTTTAGCACGATGGCGAGCAGGAGAAAGACAAAGCCGATAATGAGGAAAATCTTGCTTTTCACTATCGGATGCGCTCCTTGAGCCAGTCTGCAGCCATTTGGAGCTGTTGTTCGGGCATCTGGTGTCCGCCCTCAAAGGACAGTATGGATACATCCTTGAACCCTGCGCTCTGTAGCCTTTTCAGCGAGCTTTCCGCTGATTCGAACTCGACTATTCTGTCCTCAGTGCCGTGGACAATGAGTATAGGTTGATCCTTTGCTGCGGCAAGTGTCTCGTCGGAGATGCCCTCATCAAGCCAGCCACCCCAGGGGATAGCAGCCGAGAAGATGTCCGGATATTCGATGCCGAGGGACATAGCCATCCCAGCCCCCTGACTGAAGCCGATGAGATATACATCCGTGACATTGTAATCGTCCTTGAGCCTGTCCACTGTGTTGAGCACATATTCCTTGGACATATTCCGATATTCCTTTGCCTGCAAAGTGTCGGGCATCCACATCTCCCAGCTGAAGCCCATGCCGCCGCCGGGATCAAAGGGATATGGAGCCTGTGGGCAGGCAAAGATAAAGGGCAGATCATCGCCCATGCGCGAGGCTATCTTCACAAAGCCCTCTGCATCTGCGCCCCAGCCGTGTAGGCCTATGAGAAGTGGATAAGAAGCCTTTCTGTCGAAATCCTCCGGCTCTATGACATTGCAGGCGTGGAGTGTGTAGTCCCTGTATAGCTTGACCTCACCTGATATGGAGGCTAAATATTCATCTATCTTGGCTATGGTGTCCAGTGCCTCGATGAAGACCTGCTCATCTCTGACCTTCTCGAAGTCGGGGTCATTTCTCATGTGCTCTATGTCCTCGAAGCCTTTGTTATAGCTGCGCTTGAGATTGTGCGCCGCAAGCTCAGCTTCGCCGAGGAGTCCGTAGCAGCAGGCGAGATTGTATACAGAGCCTCCGTCTGAAGGGTCGTGGCGGAGATATTGAATATACCACTTTGCCGCAGTCTCGTATTCACCCTTTTGATAGGCATCATTGGCATTGCCGATAAGCTCCCTTGGGTTCTCGTCCAGAAATGACAGGGACAGGCTGTCCCTTATGTCGACCTCCGGCACATCGGCTGCAAAAATCGAAACTACAAACAGAACTGCAATTACAAAACTACGCATCCCCCTCCTTATGAAGATTTGGGGATAAGATATGCCGTTAAGTTGATATGTGCAAGCTGCTTTAGCTCTATTTTACATAGGCGAGTGCAAGGCGAAACTCCGTACCTTGAAGGGAAACAGTCGTCCAGTGCAATTCCTTGGATACCTCCTGAGCAAGCTCCTTGTCGTAGAAGGTATAGTTATCCCTGCCTTGCCTTTCGCCTGCCATTCTGTGACCGACCTCCCGAAGGTTCTCAAATCCGTCGTACATCTCAGAGGTCCAGAGATTAAGGCCGATCTCCTCGTCGTTGACATCGTAGATTATCCTGCCGTCCGTCTGCATCATCCAGATCTCCACAGGGAAATTGGCGACAGTCCCGTCTATGACCTGACCGAAGAAATCCGGCTTTGTGAGAAGGCTTACAGAACCGACAAAGTTTCCGTCACCGTCGAAAAGCGGATGCTCAAGGTCAAAGGCCCAGAACCCTTCCACAGCCTTGAAGGCCTCGGAGACAACCGGTTTATGTGTCTTGTGTATCTTTACTATCTGTGGCTGTGAGGAAATGTCCTCACCGATAAGATGGCTGTAATCGGCAGGTGAAACTGCGCAGATTTTTCCATCTGTGTCTATCGTAACGCAGTCATAGACATAGGGGTTATCCGCCATGATATTGTCAATCGCCTTCTGGACGTCATCGCCCCTGAGAGCGTGTAGATGCTCTTCCATATCTTCCAGCGATTGATGCATGGAGTGAAAGGTCGCCTCAATCTGCTCCCTTGTTTCCTCAAGGAGCATGTCGTACTGAAAGAGAGCCGGGACAAAGGCACCCTTTCGAATCTCCTTGTACATATAGGGATAGTGGGCATCGCCCTTCTCATCGAAGGTTATATCGCCGAGTGCGCCCTTGAGTCTTCTGCCGCTATACCATTCGAATATTTCTTCGCCGCTTGCCATCGCCTCTTTGAGAGTAAGGGCTGCTTCATATGCCTCCACAGCGAATATGGTCGGCTCTGCGCCGAATCGCTGGCGATACTCCGCGAGAAATGGATGCTCATTGTCGAAGGATGGATATGTATAGACAAGCCCTTCTGTGTATTCTGCTTTTTCGAGGAGTTCCGGCCTCTCGATGGGGCGAGTTCCGACAAGCTGTGCATCGATCCCTGCCTTGCGGATAAGCTCTGCAAGCAGGGCGGCCTTGCCTGCGGAAAGCAGTATAATCGCATCCGGGTCTGCTTCTTTCATGGCCTTTATCTCTTTTGAGAAATCATCTTGCATGGGGTCATATGCTCTGCTAACTATGACCTTTTCGCCAAATTTGCCCTCTATTACATCTGCCCAGTTATTGCCGTAGCCATTGTCCATATTGAGAATAGCCAGCCTGTCGAATCGGCGCAGATACTTGTGAAGCTGTCTTTCCTCCATCTTTGCGTCAAGTGTGAAGCGGACGGTATGTTCTTCTGCCTTTCTATCAATAATTGCGCTGCCTATGGCAATATGTGGCACATTCGCCTCTGCTGTGAGGGGATTGAGTGCTGTGGCAGCCCAGCTTGCGCAGCTTATGACTGCGTCGGGACTATCCAGCCTTTTCCATGCGGCTATCGTTCCCTCTGTCTCCGGTCCGCCATCCTCGAAGACCAGCTTGATATCCGTGTTCTCAAGGGCAAGGCGAATGGCATTTTCCTGCTCCTCGGCAATCTTCGTAAACGCCGAAGAATAGGGCAAAATAACCCCGACAGTCTCTCCAAATGAAAGCAAAGCAAAAACAGAGGGACAAACATCCCCATAGACTTGGACATAAAATCTCCTTTTTGTGGGAATATCGTCTGCTTTGAGGGAGGCCTTGAATGTCAATATTGCTCTTTTGAAGTCTGCTCGGATAGAATCGGTTTTTTGGGATTGCTATGTTTATGGCATTTCGATGAAATCGGTGATGATTCCACAAAAAGGGGGTTGACACAGCTCAAATCATTAGCAGAGTATCCATGTTTTTTGCCAGCCGTATCCTGCGATAAAGGGCTTTCCCTATGCATTTCCAGAAAGGATATACTCAGGCAGTTCAGGCTAAAAGGCCAAGGCAGGATAAACACAATGCTATGAGCAAGCAGGACAGAAGGGGGAAAAATGATGTTTCAGATCATCCTTTTCGGAAACAGGAAATGAAGCTGAATGTATGCCTAATTGAACCATTATATTTTTGAGAATACAGAACTGAACTAAATATTCTCTGAAATACAAAGGTGTCAGATATGGGATTCTTCAAGCTCATATAGCTATACAGAAAAAGGGCCTTACGGCCCTTCTTATGGATTATTTAAGACGGGCTCAGCCCTCTTCGATTGCGTTGACCGGGCAAACCTCTGCACAGGCTCCGCAGTCGATGCATGTATCAGCGTCGATGATGTACTGATCGTCGCCCTCGGAGATTGCCTCGACCGGGCACTCGCTCTCGCATGCGCCGCATGAGATGCATTCGTCTGTGATTTTATAGGCCATTTTCACTCCTGGTAAATGTTGACTCTCATCGCTAAAATAGACGACTGATGTCTTTTGTCAAGGGAAGATGGAAGAAAAACGATGATTAATCCATATGAGCTATATCTTTTATATCAAATAACTTAGCTTATTCAAACAGCTTTTGTGAACAAGTTTTTTTTGCTGACCCAACCGTCAGATTTCTAATTTGACGCTATAATTTACCGTTTCGGAGAAATCAAACGTCTTGCCCTTTACAACTCACCCCTTTATGTGTATTATTGTCTTTAAGTAAGGAAAAACTCTCAAACGGGGGAAAAATGAAAAAAACAAGTATGCTCGTTCCATCGCTACTCGGCGGTGTTCTTCTCGGACTTCTTTCTTCAATACCTTATATCAGTGCCATAAACATGTTCTGCTGCTTCTGGGTGCTTGCCGGTGGTTTTGTTGCGGCTTTCCTCTATCAGAAGGATGGCGGCACTCTCAAAAACGGCAATGGAGCACTGGTTGGCTTTTTCGCAGGTCTGTGGGGCGTTGTGGTTTCTTCGGTTGTTACAACCCTGTTATGGACAGTGATCGGCAAGAAGATGCAGGCTCAGGTTTACAATCAGATGATGGAAATGGGCAATGACATACCCCCTGAATCATTGGCGATGATGGAGAATGTATTCAATAATCCCGCAATGATGTTCGGCATCTCGCTTATAGCCTATTTGATCATCAATTCAATCTTTGCAACACTCGGTGGACTTCTTGGAACAGCCTTCCTCAAAGGGAATGAACCTCAAGAACCAACTGGAACATCACAGAATACAGAGAAGATCAGCGATGAGGACCACGTTTAAATTTCTCATTATATGCCTTGCCCTGCCTCTATTGGGTCTTGAGCTTCGTCTTGCGGCCGGACAGCACTACCACGAGGATGCCAGCTTCACAACAAGCGCAACTCACTTTTTCCTTGAGTCCGGCTTTGCATTGACCGGCTTCTGCTCCATAGGCGGCGGTCTTCGCTATATCAATTTCGGCGAGGTAAGGACGGATTTATCCGGCATACTGATAGGAACTATAGACGGCGTTCCATCAGGAGCCCGTGCGGATGACCTGATCCGACATATCAACGGTGTTGGGGCATATGCAATGGCCAAGGTGCAGCCCAAGCTCGGAGATGAGGCCAAGCTTGCCCCCTATGTCACCGCAGCAAGCGGCTTCCAGCTCGTCTATCCCACAATCGAGATCGAATATCGAGACGGCACTTCGAAGTATTCCTTCGAGGACGATCAGCCCTCGGAGGCAATACCCTTTGCAATGCTCACCGGCGGTTTTGAGGTGATTTTCGGCAAGCTGGGTGTTTTTGCACAGGTCAGCTATGTGAAGTCCGGCTTGCTTGAGTACGGAGCATACGAGCCTGTAGATGGGCTACGCCTTGCCCCCGGCGGCTCGGTAGACCCCTCAGGCTGGCAGATATTCGCAGGTGTTGCTCTGCACTGATACTGTACTTCGCTCCAGAGCAATACAATGTCCTATTTAGGGGCGCTCCTGTGTGTGCGCCCTTTTATTTCTGCAAATGTTCAAAAACCCGATCTCCGAATGTAGGGAACGGACATTCTCATGGCCGTTCCTTATCGCAAATGTTGAGGGAATTGTACCTTACAAAAGAAAGAATCCCGTTAGGAAATAAATCAGGTACAGTCATAATGGATGCCGTTCCCCTTCGAGAACCTCAGGGCTGGCCTTCGAGAACCTCAGGGCAGGCCTTCGAGAACCTCAGGGCACGTTAAAACCGGACATTGAGGTTCTCGAAATGAACGGTTAATAACCAGTAAAGAGGTTATTTTTCACATCAATCTTCGAGGACATCAGGGTTAATATCTGATTGACCCTGCCTAATCTATCTTGAATAGATACCGCTTGATCTTTCTCGTAGAGGTTTTCGGGAATTCCTCGTATTGTATCTTGAAGCCTTTGATACGCTTATATGGTGCGATGATATTGTTGACCTCGTCTATGATTTTCTTGAAATGTTTGCGCATCTCCTCCTCGTCGAGGCCGGAGCCGAAGCGGGCATCGAGGGCATCGAAGTCGGGAACGATCACAGCATAGGGCTCTTCTCCGCCCCTGCCTGTCTTCTTGCCGACGATGAGGCATTCCGAAACAAGGGGGGAATTGTTGATCTTGTCCTCTATCTCCTCGGGCTGGACATTCTTTCCGCCGTCGGTAACTATGATATTCTTTGCCCTGCCTACAATATACACATGTCCATGCTCGTCTATTCTGCCGAGATCGCCTGTCTTGAACCAGCCGTCCTTGGTGAAGGCCTCCTTTGTCGCCTTGGGATTCTTGAAGTATTCCGAGAATACAACCGGCCCTTTGGCCTGAATCTCGCCCACATCTTCACCGTCTATGCGTATCTTGACACTGGGCAGTGCAGGCCCAACTGAACGGGGATTATTGTCCTCCAGCCTGTTGACGCAGATGACAGGGGATGTCTCAGAAAGGCCATAGCCCTGAATGCAAGTGATGCCAAACTGATTGAAGAACTCCACAACCTCCGGCCTTATGGCAGCACCGCCTGAGATCATTAGACGCATCCTGCCGAAGCCCGCCTTCTCGCGGAAAGGTTTCATCGCAGCCTTGGAGGCATTGACATTGAAAAGCCTCGATATTGTATTGGACAAAGCCATTGTGCCGCCAAATATGGTCTGGGCTATTCTGCCCTTTTTCTCCACACCCTTTTTGATACCGGAATAGAATTTCTCGAAGAGCAGCGGCACACCGAGCATGATGGTGACATTGGCAGCCTCTATGTCTTCGAGTATCTCCTTTGAGCGCAGGGCACGGGCATAGCAGATGCCGGAACCTGTTGCAAGGGGCAGAAGAAATCCGGCAGTACCCTCAAAGGAATGATGTATCGGCAGCACGGACAGAAAGACATCCTCGTGGAGAATCTCGACAATCTGGAGGACATCGGCTATGTCCGACACAATATTTCTATGTGTCAGGACAACGCCCTTTGGCGAGCCTGTTGTGCCGCTGGTATATATTATGGATGCAGGTTTGTCCGGGTCCTTGACAGGTCGGGGGGGAAGGGGTTGCTGTTCCTTTTCTGCAAGCTCAGGTGTGTCCTCAAGTATGGTATTTGGTATATCTATCTGAAGCTCATTGGATGACAGCAAAGTTCCGGCGTGCTTTCTCGATATAAAAAGTGCCTTTGCCTCGGAATGGCGCAGTATGTGGCGAATTTCCTGCAATCTCAGCCCTGCGTCTATTGGAACGGCTGTAAGCCCTGCATATTGAATGGCGAGATATGTTGTCGCCCATTCTACGGAGTTCTGGCCGAGTATGGCTATGTGGCTGCCCCGGGGCCAGTTCTTCCTTTGCATCCACGAGGACAGGCGGACAATGCGATCCTTCATCGCCGAATATGTGAGATAGAAGAGCTTGCCGTCCCCCCTGTTGAACATCAGAGCCTTTGTGTCGGGGAATTTCTCCGCTGCCTCGTCGATTACCGCTGGTATTGTCTTTTGTTTAATCTCATAGAACACGTTATCCGCACCTTTGATACTGTTTATGGGTGTCTGTTCACCTTTTTTCAATGACCGCCTTCTTTCGCAGGTTGTCTTTAATGACAAATTGTCCTTTATCACAAATCTTCTTTTGCAACGAATCGGCCTCTCTCGCAAGTAGCATATTGTAAAAGATTTCCTCTAAATCCTTTTGAAATTCTTACATTAACGACAAATTAACCGTCATATACTGTTCTGACAAGGCTTTTCCCTATTTGACAAGCACAGCTGATATGGGCGCATCCCCAGTCTTTATGGTGTATATGCCGGAGGGCAGTCCCGAAAAGTCCATGTCAATAACATTTGAGCCGATTGTCGCACTGTGGTTCAGACTCAAGACCAGTCTGCCCCTTGGGTCATAGACCGTGACTGATACAAGCCGGGCGACATCCGATGTGAACTCCACAGACAGGCTGGAATTGAATGGATTGGGATAGACTCTGCCCATCTCCAGCCCTTGTGGCTTCATCTCTTCTATACCTGTGGCTGTGAAGACCACCTGTCCGATATAGTAATCGTCGAAATCATGTCCGAAGTCAGGCAGGAGGGGTTCACTCTCGTCCATGCTGGCGAAGACCCAGAGTGTCTCGGCCTCTGTATCTGTTATCCAGATCTCGCAACCGCCGGATGTGATCTCAGCCCATGGGCTGTATATTGCAGAACCGTTATCGATGCTCTCAAATATATAGGTATAGAAACCACCGTCATAGCGTATGCCCTCTCCTGTACCATCGAGAACGGTGACAGGAAGCCGGAAGGTGTCACCTGTGCCGAGTGTTGCCTCGTCATGTTCAGCATGAACAAAGCCGAAAAAGGGCATATCATATGATGCGTCATAGAGATCGGCTGCTGTGGCCGTGACAGTGACAACCTCTATATCGCTGTTGAAGAACTCTGCACTGCCATATCCGCTGTGTATCTCTATTGTCTCAGGATATTCGCAACTTCCATCGCCATCCGGCTCTGTGACATCAACGGATATCGTTCCGCTGTATGTGCTGACAATACCTGTGGGACTCCAGACCATGACAGGGACTTCGTATGGTACACCTGCAAGGGGTGGCTCAAGGTCATCGACAGGTACATATATGCCTGCTGGATCCCCGGGTTCTACGAATACCACTGTCACAGTGCCTGTCTCGAAATCGCCGAAAGCTGTAATAGTCACCTCTCCTGATACAGGGCTTTCTATCTCCACAAGGGCTGTGCCGTCCTCGAAGGTCGCAGTTGGCGAGGACAATGTTCCACCTGTTGTGGAAAGCTCAACGCTGCCTGTGTGGTCGCGCTTGGGAATGCCGCCTTCTGTATTGCAGGTTATTGTCAGCGTATATCTCATATTTGTCTGGAGAAAGCCCTCATTCGGTGCATATATGCCGTATTGATAGGGGGCATCATATGAGCCTTCTATGAATTTGAGGTCGTGATCCATAGACTCGCCGAGATAGCCCATGTCGAAATACATACCCTCCTCTGCGTCCCATGAGCTGATGGAAAGCTCGTCGGCGAAGTTGTGATGCACTGTGAAATCGATGCTGCCACCCTCAGTCTGGGCAAAGTGTCCCCATGCCTCCCATGTATAGAAGTCATCGCCTCCAAGGCCTATTCGCGGTGATTCGGCATAGGAGCCGTCACTGCAGCGCACCCCCCAGAAGCCCTGGGCATCGGGGTCAAAAGTGCCGATACCGTCAACGCCAACAGCCTGCAATTCCACAGTGTCGCCTGTGAAGGCCAAGACAGGCCCCATGACCTGAAGCCTTGTCGCCCGGCCCGGCTCATAGAAGGGCACAGGCATCTTGAAAAGCTCGCCGAGATATGGCTCGCCCCGAGACTCCAGCTTTATGAAAACACCGAAGGAATCTGCCTCTGAATTGCTGATATTGTAGCCCCTCACCCCGGATGACAATGCACCCCAGCCCTCGGGTGTATGGCTTGCGGACTCCTCGCCAGTTATATCCCACAGTGTCATGGATATCTCGGATGTGGAATTGTCGAAATCCGGCTGCTGAGTCTCCGGGACAAAGGCCATGGCCATCAGCGAATAGTCAACGCCGGCCGTGCCACATGGGCCTGTGGAGGGGAAGGGTATTATGGCTATGCCCACATCGCTGTCCACAGGGGAAAGGGCGAATGGCTCTTCTATCTCAAGAACCTCATCGCCGATGTATATTGCTGCTCCGAGGGTTATCTCCTCCATATCTGTATTGGAAAATGTGAAAAAGCCACGTCCACCAAGGGAATTGATGACAACCCTTCCGCCCTCCTCGCCGGACATAAGATCGGCAATCAACGCACTGCCGTCGGGTGTCTCTTCACTCTCGACCCACGCAACGAAGGAATCAGCATCATCGACCGTGACAGGACGACCCTCTGTATCAACAGCATATATTGAATGGAAGAAAGGTCCTTCGTCAAGCTCAGGATTATAGACCTCGAAGCCGTCTATGAAGGCAAATGCCGGAGTGTCCCCTGCCTCGCGAACCTCAATGCCCATAGGCATCGAAGGCTTCAGGCCTGCTGCCTTGACGCGTACACCTATAAACTCCGCCTCTGTATTCATGACAGTGAACATGGCAGAGCCCTCGTCCATTGGTATTGTCGAAATGGGAACACCCGGGGGAAAGAGGGTATATGCCCCTGCCGAGCCATTTGGATTTTCCTCAATTATCTCCAGCTCCAGTGTGCCGTAGAATTCTTCATCCGTCTCGCTCAAAGGCTTCAAAGCCTCGGCAATGAAGACCACACTTCCGCCGACCCAGGTGTCATAGGATATGGACATCATCGACAGATATGTCGCCTCCGGCCAGTCGGACTCCGCCCCCTCCGATGGCGAAAATCTCAGCCCCCTCAACTCCGGAACAGCAGCTATAAGCACCCCAATAAGCAGAATCATCGATAACCTGAAAACTCTCATCTCTTCCCCCTTTATGCTCCCTGAAAAAAGAGCACTTATAATGTATATACTGTAAAACATAATTTATCGTATATTTGACGGCAAATCAAGTGTTTTTAGATGATTTGCATACACATTCGAGATTGCGCAAGAACACTTGAATCAACCCAGATAATTTTTCATAGAGCAGTTCAATTGTCAGCCCTTGTCTTTTTTTGAAAAGATGATAATATTTAGCCGTATCTAACCCTTCATCCCAAGGGAGGAAAAAATGAAGGTTGCCATTCTCGGAACACCGCAGAGCGGAAGGACGACACTTTTTAGATATCTCGGAGGCTTCGGCAAGAAGCAGGACAGGCTGCCACCACTGGCGCAGGTTCACATCCCCGACAGAAGGCTCGACCTTCTGGAAAAAGAATACAGCGCAAAGAAATACACCACAGCCGAATTCGAGCTGCACGACACAGTCGGCGACTTTGAGACAGACGGCAGAACCCTTGAGCCTGTACGCCCGTCGGACGCTGTGATTTGGCAGTTCCGCGCCTTTGATGAGGGTTTCGGAAAGCCCGACCCTGCATCGGACTACGAGCTTCTCAAGTCCGTTGTCATAGAGAAGGACACGCAGATTCTCGAAAAAAGGCTTGAGAATCTCGAAAGATCCCTTTCCCGTGGCATGAAAGGTGACGAGAAAAAGAGACTCGAAAAGGAGAAGGAATGGATACTCACCTTTATCGATCACATGAAGGAGGAAAAATCTATTCGAATGCTCGAGCTGGACGAGGCAGGCAGGAATGTTGTCCGCAATTTCGGGCTTATCTCCGCCAAACCCGCACTGATTCATATCTCCTGTGACGAGGAGAACTTTGCCAAAAAAGACGAGCTCCTCAAGGAGATACGGGAAAGGGCTGAGGAGACGAAGAACATAGGCTTTGCTGCATCTATGCCCATGTTCGAGCTGGAGCTTGCAGAGCTTCCCGAGGAGGAGAGCGAGATTTTCCGCGAGGACGCAGGGCTGGTCGAATCCTCCAAGGATACTGTTGTCAAGGGAGTATTCGATGCATCAAAGAAACACGTCTTCCTCACAGCAGGTGAGAAGGAGGTGCGCTCATGGCTCATACCACAGGGCGCAACAGCACTTGAAGCAGCAGGGGCCATCCACTCCGACATAGCACAGGGCTTCATCCGCGCAGAGACACTCGCCTGGGCAGACTACGACAAATACGGCTCATACAGAGCAGCAAAGGACGAAGGCAAGGTCAGGCTCGAGGGCAAGGAATACGTCATAGAGGACGGCGATATCATCCTTTTCCGGTTCAATATCTGAGGTTTTTTTCTTAAGTCTCAACAAAACCATTTGACACAAAGGCCGAAAAATCTTTATATACGCTCTTAACGGCTCCGATGGATATGAGGAGATCTTTATCCGTCGCTAACCTGGAAAGGGCTATATAAGTTGATAACCTGTTCAAATAGGAAACAACTACTTTTTGGGGAGAGAAAGATCCCCCCGGTGATAAGCCTGAGGAAAGACAAAACGCTCTTTAACCTTTTGGCACTTTTGACCCGCTTGATAATTACAGCAAGGTCAGCTGAAAGGAAGAATAAATATCTAAAGACTGCACAGCTCTGTGCAGTCTTTCTTTTTCCACTGTACAATGATAAATATAATAATTCCCCGGAGGCAGACTTATGAAAGCCAAGGATGTAGAGAAAATCATAGACTCGCTTTTCAAGATGCAGGAAATCGATGTCCAGATTGCCGAACTTAAGGTGAGCAAGGTCTATAAACCGAGAATTGTCAGCGAGCTGAAAGAGGCGGTTGACTCCCTGAACAAGGAACTGTCCGAGTTCAAGGAAAAGCTCCAGAAGACCGAGATCACCGAAAAAAATATGCAGATCGATATAGAGAGCATAAAGGAAAGGCTTACCCACGCCAAACAGAAGCTGACCGGGGTGTCCTCCAACAGAGAATACGAGGCTGTTCAGGACGAGATCATCGAGAACGAAGAAATGCTCGCACAGAAAGAAGAGGAGCTCCTGGGCATCTACGACAACGAAGAGGAATACAGAGGCAGGGTAAATGATCTGACACAGCAGTATGAGGCTAAGAAAAAAGAGGCCGACGACAAGATCGAGAAGATCGAGGAGGAGCTTTCCCACGTTGAGGAGAACATCAATCAGCTCGAAGAGAAAAGAAATGAGTTCATTGGCGATGTTCCCAGAAGGGTTCTTTCCACATACAACAGGATCAGAAAGGGCGAGAGAAATCAGGCCATTGTTCATGTTCGCAAAAGGGCATGTGGAGGCTGCTCCCAGCTCCTTCCCCCGCAGAAGATACAGGATCTCAAAAGGAGTGATCAGATAGTCACCTGTCCGAGCTGTGGAGTAATTCTGGCCTGGTGTGAAGAGGGTTCACCGGACGAGGGTTGATATGTTCACATTATATGTCGAAGGCATCTCCCAGGGCAATCCCGGCCCCTCGGCTGTGGGTATTTATATCTATAACGACAAGAATACCCTTGTCGCAGAGATAGGCGAAAAAACAGGCGATGCCACAAGCAATCAGGCGGAATATTTCGCCATAATCAAGGCAATCGACAGGGCCCAGGAACTTGGCGCAGAAAGAATTACAATCAAGACGGATTCACGCCTGATATGCAACCAGATACTGGGGAGATACACCGTTAAGAGCCCTTCACTTCTGCCTTTGTTTGAAGAGGTTAAGACCAAGCTCAAAGGGAGTTTCAAAGAGTACCGAATACTCTCAATACCCAGAGATCAGAACCAGAAGGCCCATCAGCTTGCAAAGAAAACAATTGGGGAAAATCAGATGTCCCTTCAAAAAGACATAAAGACCATAGACCTCAAGGAGAGCTTCTCCTTTGACGACCTGTTGCTCAAGCCCTCATACTCCGAGGTACATCCAAATGATGTCAACACAGGGATAAGGCTTTCGGAGAATGTCTATCTCGGTCTGCCTGTGCTGTCCGCTGCCATGGACACAGTCACAGAGTTCGACATGGCCATTGCCATGGCAGAGAACGGCGGGCTGGGCATTATTCACCGAAATATGCCGCCGGAGATTCAGGCGGAGCATGTAAGGAGGGTCAAGAGGGCAGAGTCATTTGTCGTTTTGGATCCCCACACTGTGGGGCCTGATGTTACAATTGCAGAGGCGATTAAGATAATGGAGGCAAGGGATATATCCGGTCTTCCTGTCATAGATCCCTATGGACATATCATAGGCATTCTCACAAACAGAGACCTCCGCTTTGAGAACGACCACAGCCTCTTTGTCAGGGATCTTATGACACAGAAGCCCGTCACCTTAAGCGGCGAGGTTGACATAGATCAGGCAAAGAAGCTCCTCCACCAACACAGGATTGAGAAGTTGCCGGTGGTGGACGACGAAAACCGCGTATGGGGGCTTATCACAGTTAAAGATATTCAGAAGCGAAAGCTGCATCCCAATGCAGCCAAGGACTCGGCAGGTCGCCTGCTCGCAGGTGCTGCAATAGGTGTGGGCAAGGAGACAAAGGAACGTGTTGCAATGCTCATAGACGCAGGCGTTGACGTCATCTCCATAGACACAGCCCACGGCGACTCGAAAAATGTCCTCGACACGGTGGAATATGTAAAGTCACAGACCCACGATGTTGTTGTCATTGCCGGAAATGTCGCAACTGCAGAGGGAACACTGCGCCTTATCAATGCAGGAGCTGACGGCGTAAAGGTTGGCATAGGCCCTGGCAGTATCTGCACAACGAGAATTGTCACAGGTGTTGGCGTACCCCAGGCAAGTGCAGTATACGAATGCGCACAGGCTGCCAGAGCCCACGGCATACCAGTCATAGCCGACGGTGGCATCAGATATTCAGGCGAGATCACAAAGGCCATAGCACTGGGTGCATCGGCTGTTATGCTCGGTAATCTCCTTGCCGGCACGGACGAAGCACCGGGCGAGACAATACTCTATGAAGGCCGCCGATTCAAGGTATATCGGGGCATGGGATCACTCGGTGCCATGAAAAAGGGCGCCCGCGACCGCTATTCCCAGGAAGACGTGACCGATGTTGAGAAGCTGGTCCCTGAAGGCATTGAGGGACGCATACCCTATAAAGGCCCTGTCTCCGATTCCCTCTATCAGCTCGCAGGAGGTCTACGTGCAGGCATGGGCATGGTCGGCGCAAAGGACATAATCAGCCTCTGGGAAAAGGCAGAGTTCATCCGGGTATCCAGCGCATCCATACAGGAGTCCCATCCCCGCAATGTCAAGATAACCAAGGAAGCACCGAACTACCCCACGGGATAGGCTCAGCTTTTCCGATTGCCTGCAAGACGGTGTTGATCCGCAAAACAATGTCTTGTCGGAATTGTAGGGAACGAACTCGTACATTCATATGGGTCTATCCCGAACATTCCCATGTTCACGACCGATCTTTATTCGTGACCCGTCGGGAATTGTCCTTCTCTAAGGAATTTTCCCTCAAAATTAACGATAAGGAAGGGTCACAAGAGTGCCCGTTCCCTAAATTCGGTAATCGGGTTTTTGAACATTTGCGGTACAAAAGGGTAGTGCCAAGCCCTACCCCTACATAAAACTTTGTATTACAATGAATTGTAGGGGCTCCCCCGCATTCCGATGCACAATCCCTTGAGGGTGCCCTTCTTCATTGGGTGGAATCATTCACCCTATTCTTAGCCACCCTGAAAGGGTGCAATTTATTAGCCCGGGTGTGGGTGAATATCGGCTTTTTCCCTGGGCTTCACCCTGGGCTAACCAATATCGCCCCTTGGGGCTTTGTTTATTCCCATAGAGAAAAAAGAAAGTCTGAATCAGGATTTTCAAGATTATTGGACTGAAGACAGATTGGGAAAACTAAGATTTTGATCCCTACCTCCCCCTCTAATCCTGAAAATCCTTAAATACCGTGAATCTTGATTCCCATTCCCATGCACCCTGAAGAGGTGCAATTTATTAGCCCGGGGTGAAGCCCCGGGTGTGGGAAGGTCGGTAAGGTCGGGGATTGCCCTTCTCCAAAGGACGTTTTCCCCAATAAGTTCAATAAGGAAGGGTCACAAGAGTGCCCGTCCCCTGCATTCGTGAAAAACATATCCCCATTTGTGTGTCACCTGTCAAAGTTCATAAAAATATACCTTGCACAACAAACATATATATCATAGTATTGTCTTGTAATCGAAATAGCAGTTAAGCCTTCAGGCCTGGTGGGGTAAATATGCGCAATCTAAAAGTATCCATGTTTTTGTTGTTTTCAGTGGCAATATTCGCAGAGCTGCCTTCATATAGCTTCGATGAGGGCTGGAATCTGATTGGCGGATCAGACAGTCCCTTTTCTGCTGCATATATCGACACAATTGAAGGGATTGTTCCCCCTGTTTATAGATTTGATACCGAGACATCGGGCTACGTTGAAGTCGACAGCATATTTCCCCTTGTGGGCTACTGGGTTCTTTCATCGGACAGCTTCACCATGGGGTCGGAAGAATGTGGATGTCCCCCGACTGTCACCGATATTGACAGCAATGTCTACCCTACGATTCTCATTGGCGAGCAATGCTGGATGTTGGAGAATCTGAAGGTGACACACTACACAGACGGGTCGGAAATCCCGAATGTGACAGATGACTCTGAATGGGTGCATCTATCTTCTGGGGCATATCGCGCATATGGCGATGACCCGACAAACATTGAGACCTACGGGCTACTCTATAACTGGTTTGCCGTCGACGATGAAAGAGGCCTTGCACCCGAGGGATGGCATGTGGCGACTGATGAAGACTGGGCAGAACTCGAGGTCTTTCTTGGCATTGATACCACAGAAGTATACAGTATGGGTTCAAGGGGTACAGATGAAGGCAGCAAACTGGCTGGCAACAGCACCCTCTGGGTTCCCGGGGAACTCAGAAGCGATCCGTCCTTCGGCGAAAGCGGATTCAATCTTCTTCCGGCTGGAGCCTGTTATTTTACAGGTGAGTTCATCTACCTGCGCAGCAATGCCTATTACTGGACCTCGACAGATAGCTACGGTGAAAATGCATTGAGCAGACATCTTGCCTTCTACGAAACAACGGTGGCCAGGTGCAATTATCAAAAAACAAATGGCTTCTCCGTCCGCTGCATCAAAGATTAGGGTTCTTACTTACTCAATCGCAACATAGAGAACAGCACCTGCAATTATTTATGACGCAGGGATATTTCACCCCCCTTTTCTGACCAGCCTTTCAAGAAAAACCTTGCAGAACAAACATATATATCATAGTATTATCTTGTACTCGAAAATATTTCCAGATGGAGGGAGACTATGAAAAGATTGTATCTGTTTCTGATTATTGCTGCCCTTGCCTTTGGGCAGGAGGTGGAGCTTGTAACCCTCGAAAACGGAGGGTTTTCCATTCAAGTGAATCCATATAATGGAGATTTTGCCATAGGCACAGAGGACGGCATACCCCTCACATACGGCCATGGAGAGGACTGGCTGTCCGATTCCGTCCCGGATTTTACACATGAGACCAGCTATATTTCATTTAATATGGGTGGTATTATCTATGCAAGGGACAATCTATTTGGGGATTATTCATTATACCCCTACACTCGGGAGACCCATATAGCTATAGACAGCACTTCCATCACTACTGAATGGGAATTGCCTGGTCCGGGTGGTCTTACGGATGTAGAACAGACCTTTACCCCTGTCATAAAAGACGGCGATCCGGCTGTAGAGATCAAATATACTGTTACCAATGGTTCTATAGTGCCAATAGAGGTCGGTACTTTTCTACATCTCCGTCTTGCAGGGGAATTGCCATTGCCAAATGACTATACAAATTACTTCCTCGCCGATACAGCGGATAAGCCGGAAAATGTCAGCCTGCCTGTCATGACCACAGGGCTTCCAATGGATTCAATAGTCACAAGAACATGGCTGGACACTGATCCCATACCAGAGTGGCTTATGGTCGGCGAATACACTCGCGGCCCCGAATACTGGACTTCAGGCATATATATTCATGCCTGGGAAATTTATCCCTACGAGATGTGGGAGGAACCTGTTATTAATCCGGGTACAGGTCTGAGATGGGATAGGGTTATGCTATTTTCTGATTCGACATTGGAATATACCGCCTATCTGAGCTATGAAAGACCGGCAGGCGAATGTCTGACCCTCTCCTATGAAACAACACCGATAGGATTTGCCGACTGCATGCCGGATACGGAGGGTGAAATCAGATTGCTTCTGGAAGCAGCACCGACCTATACTTCCGAAGGTGCGGTGGTGGAGGTGGACTTCTCCGGCCTTCCCATAACATCATCCTCCGGTATGTCTTACCTAACCCTCTCAGCCGAATCGGACACTGTTTCTATCCCCTATACCTTCCCGGCAGATACGCTTGCTTTCGGGCCATTCGATATGAGTGTACCTGTAAGGGCATATTTCCCCGGCAGTCTCTGCGATACGGCATATGTGGAGATACCCCTCTATCTTCCTCACTTCGAAGGACTTCCTCCTGTGCTTGGCATGGAGATATCCGGCGATACCCTATATACCTTCTGTGTTGATGGGGACAGCACGCTTGATCTTCTCAGCTCTGAGATAACAATAGCAACAGATGACACCATCTGGCATATCGGTCACTATGAGTGGATAGTCTCCCACAGAGGTGGCAGGCTTGTAATGCCCATCCATGCGGAATATTCATCGCCTGTAACAGGTCATTATTATCCTGTTTACGGAATGGCAGAGATCTGCGCCACAATACCAGACTATTTTGGCTGCCCGGCAACCATCTGCACCACAGTGAACATGAACGAATACAGCATAGAACAGTTTGACGGATGGAATCTTCTGTCCATACCCGTTGTTGACTCGGTTAATGTTGCCAGCTTCTTCACGGACTTTATCCCTCCTGCCTTCTATCACGAGCCAGGCGGCCTGCCATATTCTGTTTCCCATGTACATCCCGGTAAGGGCTTCTGGCTGCTCGGCACAGAAAACGACACTATACCCTATAATCTCTACGCCCCTGCCGATTCTGTTTACTGGCATCTATATCCCGGATGGAATATTGTAGGCGGACCTGCGACTGCGGTTCTCTTCAGGGATATACCCCTCGGTGATGCAGTGGAGTATGCTTTATATGGCTATATTGGAGGTCACAGGATATACATGGAAGAGGATTTCCTGATCCCCGGACGTGGCTATTTTGTCTTCGCCTACGAGGAATGGGAAGGTTGGGTTAGATAAAACCGAAGCCCCCCAGGGTTACACCCTGGGCTAATAAAGTATACCCTTTCAGGGTGCTAATTTGGGAGAAGAAAGACGTGTTTAAAAAGTTCTCCCTCTCTATTGAGAATCTTTTGGTTTAACCAAAGCCCCAAAGGGGCGAGATTGATTAGCCCGGGGTGAAGGCCCGGGGACATAAGACGATGATATACTGAAGACCACCCTTTCAGGGTGCAAAGACAAAAAGAATTCGCAAGGGAGCATTAATGCCACAAAGCCTTACAAAGATATATATTCACCTTGTCTTTGGAACAAAACGGAGAGCACCCTACATAGATTCAGCTATCGAAAAACAGCTTCATGATTATCTATACGTAGCTATGAGAAACATGGGGTGCAAACCTATTGCGATTAATGGCATAGAGAACCATGTTCATTGTCTTTTCTCTTTAAACAAGAATCTGTCCTTGGTTGATGCTGTTCAGGAGCTGAAAAGCTCATCATCCAAATGGATAAAAACAAAGGGTCTGAAATACAGTCCATTCTATTGGCAAAATGGATACGGGGCATTCTCCGTAAGCGAAACGCATGTCAAAAAGGTTATAAGATACATTGAAATACAAAAGATTCACCATAAAGATAACACCTTTGAAGAAGAATATATTGAACTGCTCAATGAAAACAGTGTTGAATATGATGAACGATATTTTCTCGATTGACCAAAGCCCCAAAGGGGCGAGATTGATTAGCCCGGGGTGCAGCCCCGGGACAGAAGGAACTATTTCTATACCCAGGGTTACACCCAGGGCTACTAAAGTGCACCCTTTCAGGGTGCTAACCTGGGAGAGGGAAAAACGTGTAATAAAAATTCTCATTCTTCTGCTGCCCCTCTCTCCTTGCCGAGGTGAGGGGACGGGTTTATGTTTGACAAGGATGAAATTAGTGCGTTAAAAATTTAGATGGAGGGAGACTATGAAAAGACTGTATCTGTTTCTGATTATTGCAGCCCTTGCCTTTGGGCAGGATTTCGAACTTCTGTCCCTTATGGACAGTGACAGCCTTATTGAGGTTCAGGTCAACCCTTGCAATGGTCTCTTTGCTGTGGGTATGGGCGATGGAACGCCAATCACATATGGTTTCGGCGAAGGATGGCTGTCCGATTCCTTCCCTGCTGTTGAGACGGGTTATATCACCTTCAAGATCAATGACGTGACATATGGCAATCTGGCCGAGGATGCCCACGGAAGGTCACTTTGCGACACCACACTCAACGATGTTGCTGATTCTGTGATTACAAACATTGACTCAACGAGTAATGAGATCGTCACAGAGTGGTTTATAACGGGATCGAGCGGTGGTTTTGTTTTCAGTCAGATTCTGAGCCCAACTTTATATAGGGGCAATCCAGCTATCAAAACTGAATATCGATGCATCAACGGCTCTTCCTATCCGGCTAACTGTGGTGCATTCCTGCATGTCAGGATGGATGGAGTGGTTCCGCCTTTTCTTACCTATAATAATGAACTGTTCACAGATTACGATGAAAAACCCTACGCTGTATCGCATATGATCACAGGAGATGACTTTCCACCAGACTACATGAGGTGTTATATCTGGCTGGATGACCTGCCATTTTCAACTCCAGACTGGTTGATGGCGGGCGAATATACATCGAGTGACTATGATTCTACAACTGGCATTGTTTCCAAGGGCTGGGACATTTATCCCTATGATGTTGAGGGCTGGCGATACGACAATATGGGCTTTGGCTTGCGTTGGGATGGAGGCTTAACTTCTCCTGGGGAATATAGTGAATATACAACATATATTGGCTACGACACAGACACCTATTCCCTGAGCTGCCTCTATATTGATGACTTTGCCGACGGTGGCGGCTTTGACTTTTCCGGCTGTGTTCTTGATACTGTAGATGACATTCGGCTTACTATTGCTAGCGGATTAGGCAGAGACTATGATCTATTCATTGTTGAGGTTGACTATCCCTCCTATATAACGCCAATAGGGCCCAGTGTCGATACTGTCTCTGAATATGGTATCACAGATCTGCTGTTCAGTGTGCCATCTTCAATGTTCGAGGATGTGCCCTTCGATATTGAGATACCGGTCCATGTCAGCGCAATAGATGGTGGCTGCGACTCTACTATCGTTCTCGAATACCACATCCCCGAAATCGACCTGACACCAGATGATCTCATCGCAGAGGTGGTCGATAATATCCTGTATGTCTCCCTGCCGGATACTGCCGATACATTGATTCGGGATAATATTGATTTCGATCTATACATAGATGACACACTTGCCCAGATAGCTCTGATGCCATATACAATTGAAGATGACAGAATCGTCCTGCCTATACAGGGAGAGTACCGCAACTGGAGTGGTTTTTTGCCTATCTTCGATGAGACTGAGCTTTGCGTTAATATTACCAATGAATGGGACTGCGTATCCTCCATTTGCACCACGCTCTTTTTCAATGATTATAATCTCGAAGAGGTCGAAGGCTGGAATCTCCTGTCCACTCCTATACAAGAACACGTCTATGTCGGTGATTTCTTCGGGGAATATGTACCACCCGCCTTTGGCTATAGCCCTGATTCGGGCTACTATGCCATCGATATCCTGAGGCCGGGACAGGCATTCTGGCTTTTGGGGACGGCTGCCGACACAATAGACTATTCCGGCTATACACTCGCCGACTCTGTTCACTGGCATCTATATCCCGGCTGGAATCTCGTCGGCGGACCTCACAGGGTTGTTCATCTTTCGGATGGTTTCTTTGACGATATAATCCATGTAGATGAGGTTTATACCCTATACGATGAAGCAAGAGGCTATTGGCTGGTCAACTCCCTAAGTCCCGGTCGTGGCTATTTTGTCTTTGCATATGAAGAATGGGAAGGGTGGGTGCGATAGGATTTCTTGATAGATGGTGACAGGTGAAATTTACTCCTTCAGGGTGCATAATTAGGGACACGCAAAGACCTGTTAAAATTACATCCTAATCTTTTGGGAATCTTGAGAACTAACCAAAGCCCCAAAGGGGCGAGATTGATTAGCCCGGGGTGGAGGCCCGGGGATATAGGGCAATGACAAACTGAAGTGCACCCATACATGGTGCGAATTTGTTTGGCTTCCCCTCTTAGTCCCGAAAGGGACTGTACAGGCTCAGCCGGTGGCCTCAGCCTCCGGCATCTAACTACCGAATAATCTCAAAGCCCGTTGATGTGATGTTGATGCCATTGACTATGAAGAAAACCGGGTATTCGCCGCGAAAGCCCTCTATCTCGCGGGTGTAGAGCTTTGCCTTTATTGCTCTGGCTGAGCCGGGGGGAAGCTCGAGGTATACGCTGTCAGGAAAGACGATATACGGTGCGGAAGATATGGCATCTGTGAGTGTGCGCATCTCGTTGGAGCCATTGAATATGCTCCATGAAATGTCGATAAGGCTGTCGCCCTGAAGGGCAGACAGAGGGACGGCATCGGGCACAATGATGATCTTCTCGCCCCTTGGGTCCGGGTCTTGTCTTAGAGGGTCACCACTACACTCGGTCTTTCTGTCGATTTCGCCACGGATGAAGTCTGCATCCATGCGTATCATGCAGCCCTTTTGCATATCGACAATGGTTGTCAGCGACTCATACCCCCCCTTATTGAAGCGAATCCAGTACTTGCCCGGAACTATGCCCTCTATCAGGAGGCTGGAGCGTTTTTTCTCGTAGGTCTCGCCATCGAAGATGATCTGGCATCTCTCGGGGGAGGAGCGAAGGAGCAGACTGCCTGAGCCTGTGGGCATGACAGCGTCGAGGGAATCGCCAAACAGACCTTCTGATTTCGCTGGCCTTTTAAGTTGCACATAAACCTCTGTCTTGCCGTCCTCTGTCAGGCGCATATCCCTGCGCCAGGTGTCGAAGGCGCGCTTTTTCGCCTCTATGGAGTGCATTCCGGCCTCTACATTGTACAGATACAGCCCCTCATCGCCTGTTATACCCACAAAGTCGCCATCAAGATAGATATGCACCCCCTCAGGCGCATATATCATCACGTCATGGGCGAAAACTGCAAGAACAATAACAACTATTGAACCTATTCTTCCAATCGGAACTGCCCCCCTGTCAAGATATAAAGCCTTTCGAGGAGCTTTCTGCGGGCATTTTCCCACAGTGAAGAGCGTACAAAGGCACGTCCCCTATCCTCCCTGTCTGTTTCATCGCTATAGAGGTAATCAACATTTTGATCAGGTTTCACGTGAAATGTCCCGGCGTGGAGCAGCTTCTGATTCTCTATGTCCATGACAGAATAACCGATATGCGCCCTTGCTCCTGTGAATATAGAATCGCCATGAACCTCAATTGGAGTGATGTCGAACACCCTGACAACGACAAGATAGCGCAGAGACTTTGCTCTGTCGATATCCATTCGAAGGGAATCAGCATCGGGCCATAGCTTGGCTCTCTCTGGTTCATCGAGCAGAGGAAGAAGAGCTTCGACAGTATGGGAAAGCATCAGATCCAGGGGGGAGCCATCCAGACCTGCCTCTGAGTTTTGTGCCATTACAATATCAGTATTTACCCCAACGCCCTTCTCATTGTATACAGGCTTTGTGGCAAAGGGTGCCTGTAGCATCTTCGTAAGTGTGTCCGTAAGAGCATAACCACCTTTGGTAACGATCTCATCGAGATATGCAAGGTCTTGGCGTCCTTGCTCAAGAACAGTCTGTCTACCATCGGTACATGCAAGAAAAATCAAAACAAACACAGAAAAGACCAGATAACCCTTTCTCATCGAACCTCCTTTTTCCCCATATCATCCATACTGAAACCATTTGCATTGTAGCAATAAAATACATTATTTTGTAATCGAGGGCAAATCAATAGATAAGCTATCAATAGTCTGCTAAAGATTTGAGGTCACATAACCGAAAATATTCTCGAAGCCTTCTCAAATGCAATAAGATCGGCGGAAAATGAAGAAAAGCATACCACTTGATGCGCCATATAAGGCTGGATTCTATACCTATAAACTGCATTTTCACACAATGCTTCTGATCAACCCGAAGTCTATGGGCATCCCTTCCATGGATCTTCTGAACACAGTTACGCCGATAAAGTCCAGTGCATTGGCACTTTTCCCTGCCAAAAAATCACGAGAGATAGTCAAGACAGCAGAGTCTGTATATGCCTGTGTCGAAAAGATTAAAAACGATGAGTCTGCATATGATGAATGCGCAAGGGAAATAGACAAAAACTGCGCACTTCTGATGCATCTTGTCACAGAGGCAGCGGAGGGTTCCCTTTCCGGCAGGCACAGGCATCTTTACGACAGCGGCAAGCTCCTCTCAATCTGGCACAACAGGCTTGAGCCACCCTTTGCCCTCAGCCCCAATGAGCTGATGACAATAAACATGACATTCAAAGCAACGAATATACCGGATATCGCCGGCCTGATAATAGCCACAAATCAGGATATCGCCGAGGGTATACCCGATATTCACGACAGAATATGGAATGTACACCTCAGAATGCTTGAAGAGATCAAGCTGGAGGCTGCGAGGGCCGTCATAGAGGCGGAGGGCCTTTCACGGGAGGGTGTTTCACATGTCACAGGACTGCCGAATCTCGTTACATTCGAGAAGGATCAGGAGTCCTTCTTCCGCTCGGAAATACTGCCATTCACACTCGCCTTTCTCGACATAGACAATTTTAAGAAGCTCAACTCCATCGCAGGTCATGATGAGGCGGACGAGGTAATCCGAGAACTCGGCAGCTTTCTGCGTACAAGGCTGGTCGGCAGGGCAAAGGTCTATCACCGTTCCGGGGATGAGTTCTATATTGTGATGGAGAATACTGCAGCAGACGAGGCAGAACTCTTGATGAATCGGATGCTCAAAGCACTTCTGGAGACCACATTCTCCACATCCACAGGTAATAACTATCGCATCAGCGTCTCCATCGGCATGTCCTCCTTCCCGAAACACGGCAGAAACATCGAAACCCTTCGAAAAAGGGCAAATGAGGCAGAAAAGAAATCCAAGGAGCTTGGCAAGAGCTGCTGCACCGTTTTCGGCAGTACATAACTTCCATAATTAATTGCGTCTTGCTTATTGCCTTTTATGTTCACTTTCTCTTTTCCTGAAGCACTCCAGAAATATCTATGTACTCCGATAAGGGTTAATGAAAGTGATAAATCTTCAGATAACTCCCAAGAGATGCTGCACTGTTTGTAGGCATGATTTGATGATATTTTCATTGCATTGCTTCTGTATCATGGATATAATACTGGAAATACACAAAGGAGTATCCATGAAATGCAGAATAGCTGTCCTAATGCTTTTAATTATAGGTGTACTCTCAGCAAAGACCTTCACAGGTGCAGAGGACAACAACTGGTCCAATCCCAATAACTGGGATCCCCCGGGAGTTCCCAATATGGAGGATGTAGTCACTATTGATGAAGGAAGTACCTGTAACATTGATCAGACCTTTGTTGACTTTGGCATAGTCAACAATCGCGGCACATTGCAGATTAACACCAATTGCATAGCTAAGACCAGCAGCATGAACAATTACGGCTCGATTGAAGGCTCAGGCAATCTGACCATGTATCAGCCCAGTGATGTTTCGGGTTTGAGTGTGGAGAACACAGGTACAATCAATCTCAGGGAAGGCTCACTGACAGTTCTCGGCAATCCCTATTCGTTCATGAGTTCATCCAGTGTCACAAATGACGGCAGGATCGAGGCCGGATTCGTCTATGTGAAGACAGACCTCGTCAGCAATGATAACCGTATCAGGGGCGGATATGTCAGCATCAATGCGAACAGCAATCTCAGAAATGACGGCGGAATAACAGGCGAGGCATTCTGGGACGAGTCTAATCCTGCGGGAAATATACACCTCAGATCCAATGATGCTATCGACAATAATGGCTTTATCATGGCAGGCTCAAGCGAGACAGGCAGTGGTGGATGGATTACAATTGATACGAAAATACTCAACAATGTTAACACCATGAACTCAAGGATAGAGGCAGGCAGCGGAACTACGGACGGCTTTATCTGCATCTTTGCACAGAAGGTGAATGACTGGGGCAGGATAGAAGCGGGTGCAATCACAGAGACCATGGATCTCGACGACGATATGTACGGCCCTGTTCGTATCTTTGCAGACAGCATAGTAATAGCACCGGAGGACTCGGGCAGGATAAGGGCGGATAGCCTGATAGTAGCCGGCAATCACATAGACATAAGGGGAACACGCTCCGGCGATATTGTGGCTATGGACATGATTGAGATATACACAACAGAGGACGGCACTCTGGATATGTCTGACATTGCAGGTATGAATGTCATTGGCTCGGATACCATAGTCTTCCGTTCCGACGATATAGTAGAACCTCTTGGCGGTTTCCTCCTATCTGTGCTGCCCGCACCTGTCATTGAGGGCTATACAGAACGCAGAGCAGAACCCGTAGTCTATAACGAGCCAATAACCCTTGTTGATACCGATTCCCTGACCATATTCGGCAGAAATATCTCGAATATTGCCGAGTCAATTCCCTATTCTCTTGAATCAATGCATCTGGGCGCAAGTGGAGGCTTCCTTGAGCTTTCACCCTTCGAGGGCTTTGGTATAGGCTTCACCTTTGACATCGCAGCTTCGGAAGACACACTCTACGACACGCTCACGCTAATCCTGACTATGGACACAGGCGACCATGTCCACGAGATACCCGTCACAATACTGCCCACTGAGCCTGAGGAGGAGACGGATGAGTATGTATATGAAATCAAGAACGGCTGGAATATGATATCCCATCCCTTCATTTTGCCCATAATCGACACAATGTCATCCCCCAATATTATCCCTCCGATGTTCGGCTATCATCCCGACTCAAGCTCCTATTTCTATGTGTATGGTTCCGCCTTTGGCAAGTCCATCTGGATGCTGCATTATGGGGATACATCTCTGGTCTTCGAGCGTCCATCCTACAGCGAAAGCCTGACAGACTCCGTCTTCTATGGCTGGAATATGATGGGCATGGTCAATCGGGTCATCCCTTCAGCAGACATGGCAGAAAGAAACCCAATACTCATACCGCCCTTCTACTACTGGGACGCAGACTCACAGAATTATTTTGCCGACGACACCCTCCGCCCCGAACACGGCTACTGGTTCCTGAGCGGTGAAGATGGTGAGGTGGAGTATTGAGGGGGTAATTAGAATCTGAAATCATTTTCGAGAAGAAAATCATGAAAATTAATGATTTCGACATTCAGAGCAGCGCAGATTTGAGGTATCTGTGCTGAGTTTGGTTTGCTTATCTCGTTTGATAAAACAGTTGCTTTGAGTCTTTTGGCTTTTGCAACAAGAAATGGATCAGCGACAGGTTTACCCAGAGAAATCTGTCGTGTCCTTATAGATTGCTGGTGATGCTGCCTTTCAAAAATCTGGAGTAGATACCTTGATTCCAATTCATCAGGTTTTGAGAAGAAGTCCTTTTTTACTGATTTGAGATACTTAACAATATAAGTTTCATTGCTATAACTTTGAAGCTCTCTCTCACACTCCTTCACTGAAACAATTCTGTCTTCAGAGATCATTTGCTCAAAACGTTTCCAGAAACTAAGAAAAACATCTCTATAGTAATGTTTCTCAATGTCGATCAAAATATTTGCATCTATCACATATGTCATATTCAGAGGGCTGCTTTTTGCAGTTTGTTCAGATTAGTTACTTTAACATTCAAGTAATTAGAGGCTTCACCTGGGGATAACTCATTTCTGGATAACTTTGAAAGAGTCTCCAATACGTATTTCTTACCCAGGTAAGAGATTATCTTTGGATAATATATTGGAGCTGAAATATCTTTCTTTTGCTCAGCAATTTCCTTCGCCTCTTTTTGTATTTTGTTATATTCAACTTGACTAATTGAGCCTCTGCTTAGAAGCCTTCTGGCAATAACAACCGAACTCACACTATAATACCTTGCAATGTCCTGAATGTCATCGAAAGCTGCGTTTTCGAATTGCAAAAAGGAGCAAGATGGCACAAGAATTTCTGCAGCAAGTCTATTGCAGAAGACCTCCGTATCATAGTCTGTTGAGTACAGCTTTGTGGGTATGTTTGTACTTCTGAAGTCTATCCCACTTGTCTCAAGGAGTATATGTGAAAGCTCATGAAAGAGTGTAAACAGTTGTCTGTTAGCGGGCATTGAGTTGTTCACATAGATGATTGGAAACTCATTGTCATAGAGACAAAAACCAGAATAGTCGGATTCTTTAAAGGCATCTTTGAAGGTAAAAATCCCTACATCTTCAAGTCTATTTCTCAAATATCTGAATAGGTCAGCAGCATCTTTAGAGTGAATCTGGTTATTAAGGTCAAAACCAAGATATTCCCTTATCACGATTGCTGTTTCCTCGACTGTTGCTGTTCTTGTTAGTCTAATATCTTTCCAGATCTTCTTCTCTGCAGGATTACTGCCGAATATATCAAACAAACCTAACTGCAGAGCCCGTGCCTTTCTCATCAACTGGATAATTCTTGTGGGGATTTGATTGAAGGCATTGGGATCAAGGGTTCTCATTGACTTCTTAAAATCACTAAGGTCAACTGGCTCAGAAAAGAAAAAAATTGCCAAAGGAACCTTGTATACATTATAGGCCAGAGTTTCCAGCATTGAATAGCTTGGTAACTCCTTTTCTTCTTCCCACCTACATATCCTATCGGCTGTTATGGTTTCACCAGGGAACTTGCGAGCTACCTCATCGAGAGACATATTAAGAGCTAACCTATATTCTCTCAGTGCCTTGCCATTTATGTGCATTCCTTCCATACTATTAATATATATATAATGTGAAGAGCCTGCAAGTTATGTTTGACAGAACCCCCACTTTCCCCTTGCCTTTATCCCCTTTTCGCCCATCTTAAGACTCTGAGAGCTAATTTCGCCATTGTTTTTGGCGATATGATTGACTGAGTTACAGGCATAATGGCGAATGGAGACTATGGCCGACTACTACGAAATACTTGGCGTATCACGGGAAGCGACTGATCAGGATATAAAGGTGGCCTATCGCAAGCTGGCCATGAAATATCATCCCGACAGGAATCAGGGCGATCCGGATGCACAGGAACGTTTCAAGGAGATCACTGCGGCATATCAGGTGCTCTCCAATCCCGAGAAAAGACAACGCTATGACATGGGCGGCGAGCAGTTTGCAGGATTCGGCGGTGGTGCAGACTTTGCTTTTGATATTTCAGATGCACTCAATATCTTCATGAACGCCTTTGGCGGTGGCATGGGAGGCTTCGGCGGTTTCGGAGGCTTCGGACAGAGACAGTCCGGCCCGAGAAGGGGCAATGACCTTAAAGCAAGACTTCCTCTCACCCTCGAAGAGATCTACACAGGCGTAAAGAAGACCCTCAAGCTCTCAAGACAGGCTACTTGTTCCGATTGCGAAGGCACAGGCTCAGAGGGCGGCAGTGGGCTCAAAACCTGCTCTACATGTGCAGGCAGAGGTCAGGTAAGAAGGGTGCGCAATTCTTTCTTCGGTCAGCAGGTCATAATCGAGACATGCCCCGACTGCGAGGGCAGAGGCAAAATACCCGAGAAAGTCTGTAATACATGCAAGGGCAAGGGCGTTAAAAGAACGACTGAGTCAGTCGATGTCCCTGTTCCACCCGGAGTACGTGACGGCAACTATGTTGTTGTCGACGGCAAAGGCGATGCAGGTGAATTTGGCGGCCCTGCTGGAAGACTCATTGTCGTATTCCGTGAAAAACCCCACGACACCTTCACCCGAAAGGGCGATGACCTGATCTTTATTCAACCGATAACCTTCTCACAGGCAGCACTCGGCGCAGAGATCACAGTGCCAAGCCTCCGTGGCGAAGAGGAATTGACCATACCGCAGGGCACGCAGTGGGGAACCGTCCTCAAGATAAAGGGCGCAGGAATGCCAAAGCTCAATACAGAACGTTTTGGAGACCTTCTTGTTCAGATAGTGATTGTCACACCCAAGAAACTGTCCAAGGATCAGCGCAAGGCCTTTGAAAAGCTCGCAGCCATAGAGGATACTCCGGTACTCGAAAAGGACGAATCACTCTTCCACAAGCTCAGGGATTTCCTCGGTATATAGTCATCCCTCCTCAATAGAGAATATAAAAAAACCAGAACTCAAGTTCTATTGACAAAACAGGTCTGTCTGTCATATAGGCAGCCCATTTCAATCTTTTTTTGCTCTAATCCAAAAAAAATAAAAAAAATTTTTTCTTTGTTTTTCAAAGGCTCAGGTATTAACTTGAACTTTAGATTCTATTGGTAAGGTATAGTGCCGATAGGATGTTGTGAATTTTATGTATTTTATAACCACTTGATTTTTATGATAGTTTGAAAATATAGAGAGCAAGAGTCTCAGCCTGATTCGAGGAGGTTTGAAAAAGGCGTTAATTCAAGAAAAACTGGGCCGTGCAATCGCTCCAGTGTTGTCGTTTTGATGTCTCTTTTTTGATCATTTTTTAGATATCACTGGAGAGGAAAGTCCGGGCTTCCACGGGTCAATGCGCCTCGGAAATCGAGGGTTCCGTCGTCCCGGCGGAAACGGAAAGTGCCACAGAGACAATAATGCCGGCATAGCTAAAGGGTTGAAGGTCTGTGAAGATCGGCAACTCAAAGGCCTGAAGGCAAAGGGTGAAAAGTGAGGTGTAAGAAGCCTCTCTGCCACGGGTAACCACAGGGCAGCGGTAAACCCCGCACGGAAGCAAGGTCAAGAAGGAGGCAGGCAGACCCTGCCGCATGGAATGGGAGCAATCCCTTTTCCAGACAGCCTCCGGGTAGACCGCATGAGCAGGGGAGCGATCCTCCTGCCAAGATAAATGATTGCACAGGGCAACAGGTTTTGAGAGTGCATCACTTTTGAAAACCGGTCGGCAAGGTGAACAGATTTTTCGATACTTCACCTTCAGCCCTGACAGAACCCGGCTTATAGGCCCAGTCGGGACAGCTTTATCAAAACCCCCAAATTGGGAGGTCTCTCTGCTCACAAAAAGAAAGGCGGCAGTCCTATGAAATGGGAACTTGCCCAGCAGCGAGATATAAAAAGGGCGATGGCTTTGTCAGAAGAGCTGGATATCCCCTCGGTTATCGCCCAGATTCTCGTCAACAGGGGGATAGACACCAAAGAACAGATCAGGGAATTCTTCAAGCCTTCCCTTGAGAACCTCTCAAATCCTTTTGAACTGCCGAATATGGACAAGGCTGTGGACAGAATTATCCGCGCCCTGCGTGGCAGAGAACACATCGTCATCTTTGGCGATTACGATGTAGACGGTCTCACCGCAACTGCACTAATGTACAGTGTGCTCTCCGGCTTCGGTGCGGAGGTTTCGTGGTTCATTCCCGACAGGCTTGAGGAGGGCTATGGCCTCTCCAAAGAGGGCATTGACAATGCAAAGAAAATCGGCGCATCGCTCTTTGTATCTGTGGACTGCGGTATCACGGGCATCGAGGAGGTGGCATATGCCACAGAGCAGGGTATAGACAGCATCATCACCGATCACCATGAGCCAGCGGACATTTTGCCCGAGGCAACAGCGGTTGTCGACCCGAAGCTTCTGCCGAATGAGTCATCCATCAGGGAACTTGCAGGTGTCGGAGTTGCCTTCAAACTCTGTCAGGCACTATACGAGGAGATCGGCGTCTCAAAACAGGATCTGTATACCCACCTCGACCTTGTCGGTCTTGGAACAATAGCAGATATAGTGCCTCTTGTCGGCGAAAATCGAATTCTCGCCAAATTCGGTTTGCGTACACTTGAGGCCACACAGAAGCCAGGACTCAAGGAACTTCTGAGGATCACGGGATTGTGGGGCAGCGAGCTTTCCAGCTGGCACGTTGTCTTTGTCCTTGCACCGAGACTGAATGCAGTCGGCAGAATCGGCGATCCCGGTCTTGCCTTCAAGCTCTTGACTACCCTTGATGTCGGTGAAGCTCGATTCTACGCCAAGAAGCTCGACACAGAGAACGAGAAACGTAAACAGCTCGACGAACGTATATTCAACGAGGCAGTGGAAATGGTAGAGAGGGTTGTAGACCTTCAAAGGGACAGGGCTATTGTCCTCGACTCCAGCGAATGGCACACAGGTGTCATAGGCATTGTTGCCTCAAGGCTGGTTGAGAAGTTCAACAGACCGTCCATCATGATATCCACACAGGATGGCGAGGGCAAAGGCTCTGCGCGCTCAATACAGGATTTCCACATTCTCGATGCAATACGCAATTCAGAGGGTCTGCTTCTCAAATATGGCGGTCATAAATATGCTGCCGGTCTGTCAATAGCTGAGGATAATATCGCGGAGTTTCGCAGGGCTTTCAATGACTATACACGGGCACATCTATCTGTATCCGATCTTGTGCCAAAGCTGCACATCTCCGGCCAGATCTTCCCGGATGAGATCGACCTTTCAATAATGGACTGGCTCGATCAATTCGCACCATTCGGACCGGGTAATATGCGGCCTGTCTTCCTTCTCGAGGACGCACAGGTTGTCGGTCATGCCCAGATAGTCGGCTCCAATCACCTGAGAATGCAGATCAGAGCCAAGAAGACAACCGACTGCATAGGCTTTGGTATGGCAAATTTCAAGAGGGAGATCGAGAATTCTGGCGAGCCTGTGAATCTGACCTTTGTGATGGAACGGAATCATTACTACGGCTACCCCAAGCTGCAACTGAGGCTGAAGGACATACAGATAGGCAACTGGAAGGCAAGTTAGCGTGAACCTGCCCCCGGACAGAGCACAGGAACTGCTGAAAGATGTCAGGGTCTGGTTCGATGACTTTGTCGGAGATATAATTGATGCAAACGCCCAGGGGGCAAAGCCACTCGGCATGAAACTCGATCACACCCTGCGAGTGCTTGAGGAGACTGAGCTTCTATGCCCCACCATCGAAGGCACCGAATCAATCGGTATATTTGGGATGATCAATGCCCTTGTCCACGACATAGGTCGCTTTGAGCAATACGTGAAATACGGAACATTCGCAGACCACAAGTCCTGCAATCATGCAGAGCTGTCTGTGGACATAATCACAAGGGATCTGCTTCCCCGATATGACCCTGATATAAAAGACCACCTTTTGCACCTGACAATAACGCCTGTAGCCCTGCACAACAGAGTGACCATTCCAGATGAAATGAAGGCAGATTCACTCCTTCTTACCCGACTTCTGAGAGATGCAGACAAGATAGATATTCTGCGCACTGTCCTCTCAGTCATTGAAGGAAAAGCGGATGTCCCTGCAGAGGACATTTTCCTCGGACTTTCAGGGGGAAATGAAATATCGGACAGAATATATGACAGCGTCATGGAGGGGCAGCCCGTCAAATACAGCGACATGAGATACAGAAATGATTTCATTGTTCTGCAGCTTGGCTGGGCTTTCGACATTCATTTTAATGCAGCTCTTAAGCGAATATGTGATACTGGTCTGCTTGAAGGGCTGAGCAACCACCTGCCCCAAGGAGGGAAAAGAAAGAGACTGGAGAATCGCATTTTCAAATATATTGAAGAGAGGTTGAATAGATGATACAGGTTTACACCGGCGATGGCAAGGGCAAGACAACGGCGGGTTTCGGTCTTGTTTTACGTGCCATAGGCGCAGGCATGAGAGCACATGTAATTCAATTCGGCAAGGCGATCCCATCATCCGAAGGGACGCTGCTCAATGAAAGGGGACTTTGCACAGTTGAGGCCTTCTGGGAGGAGGGCTTTCTAATGCCCGGTGATGACCCGACACCCTTTCGTGATGCTGTCCAGAGGGGCATAGAGCACATACATCAAATACTGGAAAATCCCCCCGACCTCTTACTCATTGACGAAGGCTGCATTGCCCTTTCCATGGGGCTTATGACCCGTGAACAGATGGAGGGCATCATAGACAAGGCAGGCAAAACAGAGCTTGTCATAACGGGACGTGGCGCACCGGACTGGCTGATAGAAAGGGCAGACCTCGTCACAGAGATGAAAAAGCTTAAACATTATTATGACAAAGGACAGGGGGCAAGGCAAGGCATAGAGTTTTGAATTTGACTGAGGGCTCAGAGTTCCTATATTAGTGAATATATTCAATCGATTTTTGCTAAACAGAGGATTGAGAAAGATAAACAAAGGAGCAAAAGTGCTGGAATCACTCATTCAGATGGCAAAGGACAAAGGGAAAAAGCGTGCAGTCGTCGCAGGTGCACAGGAGGAAGACATCCTTCAGGCGGTGGAGTCCGCAAGGAAGGAAGGAATCATAGACGCAATTCTGGTCGGCGATAAAGAAGAGACCCGGAAGATAGCCGAAAAGCTGGGCATAGACCTCGACAATTACACCTTTATTGAGGAATCCAACCCCAAGAAGCAGCCAGCCGTTGCCGTAGCCCAGATCACAGAGGGAAAGGCAGATGTTCTTATCAAAGGGCTGGTCTCCACAGCAGACTATATGCGCGCCATACTGAACAAGGAAAAGGGATTGATGACAGGCAAGCTCCTCTCCCACGTAGCAGTATTCAGCATCCCTGCTTATCACAAGCTCCTGGTCCTGACCGATGCCGCTGTAGTAATCGCACCGGATATAAAGGAAAAGGTCACGCTCATACAGAATGCAGTACTCGCAGCAAAGGCTGTCGGCGTTGAGACACCCAAGGTCGCCTGTGTCTGCGCTGTGGAAAAGGTCAATCCCGGCGCGATGAAGTGTACAGAGGACGCAGCCCTCCTCTCGGTGATGCAGAAACGCGGACAGATCACAGACTGCATTGTCGACGGCCCCTTTGGTCTGGACAATGCCATCTCCAAGCACTCCGCAGAGATAAAGAAGATCAAGGGCGAGGTCGCAGGCGATGCAGACATCATACTCGCGGACGACATAGAGAGTGCCAATGTCATGTACAAGACCTTCAACTATTTCGCCAATGCCTCATGCGCAGCCATAGTGCTCGGCGCAAAAGCACCTGTTGTACTGACCTCCCGAGCAGACGACGACAAAACAAAGCTGGCATCTTTGACCCTGGGTGTCTTGATCTCACATAAGATGTAGGTTAGAGTTGCATTAAGAGATTGCACATACGAAACTGAGACAAAGCTGGCATCTTTGACACTGGGTGTACTGATATCACATAAGATGTAGGCAAAGTTAAAAGGTATTTATATCTCTTCGGGCAAAACGAATACCCGAATAATGTCCCCCCACCGGGCAGGGTGGGGGGATTGCTTTAAAGCTTGTACTGTAGAGTCAATGTAGATAAATTAGAAGCATGAATATACTTATTGATACAAATATTTTTATTAAGGCAGAACCGGCCTTTACTGACAATATCGAAAGTGACTTGCGAGATGTTAGCGAACTATTTAAGAGAATTAATACCCTTGAACATAAGATTTTTGTTCATCCACGTATAAAGGATGAGATTCACAACGATAGTGATGAAAGGCGCAGAGAGTTGAGATCTCAATTAGTAGAAAAATATTTGGTTTTGGATGATGCCCCTGTCTTCTCGGATGAAATCTTAGACAAGTATTCCTTACACCCCAAAAACACCCATGACGAAATAGATAATGACCTACTTGCGGCAGTATTTCATAGAGCTGTATCGTTTCTAATTACTGAAGACAAGGGGATTCACTCAAATTCAGTTGCTCTCGGTATTCGGGACAGAGTTCTAAGTATTGATGAAGCTCTGATTTTTTTCGGACAAACCACACAAGTTCATTATAATCCTCGGATTAACAGAATTAGAGCCTATCAATTGAACGATAGAGATCCTATATTCGATGAACTTATAAGCGATTATCCAGACTTCAAAGAGTGGATTATAAAGTGCAAAGAACAACATAGAGATGTTTTCATTGTAGAAGGAAGAATGCGATATTATTGCATTGCTATACTTACAAAGAAGCCGTCAAAGCAACTAAAGATTTCAACATTCAAGGTGTCAGAAAAAGCACCTATGGGAGCTTATGGTGATCTTCTTTTGAGAAATGCTTTTGAATATTCAAGGGAGAAGGGCTTTAGAGAAATATATTTGACTGTTTTTCCAAAACGGTTGAGTTTAATCAAATTTTTGAAAGATAACGGATTCTATGAATCTGGGAAAAAAGCTGAAGAACTTATCCTATTAAAGGATATGATAGCACCTGAGAAATCAAATCTTAGTCCTTTTGAATTTTTCGTCAAATATGGACCTTTTAACATAGCCACAGAAGTTCCCATCCACATAGTGCCTATAAAAAAAGACTATTATTCGAGACTATTTCCATCAAATGCAATCATCGAAGAAATGTTTCCCCAACCATATGGAAATGCGATAAAAAAAGCATACGTCTGCAATGCCAAGAATAAGAATTTGAGCAGAGGAGATTTGATTCTCTTTTATATATCAGGGTACAACAAGAAGATCGTAACAGTTTCGATCGTCGAAGAAGTAATAAATACAAGCAGCGCAGAAGAACTAGCTCGATTTGTTGGAGGAAGAACCATCTATGATTTTGCTGCCTTGAAGAAGATTGCAGAAGCCAATGCTTTGGCAATTCTATTCAGACATGCATACCACTTGCAAAAACCTATCGATTTAGATATATTAAAAGAAAAAAGAGTCTTAAAAAGTTGGCCGCAGTCGATACAAACAGTAAGTGATGAAAGTGGGCTTCGATGGCTGAGAGAAAGAATAAAAGAGTAATCTTAATGCCATTCAAAAGAGAGTATTCTGAAAAGATTCTGTCTGGGGAGAAGACGATTGAGCTGCGTAGAATGATTTTCTCTCAAGATGTAAGCCATATAGTGATATACGAAACTGCACCAAAGAAAAGGGTTGTTGGCTATTTCAAGGTTGGAGATGTTGAAAACTTGACTGTAGAAGAGATCTGGGATAAATATAGAGACAGGATAGGTATTAGTCGGTCTTTTCTGGAAGAGTACTTTTCAGGAAAAGAATTTGGTTTTGCTATCTTTGTTGAAGAGCCTAAAAGATTCAGGTATGAGTTGACCTTGGAGGATGTTTTTAAGTATTCAACCCGCGCTCCTCAGAACTTTCGATATCTTGATGATGCAATTGCCGATAGGCTCGTTTAATCCAGCACATAGAGCATCTTTTTTGATATAACCTCCCAACAACTTCTACGGTCAGCCTACTTGTCCTTTGATTTTTCTAACCCCTCTATCCTCTCCTTAAGCTCCTCATTCTGCTTTTTCAGTTCCTTGACTGCATTGACGAGGGCCCAGATTACGGGGTCTGTGTCCACTGCATAGTAGCCGTTCTCCGTCTTTTCGACTGCTTCGGGGATCACCTCCATCAGTTCCTGGGCTATGATGCCTGTGTGTGTCTCATCCGATGGTATTTCGAGGGGATTGTCCTCTTTGTAGTTGTAGTTGACGGGTCTGAGATTTGCTATGGCATCAAGACCATAGGTGTAGTCTGCGACATTCTCCTTGAGCCTGCCATCTGAATAGACTGTCCAAGTCCCTGAGCCGGGTTTTGCTGCAGAGCCGTTGACATAGAATAGATAGGGGCTTGTTGTGCCGGTATTGATTGTTACCCTGTTCAAAAGGGCATCGACCTTTATCATATTGTCGGATGTTCCATCCACACGAAAATCTGCATTGGCATTGGTCGGGTTGAAGTGGAACTCTGCATCGGCTATGAAGAAGCTCTCGTCCTGTCCGGAAAGGTCCAGCAGTGTCGAGGGATTGCCGCCTATCCCACCCCTGAAGCCGAAGGATCTTTCGCCGACTGCAAGAAAGGATCCCCCTGGGATGCATGAGAAATCCCCCTCAGCACGATTGAAGATTCCACCCCCTATGGCAGCTCCGATCGCCATGGCCTTGTTCGACCATCCACCTGCCACTGTAGCGGCAGTATCCCCCTCTGCATTGCCTGCGGAGTTTGCATATCCTCCCCCAACAGTGCCAAAGTTACCGCTGACAGTATCTGCCTTTCCGCCGGAGACAGTGCCCGCATCGCCGGTGACGACATTCATATTTCCACCACCTATGGAGGCAGCCCAGCCGATGGCGTCATTGTAGCCCCCTCCGGCCACAACGGCATAGGATTCACTGGCCTGATTGTAATATCCTCCACCCACAGTGCTCCAAAGATAGGTTGCCTCATTGTGGTCGCCGCCTGCAACCACAGCATAGCGATGCTCAACCTGATTTCCTATACCACCTCCGATGAAGCTGTAGTCTCCGTCGGCATAGTTCTCTTTGCCGCCTGAAACTGTTGTATAGCGAGCTTTTGCGGTGTTATCACTACCTCCGCCCACAGTGCAATATTCTCTGTTAAAACCCGACTCGCCGGTTCTGCTTGCAGTTCCAAGATTTACGTGGGTGTATCTGTATCCGCCGTAGAGCAGGTTGCCCGAATTTCCCCGGGCTATTCCGTATGCATCACTGGTCTGGAGAACAGAATCACTCAACGACCAGAATCCCTCGGCCGGCATGTCCGGGACGTATTTTCTGAGCTCGCCACCCTGATACACGATCACTGTATCACCGTTTGTAGCATCGGCCATGCCGATGGAGAAAAGCCTACCCTCTGAGAAGACATCTCCTGTGACGTGGAGCTTCATAGCAGGCGAGTCTGTGCCTATGCCTACATTTCCCCCAACCGCCGAATAGATATTGCTGCCCGATATAGTCCAGTCTTCATCGGATCCTGTGCCGCCGGAGGTTGTAGCATTGATGGTGATTTCCCTGCCCGACTGGGACAGGCTGACATTGCTGCCACCGATGAGGACAAGGCTATCGGAAATCCAGCTTGAGCCGTATGCCTTGAAGGCCGCTGTGGATGGTACATCGGCATCTATTCTTATGTCTCGCCCTATCTGTGTGAGGTCGATATTTGCACCCGGAACAAGGGTAAGGCTGTCGGAAAACCAGGGCTCACCTTCCACGTGAAAGGCGGCCTGACCACCTGATGGGCCTAAGGGCAGAAGTGACAGTAGTGTTGTATCCAGATATGCACCGAGAGTGTCGAGATTGACCCATTCTGTTGAGTCCGCCCATGCGCTTCTGAATGCATAGGCATCTGTGGAAAGGGGCTGACGTGGCAAAGTCTCGCCGTCGACAGTGAATTCGATATAGGGCTGGGCACAGTCAAAAATATCGGCCGATAATGGGGTTATATCCCCTATCATAATGCTAAAAAGCCCTGCATTGAAACTGATTGTCCTGCTCTCAGTGTACAGAAGGCTGCCGCCTGTTTCTGAATCATAAATCCTGATAGTTGCTGAAAGCTCCCCATCGTGGGGATTGCCGTAATCATCGAGAAGTCTGCCCTGAAAGGACATTTTATCTGGTATCGCCAGTAGCGAGATAGAGATTGCAAGTAGTAAAAACCTTTTCATTTTGCCCCCATATCAAAGAAGATTCGCCCTCGCATAGAGGACAAGAATCAGGTTGTTTTCAGCATATGTTGTGCTCTGTGTCGGCATTACAATCTGAAAGAAAAGATTGCGGCTTTCGGATAGCCCAAGGTCATATCCTTCTTCACCGAGACGACAATCTGAAGCCCATACAGGATCTAAGAGGACAACATCATTGATGGGATTGTACAGAACCGGAGCTATCGGATTGATCTGGAACCTTGCCCTCAGGACAAATCTATCCCTGCCGGGAACTGTTCCCGGATACCACCCGAGTGTATCGTCACCGATATATTCAAGGCCGAGATTAAGATGAAGATTGCCAATATTGCTTACCTCTATCTTCTCGAAGGAGAACATGGATCGTGTTTCGCTTACATCAACAACACCGACATCCCAGGTATCTGTCGACAGAGAAATGGCTATGGTGTTCAAGGACAGGTCATACCAGAACCCGTAGCTGCCCCAGTCGTTGTGCTCTGTTGCTATGGGCTGTCCGGTGGTATATCCGTTCCATCCATTTGTGCAACCCCCTCCGCCGCTGACCGTCCACTCCATCGTATATCCGAGGAGCAGGAGGGGTAGCATGATTGTTATTATTGCCCCTTTCACATCTGTCTTGTCGGAAATTTTTGGGCCACTTATTAGACATATTCGGATTTTCTGATATTTTTTGGAGTAGTCGTCCAAAGTCTCTTTGAAATCCCGCCTCTAATCTCTATTTTGTTATCTACAACAAGGGAGGGGACAATGAAAAAGATGACAATATTTCTGACTGTGCTTTTACTGCTTCTGGGCTGCTCTAAAAAGGACGAAGTGAAGGCTGTGCAGACTGAAAAGACCGTCGAGATAAAGACCGAAGGCGAGGGTGCAAAGGTGTTCTTCACAAAGGACATATCCGGCGAAGGCGTCATGCGCATATATGAGATGATCGCAGATTCCGTCAGGGGCAATGTTGCGCTCAAAACACATTTTGGCGAGTCGGGCAACAAGAACTACCTGAAAGCCGACCTGTCAAAGCCACTCGTCCAGAAGCTCGGAGCTACCTATGTGGAGACCAATGTCCTCTATGGCGGCAAAAGGGGCAAGACAGAGAGCCACATCAAGCTCGCCAAGGATCATGGCTTCGACTTCGCACCCATTGATATTCTTGAATCCGAGGGGGAGAAGGAGATACCGGTCAAAGGGCTGAAACACTTCGACAAGGTTGTCATCGGCGAACACATGGACAGATATGACACCTTCATTCTCTTCTCACACTTCAAAGGACACGGAATGGCAGGCTTCGGTGGGGCGATCAAGAATGTCTCAATGGGGTTTGGCACACCGAGGGGTAAGAGGGCGATGCACGCAAGGCAGCGGCCCCTCTCAGATATCGACAAATGCATTAAATGCGGTCTCTGCAAGGAAGAATGCCCTGAAAACGCCATAGAGATAGGCGATGTTGTTGTGATTGACCCCTATAAATGCTCGGGCTGTGGCAAGTGTGCATCCCTCTGTCCAACTGATGCATTGTTCATAGAGAAGCAAGGAACAGAGATCTTTATGGAAAAGCTGGTCGAATACGTCAAGGGCATAGATGAGAATTACCACATGGTCTATATCAATGTACTTGCCAATATCTCCAAGTCCTGCGACTGCATGGGCAGCGCACCTGCACCATTCACAGAGGACATAGGCATAGTCGCCGGAACGGACATCGTTGCAGTGGAGAAGGCGAGCCTCGATCTTGTCAACCGTGCCACAGGCCACGAGGACACCTTTGAGCATGTCAACCACATCAGCGGTAATCGACAGATAGAATACGCCGCGGAGCTTGGGCTGGGAACAGAGAACTATGTACTGGTGGATATAGATAAATAGTTTATCCTTCCCCATTGGTCCGATATTCAGCGAGCAATCCCCATGGCTATTCTGTCTGCCTGTGAGTGCCAATGGAAATTCAAATCAACATATCTGCTTTGGAACCAGGCATAAACATCTGTTATCCAGCAAGTTAGAGTTAATTCTCCAGATAATCATTCTCAAGAGTGTTTATCTGAATGGACAACTCTGTAGATGTCAGATGGGCGAAAAACCCTTTGATATAGCCTGCTTTTGCGATAACTTTAGGCTATGAAGAGGAAAGTACTCATAATTACAAGCTATTATCCCCCGATGGGCGGCCCCGGATGCATCAAGCTGGTTAAGCATCTTGGCTTCATGCGCCATTCGGACTGGGAGCCAATAGTCCTCACACAGGGTGACAATACCTTCTTCGCCTATGACGAGAGCCTCCTTGCCGAGGTTGAGGACATAAAAAAATACACATTCTTCAGTCCGGATCTTGGCTGGCTCAAGTCGAAGCTCAAGGGCAGAGGCTCAAAGCCTGCCCCTGAGGACAGACGCTGGCTGGCGGAAAAGGGTAAGGCAAGCCTCTCCCAGAGAATACAGCGATTTCTGTGGCGCAATTTCCTGATACCCGACGGCAAGCGCGGCTGGGTAATGCCCCTTGTCAGAGAGGCAATGCGTGTGATAGAGATCGAGAAGCCTGAGCTTATCTATGTACGTCTGCCTGTCTGGAGCCTCGGCATTGCTGCAAGGCGAATCGCAAGAAAGAGCGGTCTTCCCCTGATTGTCGATTTCGACGACGAGTGGACAGGGGACTTCAATGACTTTGTAGAGCATCCACCATTCCGAAAGGCAATTGAGCGGAGACTTGAGGGGCGGATAGTGCGTTCCGCAGACATTGTACTCGCCACAACACCCGGAGCAAAGGAGAATTTCCGCCATCGCTATCCTGACCAGCCATCTGAGAAGTTTCAGCACATCACGATGGGCTATGACCCAGCAGACTTCCATGACCTTGAGCCAAAGAGGGGCGATGTTGACAAAGACACCTTCCTTCTGACCTTTCTCGGGACTTTCCATCACAAGATAGAGCCTGTTGGCTTTTTCATAACACCAATATTCATTTTCGAGGCGCTTTCGCGGATAAAAGAGCTGTATCCCGAAGTCAAGATCAAGCTCCGCATAGTCGGCCATCTGATAGAGACACTGCAATATCTCCCCGAAAAATACGGTATATCACAAATGGTCGAGATAACCGGCTATCTGCCACATAAAGAGGCAATGGCACAGACACTGGCAGGGGATGCCCTTTTGCTTGTAATGTACTCCAAAGGCAGGGGGGAACGCCATCTGCCGGCAAAGACCTTCGAGTACATAGCAATGAAAAAGCCGGTTCTCACCCTTGCCACCGAGGGCGCAGATGCATGGAAGGTTATGAAAGAGACAGGGCAGGGCATAAGGGCTCATCCTGAGCGAATGGAGGATATTGTAGAAGCTCTGTTGAAGCTGGCAAAGGGAGAGATCGACATACAGCTGCATGAAGATGCCATTGAATCCTATGCCCAGCGCAGCAAGACAGAGGAGCTACTCGCCATATTCGAAAGGGCTGCCAAGTGATCTCGCCGGAAAAGGCCATACGCTCGGAACTGTCACCCTTCAAGGAGTGGCGGACAAAGTGGTCTATTGCAGCCGGACTGCTATACCCGAATAAATACAGCCTCGCCATGAGCAATCTCGGCTTTCAGACCATTTTCAGACAGATGCACGATTTCGACTTTCTGAAACCTTTGCGGTACTTCACAGACATGAATGCATCGCCCGAGGGAATCAATCCACGCATTGACCCACAATCTCTGCCCCTTCTTCTCGTAACCATACCCTTTGAGCTTGATATGCTCAATCTGATCAACTTTCTGAGCATGAACGACATACCCATTGACCCTAAGGAGCGAAAGGGCACAGTCCTTATCGGTGGAGGGGCGGCTGTGCGTGTCAATCCTGAGCCGTATCGGGCTATGTTTGATGTTGTGCTCACGGGCGACTCCCGTCCTGCGCTCTCTCGAGTCATGGAGCTTGGGCGGGAATATCTCATCTGGGACAGACGGCAGGAATTCCTTGAGCAGGCAAGAGAGATACCAGACGAGCGCGGCGACGAAGGACCACTTTTCTCGCCCGTTGTCTCCTCCCTTGCATCCTTTAGGAATATGTTTCTTGTGGAGATGGGCAGAAGCTGCCCCTTTCACTGCGCCTTCTGTGCTACGCCCGCGATATACGGCAAACATATCAATTTCCCGAAGGAGGCGATTCTCGAGACAATAGAGCAACACAATCCCGGCACAGATCGCATCGGCCTTGTGGGAAGCGCAGTGTCTGAGCACCCGGATCTGCTGGAGATTTTTACAACATTGGAGGACAGGGGCTATTCGGTCAGCACTTCCTCAATAAGAGTAGACAGAATAGGCACAGATGCGATGACTGTTCTCGCCAGAAGCGGTGCACGGTCTATCACCATTGCGCCTGAAACGCATATACCCCGTCTTGCCAGGGCCATCGGCAAGAACATCACCCCCGAAGCCATCATAGAAAGGCTGGCTGACACTGATTTCAACGAGATCAAGCTCTACTACATAATCGGAATGCCCGGCGAGGACGACAGCGATATGCAAACCCTCGCAGAGGGTATAGGCAAAATCAAAAAGGGGCTTCCCGGACGGCGGCTGGTGCTCTCGGTGAATCCTTTCATCCCAAAACCCTGCTCGCGATGGGGTCGTGAGAAAATGGCATCCCACAAGACCCTTACCAGGAGATTTGCAATCCTCTCAAAGCACCTGGCCAAACATCGGCTCAAACCCACAACCAACTACAGCTTCCGCCAGCGGCTTGAGGCGGTTATCGCCACAGGAGACATAGAGACAGGCCGCGCCATAATGCGCATAGCAGACAATGTCCCTGTCAAGAAAGCTCTCCGAGACATCGGCATAGACCCCATGGCAGAGATATAACAGAATTACCCAGTTTGTGTGCTTTGATTATCATGTCTATCCAAGTTGACCTTCAATAAATTTATCATATCCTGCATGAATGTCATCAAAGAGCCTTTTAGTCTCGGGCTTGGTCAGCAATATGAGGGTGAATATCCCGATTATTGTGCCGAAGGGCATGAAAAAGCACTCTATGCCGGCAACAATCATGCAGAACTTCAGGGACTTGCGCTTTGTCATTCTGTATCCTGCCATAATCACCAGTATAGCTGCTGTCCAGCCGATGATGATAATCGCAGACCCAAAACCTATGAAGCCCCATGCAACAAGGACTGGCGCAGGATCTGTGCTGTTGGAGCGGTCGAGAACCATGGCAACGCCAATGATAACGTGTATTATTGGTATGGATGCAAAGACACCAATCATAGCCCCCAATAGATAGTGGAGATTGCCGAAGAGATCTAGATATTTTTCATCGCTTGTCATCTTTCCTCTTTTTTTGATATAATACACACTAAATCCCCTTTGCCCAAGCCCCAAGATGTATGTTGCACTTTTTGCAGCAAATCCGCATATTTAACATAATCAAAAAAGGAGGACAGATGGTACCATATGAGATATTGAAAAAGAAAAGGGACGGCAAGGTTTTGACAGAGGGCGAGCTCAGATTCCTGATAGAAGGCTATCTCGCAGGGGATATACCCGAATATATTCTATCGGCCTTTCTGATGGCAACATTCCTCAAGGGTATGGAACCAGAGGAGATAGCGACGCTCACGTCCATATATATTGAGTCAGGCATCAAGATGGAATTCCCCGGTGCGAAGGGGGCACTGGTCGACAAGCACTCCACAGGCGGAGTCGGCGATAAGGTCAGCCTCATTCTTGCTCCGCTTGTAGCTGCCTGCGGTCTTTGCATACCAATGCTCTCAGGCAGGGGGCTGGGCCACACAGGCGGAACGCTCGATAAGCTCGAATCCATGCCCGGCTTCCGCACAGACCTCTCGCCCGAAGGCTTCACAGAACAGGTGGAAAAGATAGGGCTGGCAATAGCAGCCCAGTCCAAGGATCTCTGCCCTGCGGACGGAAAGCTCTACGCACTCAGGGACGTTACAGGGACTGTGGAGTCCATACCGCTTATCACAGCGAGCATCATGTCCAAGAAGATAGCAGAGGGCACGGACAATCTAATCCTCGATGTCAAGGTAGGCACAGGCGCTTTCATGAAATCCGATGAGCAGGCAAAGGCGTTGGCAGAGAGCCTGATCCGTGTCGGCCATCTCCACGGGGTGAACACCAAGGCATTGATGACGGATATGTCCGAGCCTCTGGGAGTTTTCGTCGGCAATGCCCTGGAAGCAAGGGAGTCCATAGAGATATTGAGGGGCGACAGACGCGAGCCGAGGCTGATGAGCGTAATCCTTGCACTTGCTGCCAATATGCTGGTTCAGGGCGACCGTGCAGCCACAGCAGAGGAGGCCTATGCCATAGCCCGTCAAAAGCTGGAATCAGGCGAAGCATTGGAGAAATTCCGCGATATGCTCAAATGGCAGAAGGCAGATCCGAATGTTGCAGACAATCTCGATATGCTGCCAACTGCAAAATACAAGACAGACTTCCGTGCAGCAGAAGGCGGCTACATAGAGCACTGTAATACAGAGCGAATCGGCATGGCATCGGTTGCGCTGGGCGCAGGCAGAATCACAACCGAATCGGTAATCGACCCGGCTGTGGGCTTCGAGGTTCACAAAAGATACGGCGACAAGGTGGAACAGGACGAGCCTATCATCACAGTGCATCACAACAGAGAGGACATCACACAGACATTGAAGGAACTCAGCCTTGCCTATGAAATCGGTGACAAGGCTCCCTCGGAAAAGCCGCTTTTCCGCAGTCTTCTCACAGAGAATGGCATAGAAGAGTGGAAGGAATATTGACAGGTTCCATGGAATCATATACAACAGGCAGTATGAAAGCACATGTTCTCTTCTCAAGGGCAGGTCTTTCCACGGGCATACTCATAGAGAGTGCCGGGAGCTTTATGCTCCTCGACGCAGGTGACGGCATATTGCGGGATCTTGTCGCTTTCACAGAGGACAGGGACAACAGGGATTTCTTCGGCAAGGGGCTTCAGGGGATAACCATTTCCCACGGCCACTTCGATCATGTGGGAGGGCTTTGGTCCATACTCGCCTTCCTAAGGATGATAGGCAGACAAAGCCCACTTTCCATATACATACCAAAGGAATCAGAAGAACCAAAGAAACTGCTCGCTCTTTTCATGGAGCAATACCCGAATATCCCCTTCGGCATCCTGATACACGAGGTCACAGACAGGCATGTGGCAGAGGAAGGTGGATTCTGGCTGATATTCAGGGATATGGCCCATTCCGGCAGTGTTCGGGGGAAGGTTCTGCCGAGGCTTCCGGCCTTTGGCATTTCTGTACGCAGCGAGGGCGAGAGAATTGTCTTCTCCGGCGACACAGGGGACTGTCCCCAACTGAGAGAGCTTGTCGAGGGTGCCGACCTTGCACTAATTGAGGCGACATTTGATAAAACCCCCGATGACCCTACTGTAACAGAGCGCGTACACCTCACAGAGACCCTTGCCGCTGAGATAGGCAGCCTTGCAAAGGAGCATGTCCTGATACACAGGTCTTGAGGGTTGCCCAGCCGTCGATGTAATTTTCTTGAAGCTGCGAATGGATTGCTTCTTTCGGTGGGATAACAGCCCCTGAAGGTTGTTTTTTAATAAACAGCCTGCGGCTTCTGTCTTCAAGCTGAGAAATATATTTATCCTTTTACCCTCCATTATCAGAACAACTTGACGATAGAGTTATGTAAACCTAATTTAAATAGAGAGTTCCGACAAACCTTTAACCGGATGCCCTGACTCCCGGCTCCAATGGAGGATAGTTTTGCCCTTTCAGTACGAAGTCGACTTTCTGCCTGTAGGATATCAGTCACTCGATGGGGAGGGACGGATAATCCATGTGAACAGACTCTGGCTGGAGACACTCGGCTACAATATAGACGCTGTCAGAGGTCGGTCCTTCGGCGATTTTCTCGTGGATGGTGACAGGGCACTCTTCGCGAGCAGATTCCCGAAATTCAAGGAAATAGGCATGATTCGCGATGTGCGCTTCAGGATGAAACATGGCGATGGCAGCATCGTCAATATCTCCTTCGACGGCAGAATAGAGCGCGACAAAGACGGTCGATTTCTGAGAACCCATTGCCTTATGCGCGACATTACAGAACAAACCCGTCTGCAGGCGGAGCTTAAAAGTTCAGAGGAGAAGTATCGCCTTGTTGTCGAGAACTCAGGGCAATCGATTGTCATAGTACAGGACGGGAGAATCAGGTATGCCAACTCAACAATCAGGGACGACACAGGCTATTCTCCCGAAGATATTGTCGGAAGACATTTCACTTCTTTTCTCCCGGAAGATAGAAGGGAAGAATCCCAAAGAAGTTATGAACTCTTTATCACTGGCAACTTACTTCAGGACAGACCACCCTTTGAGGTCATTGCAAAGGACGGACAGAGATTGATGTTCACCAATAAAGGGGTTGCCATCGACTGGTATGGAAGACCGGCTGTTATCTGTTTCATGACAAATGTTACAGAGAAAATTGAAATGCATAAGGCACACAAGGAATCTGAGGAGAAGTACAGAACAATTTTCGAGAATGCACCCCTCGGTATCTTCCGCTCCACTCCCGACGGCAGATTCATCGAGGTCAACCCTGTTCTGGCTGAAATGCTCGGTTACGATTCACCAGAAAGCGTGCTTGAGTCTGTGAAGGATATAGGAAAGCAGATCTATGTTCGAACTGAGAAGAGGGCGAGCATAGTTGAAAAGAATATCGAAAACGGATCCATCACCCAGGTTGAGAACTGGTACAGGAAAAAGGACGGCAGCCTCTTCCTCGGAAATCTGACACTGAAGACCATAAAGGACAATGACGGTGAAATCCTCTATCTCGAAGGACTGGTCGAGGACATAACAGAGCGCAAGATGGCGGAGAATATAATCAAACGCAGCGAAGAAAATATGCGTGGACTGATGAACGCCTCCACAGACATGATTGCGCTGCTGGATGTCGAGGGGAAGATCATATCTGCCAATAGAGCGGCTATGGTCAAAGGTCTTGAGGAGGGTGATTATATCTCCCGAAATGACAACAGATGGATCAGATTCCTCGATGTAATAGAGAATGCCGAGGAGATAACATTCGAGGACACAGAGGGCGACACGAACCTGTGGCATTCGCTATACCCTATTGTCATAGAGGGAAAGGTTGAGAAGATAGCCTGGATTACCCGGGACATAACCGAGAGATTCAATACCCTCAGGCTGGTGGAGAAGTCACTGAAGGAAAAGGATATACTCCTGCAGGAAGTACATCACAGGGTAAAGAACAATCTGCAGATAATCTCATCGCTGATCAATCTTCAGGCATCCCACATAGATGACCCCCGATTCAAAGGGTTCTTCGTTCAGAGCAGCAACAGGATAAGGGCAATTGCCCTTGTCCACGACAAGCTCTATCATTCGGAGGATATTTCCTGCATCTACATGGATACCTATATCAAGGACCTTCTCAGATCCATGTCCAATATCGGCGGGCTGGACATCAGCAATATCGATCTTCGCATAGACGCAGAGAGTGTTCCCGTTGACATAGAGACAGCAATACCCTGTGGACTGATTCTCAATGAGCTCTTCTCAAACTCTGTGAAATATGCCTTTGAAGGCAGGGAAAGGGGAACGATACAGATAGACTTCTGGGAGGATGAAGGACTCCTTCACCTGAGCTTCGAGGATGATGGCCGAGGCTTCGAAGGCGAGCCGCTGGAGAAGGACAGCCTCGGTCTCCGCATAGTCAAAATGGTATCGGAACAGCTTGATGCACGGGTCAATGTATCGGGAAAGCACGGCGTGAGATGGGACTTTGTTTTCTCAAGAGGAGGTTGAGATGAGAACCTATTCAAAGGGGAGCATTTTCATTGTAGAGGACGAGACCATTATCGCCTACGATACAGAGAGAATGCTCAAGAAAATCGGCTATCAGGTCTCAGGTATAGCCGGAACAGCCGATAAGGCCGAGGCAGCAATAGCAGCTACAGAGCCTGATATCATACTCATGGACATACATCTCCGCGGCAATCGTGACGGCATAGAGCTTGCCGATGCCCTGAAAAAGAAGATGGACACACCAATAGTCTTTGTAACGGCCCACTCCGACAGGGAGACACTGGACAGGGCAAAGATAACCGAACCCTATGGCTATGTTGTCAAACCGATTGACCTCCGTGAGCTGGAGATCATTATTGAAATCAGCCTATATAAAGCAAGGGCCGAGAGGGAGAGAAAACAACTGAAAAAGGAGATCAACACCCTCAGGAGGATAATCCCCATCTGCTCATCCTGCAAGAAGATAAGGGACGATGACGGATACTGGAAGCAGGTCGAGGACTATTTTCGCGAACATTCGGACATCGATTTCACCCACGGTCTGTGCCAGGATTGTGTTAGGAAGCTCTATCCCGAGATAGCAGGGGAAATAATAACAGGTCTCGATGACAAGGACAGATGATCCCCATCAAAAAAATCTGAAAAAAGAAGCCTTGACCCCTTGACTATCTTCATAATTTTCCTATCATTAAAAAGTCACGACACTGAACTTGCACCTGGGATTTCCGGCTGAAAACCGGGCTGATTCCGTGTATGAATAGATGATTATTGCATTGCAATGCCATATATTTCAGTGAAAGTGTCGATACAGGATCGAATGGCAGCGATCCGAAAAAAGAGCAATAGAGAAGCGGGTAGTCCATTTGGAATGGATGCCCGGGGCGGCGATGCCGATTTACAGGGGGCGCGGTTTGGAGACGAGAAAGACAGACTGGAAAATCATCTACACCCTCCACGGCAGGAGATGTTGCAATGTTCTCAAGGCCGAGTCAATGGGGGCTGCGCTGATGCAGCTTTCCGATGCTCTCGGGGATTTCAGAGGTATTATTTATCTCAATCAGATCTATGAATGCGGAACAAAGAGCGGCTATCCTCCGGTATGCACAGAAGATGAGTTCAAAGGGGCAATGGTCGATCATTCGGACTATCTTCAGCCACAAAGGGCAGAGGAGATACTCCTGGACGAGTCAGAGTTTGACGAGATTCTCACAATGGAGGATTTCGTCCCGGTTTATGAGATGCTTGCGCTTTAGCAGGAGAATGTAATATAGGGGGAATATTCCTATACTCCCCCTATATGTAATAATCACATCACTCAATTATAAATTACTCGCACTTTCTCTGTTTCATCCATATATTTGGATATATACAGAGAAAGGACAGAATGAAAAGACTGCTTATAATACTTGTCTCAGGCCTCGCCCTCATGGGACAGGATGTAATCTCGATATGGAACACAGACTCGATTTTCGACTATTCCTGGATGGATGTAGATACGCTCTGGACTGCTGACACCAGCTTCACCGATCTACTCGGTCTTGAGGTTCTCAACATGAAGGTAGGCGAGATTCGCTATACCTCCTTTGGCGGGGATTCGGGAAATATCAGGATACAGGGCTACTTCGCCTATCCAGAAGGTGGAAGTAACCTCCCGGGTTTCATAGTCAATCACGGGATAATTATGGACGGCGAGCTTGAGATGGCAATGACTTTTGCCTCGGGCATCCGCTCATTCGTCCTTGCCATAAGCGCACCGGGGCACGGCACATCCGAGGGTGGCAGCGCATATCATCTGCCGAATCTTGTGCGCAGCTATCCAGATCCCCGTGATAATCATTTCTATCAGTTTGCCTATGCAACAATGCGAGGGGTCAACTACATGGCAGCACTGGACATAGTCGACGAAGACTGGCTCGGTCTGCTTGGCTTCTCAGGTGGAGCAGATGCCTGTTTCCTCGCCAATGCCATCGATACTCGAATTGCCATAAATGTCCCCATCATACCCCAAACAGATTTCACCTGCTCAGGCGAAGAGGATGCATGGATGGTAAACGTAATGGAGGTATGCGGATATACAGAGGACGATCCCAATGTCATAGCACTCCAGGACTGGATAGCACCGATCAACTATGCCCCATATCAGCACGGATACACAATGATGATGGTCGCATCCCAGGACGAATTCGAGCCTCTGCGTTGTGCATGGAATACATACGAACAGCTTGACCCTGACAATTCACGCTGGGAGATTATCGGCAACTTCGACCATCACTGCTACTTCACGCCCTATGGCCTCTTGTTCGACTATGACTCCTTCGATAATTCAGCGAGCTTCTATCTGAAGATACTCGGCAATGTGAACACGCTGATAGAGCTGCTCCAACTCGGCTCGCCCATACCCGAAAACCCGGGAATCGCAACAACCGACCTCGGCGATTCCACCGAGTTCCGTGTATACACAGGTGCGGCATTCTGGGCATCGGATGACGTAGTTCTCTGGTATTCGACAGACAGTGCTTATACATTTTCAAATATACCGATGGATCAGCACTATGCCTTCCCTGTCTCCTATTTCAGAGCCACACTCCCCAACAGGAGGGAGTATAGCCTTTCAAACCTGATATTCTATGCAGAGGCGAACAGCCTGCCCTTCTTCAGGCTCTCGAGCATGCCCCGGATCCCGGAGGACATATCCTTCAATCTCCGTCCCTTCCCCTATGAATGGTTCGGCATGGGCATAGAAGAAGCAGCTCTGCCAAAAGAGCGCACCATCGGAATATATCCAAACCCCTTCAACTCCACCCTGCACATCGCAGCACCCGAAAATGCAAGGATCACAATACACGACACCTATGGACGTACAGTCAGCGATCTCGGACTATCGCGCCAATGGGATGCAGGGGATGATCTCGCAAGTGGGGTCTATATTGTCCGGGCTGTTGTGGGTGAAACTTCTATCACAACAAAGTCAGTCCTGATAAAATAGTCAGAATCATGATATTTACAGTTTTCACTAATCTGTCAGCCCCATGTCTTTGCCCTGCAGGATGGCAAGCTCAAAGGCATTCATAGAGGCGCCGAGCTGCATCATCTTCAGGGGTTTGAGATCAGTCAGGAAATATGCCAGCTCTGTTTTGCTGCTGTCCTTTTTCTCTGCATAGAGTGCCTTTGTCAGAAGGAACATTGTCGAGCCGCCCTTCATCCCTGCTCGTTTCAACCATTCCTGATTGGCAGGATTATCCATTGGATGTCCCATTGCCTCTTCGATAAGCCTTTGCGCTGTGGAGTCTATTGTGCCGATGCTGTCCTCGGTAATAAAATCGCAGTTGTTTATCATACCCATCAATCTGGCATATTCAGTTGCTGTGGAAAATGTCAGCTTCTCTGTCCATGCCCTCTGCACATTGAGACCGAGATCACCCAGCTCTTTCCTGTATTCTGGGTCTGATTTGATCCTTTCGTGCACCTTGTATGTCCAGTCGATGTACTCGTCCATGTTCATTTTGCGCAGCCTGTCTGCGATGTCCTTGCCATCTGCGCCGAATGCCTCCTTGCCGACATAGAGGGAGGAAACGATATAGAACAATCTGCCGTGATCGGAAAGTCCCAGACTGTCCAGCCTTGTATTGATATTGTCCAGACCCAGCCTTTCCATCAGCCACTCTGTGTTGGCATTGGAGCTGTATTTGATCATCCCCCCTGCAATCTCCCTGATGGTCGGGCTGTCTCCTATGCCCTCGCCCTCTTTCCATGCCTTGTGTGCCCCGCCGTCGGTATTCGGAACATAGAAAACATCGATATCCGGGATGGGAATGCGCTCTTTGGGGTCGAGTAGCCCCTTTGCAGCCTGTTCGGCATATTCTATCAGCACAATAATCTTCATAGTGCTGGCAAGGGGAAAGGCCTTCTGGGGATTTCTCTCTATCGCCCTTTCTCCATTCCGAACAAGCACAATTGACGTTGTCTCCGGGTGCTTGGTGATATATTGTGCGACCTTCTCCGCCTTCGGATAGAAATACCACACAAGCAGCCCTATGGCGACTATTGTTATACCTATGAAAATTCCCACGCCGATCAGTATCTTTTTCAGCATAATGCCTCCTCTGTAATCGAAAGCTAATACATTAAATTTGGGAATACAATAAAAAAAGACCCCAAAAAGGGGGTCTTTCATATCTTACATGTGCTATAAAGCCTATTTCACCATTGATATCCACGAGAAGGAAGTTCCAATCTCGCCATCGGATGTGACTGCGAAGCCCTCTTCTGTGACCTTGCTCACATACAAACTGCCCTCAATCAAATCGAGGGGGGTGACTGTGACAACGGGCTTTTTGCCCTTCAGCTCTTCCTTGAAATCATCGGAGAAATTGACCCATGTTCTTTCCCCTGTCAGCTCTGCCATGCCGAAATCGGAGCGTATGGGACTGGATTCCACAGGTGCCTCACGAAGAAGCGCACTGCTAGGGAAGTCACCGAGGAAGAAGGGCACGCTCTGGCACTGATGTGGCTCGACAATATTGTACATGCCTGCACCTGCCATATATGCACCCGATGAACCGCCATATGCCCAGCCTATAGTAGCTCTGTCGATGTCATTATCGTTCATCTCTATGTAGTGGACGATAAGACCACCTTCCGGATATATGACAACCTGAAATTCGACACTTCGTGAGACTGAGCCTAAGTCATAGCCCACCCAATGGAGAACATATCTCTGTGGATTGGTGCGAACCTCTCCATAAACAGTACTGCGGAGATCTTCCCAGTAGGGCGCAAAGACAAGACCATCGCTACCCGAGTCTTCCCTTAGCTCGCTGAGGGTATTCGTGAAATCAACCCCCTGTAGGCCCCTGAATATTATCCTGCCATTAGTAGTGAAATAGACGCTGTCGATATTGCCTGCAGGACATAAGAATGTGAATGTGAGAGGAATCCTGAGACCAGCGTCATCTGTATCAGAAATCAGCTCGGTTGAAGGTCTTGGCTCTGCCAGACAGTTTTGAGGCAAATCAACCCAGTCTGTGCCTGTGCCTGTGGAGGACAGAAGCTGTCCGTCCGTTCCCTCGTCTGCACTTGAGTCTTTGAGCCTGCCTGTGATCCTGACGTCGCCATTCAATACGGCTGCTGTGTCTGCAGAAGAATAGACACCAATATCTGCACCTGTGGTAAAGTAGCCGTAGAGAGTATTGTCTCCATCGTTCCAGCAGTCCCTCGTGTTGATGCCGTCATTCAGGAAGTTTGTGATAGCATCACATTCTGTGCTGCCCACATAGATATTTCCAAATCCAGTGCCGTTATCGTAGATTCTGACATTGGTTGAGGTATTTGCGGATATGTGTGTTCCATTGTCAGTCCATAGACCGGCACCGCCGGATGGCGGGTCTATCCAGTCTGTACCGGAGCCTGTGGAGGAGAGAATCTGGCCTGGTGTTCCCGAGTCGGATGTTGCATCCCAGAAGCGACCTGTGACCTCAACACCGCCATCGAAATATCCAGCTCTGTCTGTAACATCTGTTGTGAGGACTGCACCGTGTATGGCGTGACCACCGCCGCCCCTGTTGGGGATTTCTCCATAGACGCCGATATTTCCGGGTGTTCCGCCAAGCCCGGCACCAAAGGCATACCACGCCAGCTTTGCGCTGGAATATTCACTGCCTATGGAACTGCCTTCATATGCCGAAAGTGCTGCACCGTCTGCGCCGGAGTCATAGTGGATGATCTGTATTCCGTCAACATCTGTCGCCAGTTTTATATCAGAGGTCATCGCACCTGAGTTATCGAGCATAAGGCCATGTGTTCCTGAGCCTGTCCAACTCTGTCCCCAATGATCGTGTGGTGTCCCTCCGGATGCATCCACCCAGTCTGTACCGGTTCCTGTGGATGTCAGAATCTGGCCTGCTGTTCCGACATCGCCATCAGCATCTTCCAGACTGCCTGTTATCGATACATTACCGTCGAAATAGCCGGCATAATCGCCGCCGCCCTGATCACCATATATTGCGTATCCTGAAGAACTACCAGTGCCTAATATCGTTCCGTAAACTCCATAAGTACTAGTTCCTGCATAGGCGCCAACACCATAAATACCATAGTTTACATCGCCATATTCGGCTTTACCGTAAACACCATAATATTCACCTCCAATGCCGCCTCCTGAGTAGACTCCTGCATATGAGTTTACACCATAGACAGTCGAGGTATTGTCTGCTGTCAAATCAACATAATATCCATAAAACGTTTCAGAAGCTGTCGATGTTTTGTAGAGATAAAAACCATAGTCTTCACCTGCATCATAGACCCTTGCATTGATATTGGTTGTCGGGTGAATATAGGGATCAAAGGCATGGTCAATCCATAGACCGGAGCCACCTGCCGGGGTAGTCCAGTCGGTGCCTGTGCCTGTGGATGTGAGAACCTGACCAACAGTTCCTGCTTCATCGTCGGAGTCCTTTATCGCGCCTGTGACATATACATCGCCTGTGAAGCGTCCTGCATATGTATCGCCCACGGCGTCTATGCCTATTCCGCTTGTGCCCAGTGCACCGTAGTTATAGGAATCGAATTGACCGTATGCGCCATAATTGGCCGTACCCAGCCAGCCCTCGGGGCCTGTTGTGGATATACCGACAATGGCCCTTTCAGTAAGCTCGCCTGTTCCATATACCTCCAGCCTGTTGGCAGCTGCCGGTGCAATGGATTGACCAATTGATACATTGCCGAGGTCAGTGTTATACATATCTATGCCCAGCATGGTCCAGTCTGTGTCTGTTCCGCCTGAGCCTCCTGCTGCCCACGACAGATTGCCGGAGCCGTCTATTGTCAGGACTTCCCCTGCTGTGCCAGCATCGCCTGCAATGTCTATGGTACTTGTTGCACCGAGAAAGATGTCGTCCCAGCGATAGTCGGCATGGCCGAGATCCTGTGCGCTGGAGACCGGGACAATATTGTCGTTGAAGGCGACTCGTCCGCCATATCCTGCGGCATTTGAGTTGAATATCATATTCCCGTTGAGATCGAGGTCATCCATCAGGTTGATATTGTCGTCTGTGCCCTCTGCGCCGATATTATCTACAGAAAGGGTATTGCCGTCTGTAAGGCGGAGATTGTCCGCAATATCAACCTCGTTGTCCGTGTCGTCTGTGATGGCTGTTCCGCCTGTGGAATTGCCCTCCAAAAGGACTGTCTCAAGGCTCATGCCACCTGTGACAGCGTCTGCAAACTTTGCCCTCATGGCGTATGCTGCGGTGTTCAGGGGCTGCCTTGGTGCCATTATATCTCCATCAATCTCAATTTCGAGGAAATACTGATCGGCAAAAGCCATTGTGTCAAAGGGTGTGATGCTACCAAGCTCAACCGAGAATAGACCCTTTTCTATCGTTACAATGTCTGCACCTGAATGAACCTCCGACCAGATTGCTGTTCCGCCGGCTAATGTGGGGTACAGCCTGAAAGTCATGTCCAGTGTGCCTTCAATGCCGACTCCGCTGGCATTGGTCAGCTTGCCCTGATAGTCAATCACCTCTGGTATCTGTCCAAAGGATATAACTGCCAGCAGCAACAGAATAATTGCTCTGTTCAAAATTCCTCCTCCATCATTTTGATTAATTTTTACCTCCAATCAAATATACAATGTTTCATGTTTTCTTCAAATCACTATTTACACTTAATCGCATTCGCGATAAGACTTTCAGTATTATAGTAATCCGGTGATAGGATTAAAAGGGGTTTATCTCTATACCCCCCTTGATCTATTCAAAGGTTATTCATCAAAGCAGAATCAATTGCTTTGTACATTAAACAATGATAAATCTTAGAGGATATCGAGTACTTTCATAGGCATTATCTATCCCACACATGTTAGATGGGTAGTATACAGGCACAGGCCCATCATTTTAGTGCTAATGGGGACTTCATGCCCTTTGGGGTCAGCAATGATGATTTTTTCGTTGCTATGAAATCTGTCCGATGATGTCGAACATGGGCAAATACATGGCGACCAGCAGACCACCGATGACAACGCCCATGACTATGATGATCACAGGCTCGATCATCGATGTCAGGTTCTTGACAGCAGCGTCGACCTCTTCATCGTAGAAGTCGGCGATCTTTGCGAGCATGTCGTCCATATTTCCTGTCTGCTCACCGACATTGATCATCTGGATGACCATGGGCGGAAATACATTGGTCTCCTCAAGGGGTGCTGTGATTGTGTCTCCCTCTGAGATGGAGATCATCGCCTTTCTGATGGCCTTGGTAAGGACAAGATTTCCGGCGGTCTTTGATGTGATATTCAGGGCATCGATAAGATTGACACCAGACTGAAGAAGCGTGGACAGAGTTCGACAGAATCTTGCGACTGCCGTCTTCTTCAGAAGGTCGCCGAGGACAGGCGCCGCCAGCTTAGCCTTGTCTACATAGTATCGGGTCTTTTCCTTTTTGTTCAGAAGATTATATACGACAATAAGGGCGATAATGATGAGTATAATGTAGACAATATTGGCGATGAGAAAATCGGAAATGCCCATAACTATGAGGGTAGGTTTAGGCAATGTGGCGCCAAGTCCGTCGAACATACCTGCGAAAACAGGGATAATGAAGATAAGCATGATGGCTGTGACGGCAATTGTCATAAATATCATGATCGCAGGATAGATCATCGCGCCCTTCACCTCACGGGTGAGCTTATCGGCAGCCTCTCTATATTCAGCCAGCCTCTTAAGGACAGTCTCCAAGGCACCGCCAACCTCGCCTGCCTCGACCATATTGACATAGAGATCATCAAATATTTTCTTGTGCTTGCCCAGTGCTGCCGCAAGTGTTGAGCCTGAAGATACAGAATCGCGGACTGCGTTGATTACACCTGCAAAAATCTTATTAGGGGACTGCCCACCGAGAATATCGAGACACTGCACAAGGGGCAGACCCGATTCGATCATTGTGGCGAACTGCCTTGTGAAACGGGATATCTCCACAGCAGGCACGCCGGAGCCGAAGGTGATGTTGATATCCTTCTGCTTTTTGCGAATGGAATCGACAACAACCCTCTGTTTGCGCAGAAAGGTCTGAACCTCGTCCTTTGATCCGGCCTCGAGAACGCCGTTAACCGGCGCGCCCGAAAGTGTATGTCCTGTATATTTCCACTCTGGCATAATGCTCCTCAATATTCATTAATAGGCAATAGAGAGCTTTAAGTCAATATCTATCTTCCCTGTTGCATATTCTGCATTCTCTTGCGTGCGATCAGGTCGTTGAGCTCCTGTATGTCCTGTGTATGGGCTTCTGCCTCTTCCTGGCTTATCTTCCTCGCAAAATATAGATTCGCCAATGATTGATTCATTGTCATCATTCCGAATTTCTGACCGGCCTGCATCGATGAATAGATCTGATGAATCTTGTCCTCTCTTATCTGCGCCCTTATGGCCGGACGGGCTATCATGATCTCAGTTGCACAGGCTCTTCCGCCGCCTATCCTCGGGATAAGTTGCTGGGTCATGACAGCCTGCAGAACAAAGGCAAGCTGCACTCTGACCTGTGTCTGCTGCTCAACGGGGAAGACATCGATGATACGGTTTATGCTCTCTGCTGCGGAGTTGGTGTGCAGTGTAGCAAAGGCAAGGTGACCTGTCTCTGCGATCTGAAGGGCCGCCTGCATGGTCTCGAGGTCTCGCATCTCGCCGATCAGAACAACATCCGGGTCTTGTCTTAGTGCATATTTGAGCGCAGATGAAAAGGCAGTTGTATCCGATCCCACTTCTCGCTGGTTTATTATACAGCTTTTGTGATTGTGCACAAACTCAATTGGATCTTCAACTGTTATGATATGCTTTCTCTGCTCCTCGTTGATCTTGTCTATGATGGCAGCTAGTGTGGTTGACTTTCCGCTTCCAGTGGGACCTGTAATCAGGACCAGCCCTCTGGGATAGTTGGAGAAAGTCGACACAACAGGCGGAAGGAGAAGCTCCCGAAATCCCCTGATCTTTGTGGGAATAACCCTGATCGCAATGCCGACATTACCCCTTTGCAGATATATATTCACCCTGAAACGTGCCAGCTTGGATATGCCGAAGGACAGGTCAATCTCCCAGTTTTCTTCAAATGTTTTCTTCTGTCTGTCGGTCATAATCGAATAGGCAAGCCGCTTTGCAGAATCGGGTGTAATCGGGTCGAGCTTGAGCCGGGTAAGCTCCCCATCGAGCCTTACAACCGGCGGTGTATTAACTGTAATGTGAAGGTCGGAGGCATCTTTTCTGACCATTTCCTCCAGAAGATATTTCATGGAAATTTTGTTGTCGGCCATATAGCTCCCAATCTTTTTCTTTTTATGTATAAAAGAAGATACTCAAATCCAATACCGATGGCAATAGAGTTGTGACTACTTATTGCTTTTCGGCAGCTTTTCCGATTAAAAAAGGGGGTCTCCCCCCTTTTTCTGTATATTCCGTAAAGAACAGCCGCTTTTTACCTGTTGCTGCGACCGATCCTGTGATTCTCTATCAGCCAGAGGTTTCGGTGAGAACCTGCTCTACTGTTGTCTTGCCCTCTTTAAGGGCAATAATAGCCTCCTGCCTGAGGGTTCTCATGCCCTCTTTGAGAGCCTGTTCCTCGATCTCAAGGGAAGATGCCCCCTCAAGGATCAGTTTCTCAAGCACCCTTGATACCGGCATAATCTCGAACAGTGCTCGCCTGCCCTTATTGCCAGAGCCATTGCATATATCACAGCCTTCGCCCTCGTAGAAAGTATACTTATCGGCCTCTTCCTGGGACATGCCGAGATATTCGAGCATATCCGGGGCTATCTTTGCAGGCTTTTTACAGGCAGCACAGACTGTTCTGATGAGCCTCTGCGCCATGATCAGCTTCACAGAAGTAGCTACCATGAAGGGCGGTGTGCCCATGTCTATGATTCTTGTGACTGTAGAGGGAGCGTCATTTGTGTGAAGTGTTGCAAAGACAAGGTGACCTGTCAACGCTGCCTTGATGGCGATGTCTGCGGTTTCCTTGTCACGAATCTCACCGACGAGGATAACATCGGGATCCTGACGCAGGAATGAACGCAGGGCAGCAGCAAAGTTGAGGCCTATCTTGTTGTGCATCTGCACCTGATTGATGCCCTCAAGGTTGAACTCAACGGGGTCTTCGGCTGTCATGATATTGATGTCGGGTGTATTCAGGCTTGAAAGGGCCGAATACAGTGTTGTTGTCTTTCCTGAGCCAGTAGGACCTGTAACGAGAATCATACCGAAGGGGAGGTGAATGGCGTGCTGGAATTTTCCGAGACCGTCTGCGGGGAATCCCAGCTTTGTCATGTCAAGCATGAGGTTCTCCGGATCAAGGATACGAAGTACTACTTTTTCGCCGAAAATACAAGGCAGCATCGATACACGGAAGTCGATGGGTCTCCCTGTGAACTGTATCTTGATACGGCCGTCCTGCGGAAGCCTTCTCTCGGAAATATTGAGCTTGGCCATGATCTTCAGCCTTGATACAACGGCTGTTCGCAGCTTATATGGGAGTGGGGCAGCCTCGACAAGTGCGCCGTCAACACGATAGCGTACACGTGTTGTCTTCTCGTAGGTCTCTATGTGAATGTCCGATGCTCCCCTGGTCAAAGCCTCTGCAAGAATACCGTTTACCAGCTTTACAAGGGGTTTTTCCTGAACCGCCTGCTGGAGATCGGCCATATCGAGTTCGTCTTCATCTTCCTCAAGTACCTCGAAATCCTCTTCGAGGTCTGTCATGATGGTGGACAGAGAGTCAAAGTCTGCCTCATAGAATTTCTCTATGGCATTTTTGATCTGCTTTTCCTGGGCGAGGATGGGCTGAATGTCCAGTCCTGTGACAAATTTCAGGGTATCGAGAACAAAGACATCGTTGGGCTCTGCTGTGGCTACAAAGAGGGATTTGCCGACCTTGAGTGTGCCTATCACATTGAATTTTCTGGCAATATCCTTTGGAATCAGCCCTATGACATCCTGCTCCAGCTCTAGGTCATCGAGCTGTATTGTGCCAATATTCAGCTGTTTGGCGAGGAACTCGGTTATCGTGTTTTCGCTCTTAATATAACCAAGGCGCAGAAGCACCTTGCCGAGTTTTCCGCCTTCTGCCTTCTGTACCTCAAGGGCCTTTGACAGCTGCTCTTCCGTCAATCGTCCCGAGTTAACAAGCATCTCGCCTAAGCGAAGGGCCATTATCTTCTCCTTTTGCGTCCTTCAATAGGGACGTTTTATGAACCTGCTCTTTTCAAGGTCAGCCTTTATCACAAAAGCGAATCATCGGTCTGACTAAAAATACAACGATAGTGCATTCCTTCTTTTATCTACAGGAATGACATTCCTTACCTGTCAAAATAGAATCAGCAGTGCCTCATGGAATGTGGCACAAGCTGTAAACAAGTCCAAAACCGCTGACCTTGCTGCTCCCCCCCTGTCCTAGGTGGACTGTAGAAGCTATATCAAATCTCTTCTATACGGTCTCTCCCCTTTTTATAGTTAACTTGCCCTCATACAAATTATAGTTCTTATTTTTCTAAGTGCAAGCTATATATTCTCGAAAAAGGGAGCATACCATTTTTTACTTGACAGATGACCCTTCGATGGACATTATTAATCTGCATGAGAAAGACCATCTACCCGTATATCTTCTTCGGGTCAACAATATTTCAATCATCACCTCAGTCGCTTTCAGTTCAGGACAAAGATGACCCAATATATCGAAGGCAATAGAAATCAAACAATGGCTAACAAAATCGACTCGGTATACAGAACATGAGTAATTTCAAGTGGATATATCTGCTTCTGGCACTATGCCTTGTCCTGTCTTTATCGGCAGACGAGAAGAAAAATCAAGAGAAAGACACGGAAAAATCGACACTTTCTCTCAAAAGAAGAATTTTGAATGATTCAACTCCTGTGGAACCTTCCCGAGAGAAAACGCTGAAAAGATTCTCTCTCATTCCCGAAAATACGAGCAGAAATGTCTCGATGAGATATATGACCGACGGCGATAATACCCTCTATGTTGCCAGCTATCTGCACAATCTGGACTATTCTTTCGGCAGATATGGCGAGCTTGACCTCACCTTTGAGGCCGGCAGGATGGGGGGATCGAATATTGACAATACATATTTTCTCAAGCCCCACATCAATTACCACCTGAAATCGGAAAATTTCCATTTCTCGGTGCACATCGATGCTCCGGCGCTGGAGAAAAAAGAAGGCTTCAAAAACCCTGTAGGCAACTAAGGTTTTTCGAGACCTTCGGGCACTCAGTTACAACCTTTGGAGGATAGTTGAACAGAAACCTTTTTCTGGTGCTTGTGCTTGTTCTGGCACTCGGATTTGTCCTTTTCACAGGCTACAGGTATTTCAAGCTGAAAAACGAGGTGAATGCACCGAAAAAACCCGAGGAAAGGATCACCCTTGAGGTATTCAACGGTCTCAGGGACGGCAATGTTACACTCAAGGTTCAGGAGATGCTGAGAAAGGACGGCAGGGTTGATGTTCGCACCATCGAGAAAACGCCGTCATATATGTATCCCCGCACACTCATTCTCGACAGGCAGGGAGATCCCGAGAAGATGAAATATCTGGCTTGGATGCTCGGTCTGCCCGAGGACAGGATTCTATATCAGAGGTCCAATCAGAGATTGGACGCAACGCTGGTTGTTGGTGTGGACTACACCATAATGACCGAAAAATTCAAAAAGGAATAAGACATGGAAAAAGTAACAGGACTTGACATTGCAGAGGCTATTGCAGAGCTGATCTACGAGAAAAGCGGCGACAATATCAGGCTTCTGGATGTAGGTGAGAAAACAGGATTTACAGACTACTTTGTCGTAGCAAGCGCGAAAAGCCCCCCACACCTCAAGGCGCTGGCGGATGACATAAGGAGCAATCTAAGCTACAATGGTCTTAAAAGCAGCCATATTGAGGGTCTCAAGGGGCTTAAGTGGGTGCTCATGGACTACGAGGACGTGATCGTCCATCTATTCCTCCCCCAGGCACGTGAATATTATGGTCTCGAGGAATACTGGGCGGATGCCCCTGAGATACCCCTGGATTTCCCGGAAGAAGGGGAATAATGGACAGACTAAGAAAATTGCTTCGACAAAGCCTGAAAACCGCTGCAAAGGAACTCTACGACATCGACACCGATGTGATGATTGAGCCTGCAGACCCTCGCTTTGCCGATCTTCAGACGAATCTGCCCTTCACTCTGGTCAAAGAGGTGCGCAAAGCACCACCCATGATAGGCAGGGAGCTTGCCGAGAGCATTGCCGAAAGGTTCGAGGCAAAGATAGAGTTCTCAGTAAAGGGAGGCTTTCTGAACATGATACTCACCCCTGCCTTTCTCTCCAACATGGCGGCTGATGTTCTCACTGATGATTTTACGGCATCGGACAGGGGCAATGGTGAAAGGGTGAACATCGAATTTGTTAGTGCTAACCCCACAGGGCCTCTGAACGTTGTCTCCGCAAGGGCGGCTGCTGTGGGAGATACACTCTCCCGGCTTATGCGCAGGAGTGGCTGGGATGTCACGACAGAGTACTACAACAACGACGCAGGCAATCAGATAGACCTCCTTGGCCTCTCCTTCACAGCGCGTATGGAACAGCTCAAGGGCAATGTGGCGGAGATCCCCGAAGGCGGCTATCACGGCGAATATCTCCTGGACTATGCAAAGGAGTATCTCGCAGAAAGGCCATCCCTTCCCCCGACCGACTGGATTACCAACAGAATTATCGAGGAGAACAAGGCAACTCTCCGCGCCTTCGGGGCAGAGCATGATGTCTTCTTCTCAGAGAGGGAATTTCGCGCCAGGGGTTCTGTGGAAAAGCTCTGGGACAGATTCAGAGAAGAAGACATATACGAGAAAGACGGTGCGATCTGGTTCTCGGCATCCAAATATGACGAGTCCATTGAGGACTATGTGATAAGGAAATCCGACGGCAGCCTGAGCTATATCATTGTCGATGTTGCCTATGCTGCAGATAAGCTGGAAGGCAGGGGGTTTGACAGGATACGTATCATTCTCGGCCCCGATCACCACAATCACGCAAAGCGTGTGGAAGCTGCGCTCAAATCGCTGGGACTTGGAGGAAGATATGAGGTCCTTATCCTCCAGCAGGTCAATCTTTTCGACGGCGGTGAGGCTGTTAAGATGTCCAAGAGGGCAGGCAGAATAATCCCGATGACAGAGCTTATCGAAGATATTGGAACTGACGTTGCGCGCTATTTCTTCCTACAGAGGCGCATGGAGGCTCATCTCGACTTCGATCTGGAGCTTGCCAGAAAGCAGTCGAATGAGAACCCGATATACTATATCCAATATGCCCATGCACGTATCTCCAATGTGCTCAAACACGCAGCAGAAAAGGGCTTTGACGTTGACAAGATATGGGACAAGCCATGGTTATTCGACGAGGAAGACGAACTGGATATACTCAGAAAAATCGCAAGGATGCCGGATATCATCGGTACAGCGGCAGAGACAGCACAGCCTCATCTTCTGGCTCACTATCTCCACGAGCTTGCCGGGGTTTTCCATCCATATTACTATAAAAATCAAATCGTAGGTGCCGATAGAGAGATTACAGAGCGAAGGCTCGCCCTCTCAATCACAGTGATGAACGCAATAGCAGCAGGGCTTGAACTCCTCGGAATCAATGCCCCTGAAAAGATGTGACCACCGATTAATACTTACTATCATAAGGAGTTTACATGCTCAATCTCAATCAAATGAAGGAGCTTTCCTACTCGGAGCTCATGAAGATGGCCAACAGGCTGAAGATCCGCTCCGACGAGAATTTCTCCAAGAGGGAGCTCCTCTATCACCTGATCAAGATAGAGGCAGACAGGGAGGACGCCTGCGTCTACGGCGAAGGCTATCTCGAGATACTTCCCGACGGATACGGATTTCTCCGCTCGCCTGAGAACAACTACCTCGCAGGCCCGGACGATATCTATGTATCGCCTTCACAGATTAAGCACCTGTCCCTGAGAAAGGGTGATCAGGTTGCAGGACAGATCCGCTCGCCGAAGAACAATGAGCGATATTTTGCCATGCTTAAGGTCATGAGCGTCAACGGCGGGGACCCTGAGAATCTGAAGAATATCACGTCCTTCGACAAGCTGACCCCGCTCTATCCTGAAGACCGGCTGGTTCTGGAGAGCAAGCACGACGACCCTTCAACAAGGATCATGGACCTTCTCACGCCCATCGGTCTCGGCCAGAGATGTCTGATCGTATCGCCGCCAAAGGCAGGAAAGACTATACTCCTTCAGCGCGTTGCAAACAGCATCATAGCCAATCATCCCAATTCCACCCTGATTGTCCTTCTAATCGATGAGAGGCCTGAAGAGGTCACAGATATGCGCCGCAGCGTCCCAAAACAGGTGGATGTCGTATCCTCCACATTTGACGAGCCTGCCGAGCGGCATACACAGGTTGCGGAAATGGTCATAGAGAGGGCAAAGCGTCTTGTTGAGAACAAGCAGGATGTTGTTATTCTTCTTGATTCAATCACAAGGCTGGGAAGGGCATACAACACTGTGACACCCCATTCGGGAAGGATACTCACCGGTGGTGTTGATGCCAATACATTGCAGCACCCCAAGAGATTCTTCGGTGCAGCCCGTAATATCGAAGAGGGCGGCTCACTGACCATTATCGCCACAGCCCTTATCGACACAGGCTCCAAGATGGACGAGGTCATCTTCGAGGAGTTCAAGGGAACGGGTAACTCCGAGATTATCCTTGACCGCAGATTGTCCGACAGGAGAATTTTCCCTGCCATAGACATCACCCGCTCCGGCACGAGAAAGGAAGAACTGCTGATGACAGAGGCAGACCTCCAGAAGGTTTGGCTGCTCAGAAAAATACTTGTGGAGATGAACCCTGTACAGGCCATGGAATTCCTGCTTAACAAGCTGATGCGTACAAAGACCAACAAGGACTTCCTTCTCTCTATGACACAAGGTTAGCATGGCAAGGGCGGTGATTTTTTTGCTGCCCCTCCTTATCTGTTTGGGCATGGGTCTCCATCCAGTTACCCATGATGGTTCAGAGCGCAATTTCTACATATTCACCCCAAAGGATATTGGGGATAATCCTCCATGCGTGATTGTTCTCCACGGCGGCGGCAAGCCCGATGGGGACGGAGTTGCAAAAAGGATAGACCTCAATCCCATTGCAGAGCGCGAGGGCTTCATAGCAGTATATCCCAATGGCATCGATTCCCAGTGGAATGACGGCAGAGGCAGTACCTTCCGCCGCAAGGACGACAATACCGACATAGATGATGTGGGTTTTCTTAGCGCAGTTATGGACACTCTGATTTCCGGATGGAATGTTGACCCTGAAAGGATCTATATCCTTGGCATATCCAATGGCGGCATGATGGCACTGCGTCTCGGCTGCGAAATACCTGATAGAATTGCTGCAATGGCTGTGCTTATTGCAAGCATACCCCTGAATATCATCGATGAATGCGATCACAGCAGCCCCCTGCCCATACTCATAATGAACAGCACAGATGATCCCTTTGTGCCCTGGGATGGCGGCAAGGTCACTATACTCGGCAGGGAGCACGGCCATGTTGTCTCCACCTGGCAGACAGTTGAGCACTGGAAGGGGATTAACAACACCCAAAATTATGCTCGGATAGACACATTGCCCGACATATTCAAGCGCGACAGATCAACGGTCATAAGGCATATCTATGGCGGCGAGGCTCCGGTTATCCTCTACGAGATAAAGGGCGGCGGTCACAATGTCCCCTCGAGCGATTTCGAGAATATCCCCTTTCTGCTTGGCAGAAAGAACCGCGACATAGAAGCCATGGAGGAGATATGGGGATTTTTCGATGGATTGCTTACTTGACATTTGGGTTATTCATATCTAATTTTAATTGGAGGTGTTAAATGCATACAGCATCGATAAAAGAGCAAGTGGCTGCACTCGATAAAGAGGCAAGGCTGGATCTTCTGAGATACATCCTTGAGATTGAAGAGCAGGATGAACTAGACTCTGTTTGGGATAGTGAGATTAGGAAACGAATTGAGCTAATGAAGCAAGGTGAAATCAAGGCTGATCGATGGGAGAATGTTAAAAGGCGAATTGGAATATAGAAGATGGATGTCTTACTCTCCGATCCTGCCGTGACAGAGCTGACTAGTGCCTATGACTATTACAAAAAAATTGATTCTGACTTGGCTCTTCGTTTCACACACGAAGTTTCGAAATCAATTGACTGGATCAAAACAAATTATACAATCCCCAGACTCAGGGGAAATTATCGTAGGTTTAATTTAATCAAATTTCCTTACTATATTGCATACACTATCGAGGATAAAGTCATATTAGTACATGCTTTCGCACATCAAAGAAGAAACCCGGAATATTGGTGTGATCGTTAGCTGAGTTTGATTAAATTGCTTGTTCACACCTGAAAAAATCCATTAATTATAATCCATGCCAAAGAAGAAAACATACGAGTACAGAGGGCTGTCAAAGCGGGCAAAGGCTCTGCTCTCCGGCGACGAGAACTACGATGTAGATTTTAAGGAAGAGTTATCCGGCCTCAAGCCCGTTGATTTCGTAGCCTTTGCAAACTCGCCCACAGGCGGAACACTTCTCATCGGTATCAGAGACACAAAGCACCCAGATGGCAGGCAACTTGGTGAGATTGTCGGTTGCACAATATCTGACGAGGCCAAGCTTTCGATAGTGTCGAGGGCGCAGAGCTGCGTCCCTGCGATCAGTGTCGAGATTTTCGTAGAGAACGCAGCCGACAAACCTTTCTATCGTATTGAGATAGGCTCGGGCAAGAACAAGCCCTACTCCACAGCCAGCGGCAAGTACAAGATAAGGGGCGATGGTCGGAATCTGCCCATGCACCCGACAAGACTGCTGGAGATGTTCCTTGAGGAGGAGGGGATGAGCTTCTATCAGACCTTCCAGAACGTGACCCGTGGGCTGGAGGAAAGCCTTTCCCGCACCATATCAGAGCTTTCCGTGTCCGTTGAGGAGTCACGCGGAACAGTCGAGGCAATACGTGCCATACTTCGCGAGGAGTCGGGGCTGGATGATGGCAGCGATAGAGGCGATGACATCAGGGAATTCCTCGAAAGGATAGAGGAGAAGTTAGACGCTTTAACCCGATGATCTCGATTGTCGATTCTGGAAATCATCCAATTTTCTCTGGAAATCCTCATAAGGATGACGGAAAGATTGGGTGGCGGTGATCGACAATACACCAAAAATCTAATCCCTTCATCCATACTTTTCCCTGCAAAAACGATGCAAGAACACGGTTTTCCAACATCACACCGGAAACCAAAGATTTCCGACCATTTCTTTTATGAGGGGAGGGTGGAGGAAGATCGTATCACTATTGACGCACCTCTCACTCTTCCTTGTAAGGAAAGGATCATGCTTCTCATACTTGTGGTTGGTGATAGGGTAAAGAATACACTAAATGGATTACAGAACTTCAGGCTGCATAGATATTCTCCCGATTGCTCAATATGGACTCCCTGAGATAGGGATTTTTCAGCGCACCGATCATAACAAGGTCAACCTTGCCAAATTATCTCGAAGCTCATCGAGCATACCGAAGTATGGGTAGCAGTCTGCCATTTTCAGGCAGATCTACGAGAAGGTCTCCTTGTGCCTGCTTCCCAGTCTCCTGTCATGGCAGAGCCGAAGACATCCAGCCTTCGAACGCCGTATTTCTCGCACAGCTTGCGTATTGTACCAAGATTTGTTTTCAAAACATCTATCATACTTTTAATATAGTGGTTTAGCGGGGGTGTGCAATTTATCTTTTCGACTATCCCAGCAGCTTCTCGCCTATCATGCCAACCATGAAGCCGATGCTGGCACCCAGAGGTGGTATCCAGCGATTCTCCATCTTTGAGAGGGGGGCAATATCCTGAAACATAAGATAGACTATGCCACCGGAGGAAAAGGACATGAGAATGGCTATCAGCATTGGCTGGCCTGTCAGGAGATAGAAGCCTGCCAGAGCACCGCCTATCCCAAGCAGTGAAAGGGGTATAAACACCCGGATGATATGCCACGGTTTCATTTTGCTTGCCCGCAAGTCCATATAGGAGTTGAAGGATTCCGGCAGATTCTGAAGCCCGATGAAAAGGGCAAGCAGAAAACCCAGCCTTGGATCATGAGCGAAAACCGCACCCATGGCAATGGCTTCCGGCACAAAGTCCATGAGCATCGCCATCAATTGTCCTGCCCTACTGCCTTTCTTTTCTATGCTGCGATCTATAAGAAAAAAGATAAGGGAGCCACCTACAAAGGACAGAAAAAGCAGAGGTATATTCAGCCCCTCAGCTGCCCTTGGTGCAAGGACAAAGGAGACTGCAGACAGAAGAATACCGCCGCCGAAGGCGACAGTGGCATGTAGAAGCTCTTCGGGGGGCTTTCTCTTCTCGAGAAAAAGCCCCAGAAAACCGCCAATGATTATCGTAAAGCCGGATATGAATGAGAGGAGTATTATCCTAAGCATCAATCATCCTTCAAACAAGGGCAACTACTCCTTCGCATCGGGTGCATTGCTCATTCCGGGAAGCTCTGCCTCTTCTTCGAGGGACAGCTGCTTGTCGGACTTGGAGCGGAAATTCAGGACATCCTCGTCCGGGTCTGTATCTACAATGACTACAGACTCCCAGTCTATCTTCCCGGATATGACCTCCTCCGACAGGGGATTCTCTATGAACTCCTGAATCGCCTGCTTCAGCGGCCTTGCCCCCATGGATGGTTTGTAGCCCTTCTTGGCTATCCATCTTTTTGCCTCTGGAGTGAGGATTATCTGCAGCCCTTTATGCCTGAGATTAGCGTTGAGCTTGCCTATTAGTATATCGACTATCCTGCCGATGGAGTCGAGAGACAGAGGACTGAAGACAATGGTCTGGTCTATTCTGTTGAGAAGCTCCGGCCTGAGTGTCTTCTTAAGCTGCTTGAGAATGTCGTTCTTTGCACCTGCAAAGTCAATGCCCTCCGGCTGTGCAAAACCGAGCTTATTCGACTGGAAATCCTGTGTGCCTATATTGGATGTGATGATTACTATGGTATTCTTGAAGTTGATCTTATGCCCATAGCTGTCCGTCAGCTGACCATCATCGAGAATCTGGAGAAGAATATTTGCGACATCAGGGTGTCCCTTCTCGATCTCGTCGAAGAGTACGACCGAATAGGGTTTTCTTCTGACGGATTCAGTGAGCGTTCCGCCCTCCTCAAAGCCGACATAGCCCGGAGGCGCACCGAGAAGACGGGATACTGAGAACTTCTCCATGTATTCGGACATATCTATTCTGATCAGTGCGTCTTCTGTGCCGAAGAGGAAACGGGTGAGCACCCTTGCCAGCTCTGTCTTTCCAACGCCTGTGGGGCCAAGGAATAGGAAGCTGCCAGTCGGTCTCTTTGGATTGGCAAAGCCTGCCCTTGCCCTTCTTATGGCATCGGCAACTGCCTTAACAGCCTCGCCCTGACCGATAAGCTCCTTTTCCACCTCTTTTTCCATCTCTGCCAGTCTTGCTGCGTCTTCTTTCTTCAGCTCTGTGACGGGGATGCCAGTAATCCTGCTGATTACCTTGGCTATCTCCTGTGAATCGACCGGCGGTCTTTCCTTGTCGCGCTTTTTCTGCCACAGCTTTTCCCGTTCGCGCATCTCTATCTTGAGATTACGTATGGAATCTCTGAGCTCTGCGGCAAGCTCAAATTCCTGATCGCCTATGGCCGCCTCCTTGGCGCGCTCCTTTTCGGCAATCTCTATCTCGAGGTCTATGAGAGCCTTGGGCTTGACATAGCCTGCGAGATTGACCATCGCACCTGCCTCGTCCAGAAGGTCTATGGCCTTGTCCGGCAGGAATCTGTCGGATATGAATCGCTCGGACATGCGCACAGAGGATTCAATGGCCTCAGATGATATCTTGACCTTATGATGATCCTCGTATAGATGACGAATGCCCCGCAGTATCTCTATAGTCTCCTCAGTAGAAGGGGGGTCGACCATGATGCTCTGGAAACGACGCTCCAGTGCGCCGTCCTTTTCTATATATTTGCGGTACTCCTCGAGTGTTGTCGCTCCGATGCACTGTAGCTCGCCGTTGGCAAGCATGGGCTTGACGATATTAGATGCATCCAGCGAGCCTTCTGCGCCGCCTGCACCTATTATTGTGTGTAGCTCGTCGATGAAGACGATAACGTCCTTCTGCTTCTCTATTTCGTCGAGAACGCCTTTGAGCCGCTCCTCGAACTGGCCTCTGTACTTTGTTCCTGCGACAAGTGCAGCGAGGTCGAGGGAGACAACCCTTTTCTCCTGAAGTAGATAGGGGACATTTTTCTCTATTATCCGCTGTGCCAGTCCTTCAACAATGGCTGTCTTGCCAACACCGGGTTCGCCGAGGAGAACGGGGTTGTTCTTTCTGCGGCGTGAGAGAATCTGCGCCAGTCTTTCTATCTCGCGCTTTCTGCCTATAACAGGGTCAAGCTCGCCCCTCTTGGCCTTCTCTGTGATGTCCCGTGAAAAGGAATCGAGGGTCGGTGTCTCGGAATTTGGGCTGTTCTTTCCGCCGGCTGCTGTCTCTGCGGTGTTTCTCGAAAGCTCAGTCATGATCTTCTTTGTCTCCCCATAGGAGAGATCGAACATCTGCATGACCTGTGCAGCAACATTCTTGCCCTCCCTTAGCATGGAAAGCAGAAGATGTTCTGTTCCAATTTTGCGGGAATTGTTTAGCTTTGCCTCAGATGCAGCCTGCTCTATGACCTTGTTTGCCCTGGCAGTCATTATGATGTGACCGAGGAAATATGTAGATTCGGAGACCTCAAGCATCTCCTCTATAGTCCTTTTTATCTCCTCTGGGTCTATGTCTGCGGCTATGATGACATCCATTGCCGTGCATTTGCCCTCCCGGAGTATGCCGAGAAGGAGATGTTCTGTACCGATATAGGAGTGCCCAAGCCTTGCCGCCTCTTCTCTGGCGTACTGGAGCACCCTCTTGAACTTCTCTGAGTACATTCCATTACTCACTATGAAAACCTCCTGAATTCAGGATAAATATCAAACGAAAGGAAGAAGATCTTCCCCCTTCAATATAAGGAATCGTTATATAAATCAAATTATTTATTTCATTTTCACATCGGGGTGTGCCCCGGCCCATTGAAAAAGCCCGGTTACAGCGAGAATCGAACTTAGAGGGATTTTATCATCATCTCGGAGACCTTTTCTCCGTCCAGACGTCCTCTTATCTCGCGCATAAGCTCACCCATCATAAACCTGTATCTGCAATCCTTGTCGCCGTTGCAGTGTTTGGGCTCATTCGCCTCAAGTGTCCTCGTGATGAGCTCCGGTAAATTCTCCTCCTCCAGGCTGTGAATACCGATTGCCGCTGGAAGCTCGTCCGTTCTTGTGTCAGGGTGTTTGGCGAGATATTCCAGTGCCTTCTTTGCCCCTTCCTTGGCAAAATAGCCCTTACGAACTGCGTCCATCATATTTTCAAAGGCATCCACACCGAGCTTATCGACTGGAATGCCCCTTCGCCTTAAAGATTTAAGCGTACCTGTGAGAAGATGTGCGAGGAATGATGCCGAGAAGGGTGGCTTCTGCATTGTGAGCTTGTCGAATTTATCCGCTATGCCGAGTGTAAGTATCTCGGATATGAGGACTTCGGAAAGACCCATTTCGCGGTATCTAGCCTTGCGATTCCATACGAAATCAGGGGTATTCTTTCTAATCTTTTCTATTCTCTCGGCAGTTATGGAAAGTGGGGGAAGGTCTGTGTCCGGGTACATTCTGTCAGGACCGGGCAAAACCCTCTCAAAACGTGTTGAACCGCCTCTGACCTGCCGTCTGGTCTCATCGGGGACGCCCTTTTCCACAGCAAGGCGAACCCTGTCCCTGATCTCCTTCATTGCAGTTTCAACATCGCATTGGGCACCGGCAACAACACATACAGCATCGGGATCCTCTGCGCCGGTGAAGGCGAGTATGCGGTCCCATGTGTTCCGGGATATGCCATTTCCGGCCTTCCATATAATGTTGGGAAGCTCGTCAATGCAGGCAACAACCTTGACTATATCTGAAACCTCGTCCATGAAAACCCTCTTCGGGTTGACAGGGAAGTCCGTATATTTTCCGAAATTCCTTATTCTGAGAGCTTTAACGATACCGTCTGTCTCAACCGTATGTCTCCATCTCGGGTTATCTGTCTCGTATACGAGGGAAAGGAGATCCTTCTCTATGAAATCGGTTTCATTTGCCTTGAAACCTTCATTCTTGAGCTGTTTCTGCAAATCAAGGAAGGCACTCTGCCTCATTGCCTCGTAATGTGTGATTCTCGGGATTAGCCCGAGCCTGGGTACGCCTTTGGCCTCCACCCTTGTTCCGCCTCTGACCGAGACATTTACGTCCTGACGAACCGAGCCAAGACCGCGCCTGATCTTGCCTGTGGAGCGCGTTATTCTTGCAAGTTCCCAGCCGACATTTGCACAGTCTTCGGGTGTGTGCATATCCGGCTCTGTAACAATCTCTATCAGGGGCATAGACAGCCTGTCTGCACGGAAGGTAATTGTATGACCGACATCGGAAACCTCTCTGCAGGAGTCCTCTTCAATGGCGAGCTGGCGTATGCGAACCCTGCCGCCGGGTGCATTCTCATATGGTATCCAGCCGTTCACACCGACAATGGCTGTTCTCTGAAATCCTGTGGGTATGGAACCGTCGAGATATTGTTTTCTGATGATGTGCAGTTCACCTACAATGGAGCAGTTCAGAAGGAGTGCGATCTCAATTGCTATATCAAGGGCATCCTGATTGATCATGAATGGAGGTGTATCGTCTATCTCATATGTGCAGACCGTCTCATTGTTCAAAAGGTAGATGACGTCCTTTTTCTTCTTGAACTCCATGAGGGCGGTTCCGTCGTATTCGCCGAGTTCGGAGAGTGTCGGGCGCATGTGCCTGAGCACGGAGGCGTCGTGGTGGTCGGAATATCTGCCTGCAGGGCAGTGACAGAAGAGCTTCTTCTCGGTGTAGAGTTGCTGGTGTATCTCAAGGCCGGACCTGAATCCGATCTTTGCGTAATCTTCTCTGGAAAGCTCGCCATATCTGGATATCATCTCGCTCCATTCTCAAAAAGTTCTCACAGGAAGAAGATCTCCCCAAAAGGACAGTGGTACCCTTTTCTGACTCCCCCCTAAGGGAATCTCTATTTTAACTGTAGATAATAAAGATAATGACCAGCTGTGACAAGTGAATTTTGTAACTACACCACCTCGGGGCATCCTTTTCCGGCAAAGCAGTTTCATAGGAAAAAGGAATCACTTCCTGGATTTTCGGCAGATAGTTTATGAACTCTCACAAATAGAGATTACCAGCAGGCGAACTCGTCGTCGGAACGATCGGTCACAACCATGAATGAGGTTCCGTTGGAGCTTATTACTACATCATTGTCCAGTGAGTTGCCCTCGTCGTCTGCTGTCTGATAGATGACCTCGGCATATTCCCCTATTCGCCCGACGGCATCGGGATGTGGATGTCCGAAGGAGTTATCACCACAGGAGATAACGGCTATCATTGGCTGGAGTGCAGCCATGAAGCCCTCAGAGCTGGAATAGCGAGATCCGTGATGGTTGACCTGATAGCCCTCCACCTGTCCGACAATATCGGCAATCTCGCCCTCCACATCGCTGTGGCTGTAGTCGCCATAGCCGGCAATGTCTCCACCGACAAAGAAGTCGAAATCCTCATAGGAGATGACAAGGCAGACAGAGCGATCGTTCTCGTCCTCAGGCTCAAGGCCGTTGCCGTTGGCAGCAACGCATCTAATCGATACATAGGAGTCCAGCTCGATAAGATGGCCAAGGCCGGGTTCCATAGTCTGCCTGCGGCCTTCCACAGCTGCAAGGTATTGTTCCAGAGAAGTGCTGGTATCTGCAAGTGGCAGTGCATCGCCTCTGTCAAAGGCTGTTCTGGAAAGTGGTATCCTGTTGAGTACCTCGTCCATGCCGCCTATATGGTCTGCGTCATAGTGGGTGGCAACGATGTACTGCAAAGAGTCTATGCCCAGATCCTCAAGATATGGCACAATCTCGCCATAGCCCATGGCATACAGACCGGCATCAATGAGCAGTGTCTTGCCATTGGGTGCTATCACAAGCGTACAGTCGCCCTGTCCGACATTGATGCAGTGAATCTCAAAATCATATTCACCCCTTTGGGATGTATTCTCCTCGCAGCCTGTAAAGATCAAAAAAATGGACACAGCAATTGACAGTGAATAAATCGCTCTTCTCATCGTTCTCCTTCTATTCCCAACGGGGGGCGTATTTTCTGTAGTATTCTTCCTCTTCCCTCGGTTGATTGTCGAAGAGGCTTCTAGTGTCCTGCTCGCGGGAGCTCTCGATTATGCCCTTGACTTTCCTGTATCGCTCATCCACAGTGCCTGTTATGATACGGTATGGGATGGAATAGGAGTTCAGGAGCATCAGGAACATACCGTCGACCTGATATCTGTAAAGCCGGTCGAGGGAGCGGACACCATCGTCCGGCGGGTCAAATTCGCCGGGACGGAGGTAGAAGATATGTGTGTAGGGATTGTCAGAATAGTAGGTGAAGATGATGCTCCTGTATCTGGATACAAGCATGGGTGTTGGATCTGTGAATCGCATCAGGTAGACAAGGGGATCGAAGACAGATCTGTCGGATATAAAGCCTGTCTCAGACAGATCCCTTTCCCTTTGAAACTGATATTCAAGCACCTTGCGCTGGAAGAGATAGGGGTCTCTGTATCGCATATCCCGGAGGGTTGTGCCCATATCGGAGGAGACAACACGCGCCTGTTCCTCAATGTGGGGTATGCCTATCCTTTCGGAAACATAGCGCGACAGCGTTGATTTTCCCGTTCCTGAAGTGCCCACAAAGGCTACTCTGAGAGGTTTCATCTTCCCGCTTTCTGAATATTCCTGATAGAGAAATAACAGAAAAAGTGGATATCCTGCAAGGAAAAAAGTGGAGAAGAGAAAGCTCCTTCGTCTTTGCGAGTGATTGCCGGTTATGGAAAAAAAGGGGGGAAAAGGTGACTCCGGGCTATTCTCATTGGCGCTCCAGAAGAAACTTTTTCCCCGATCTATATTCAAGACTGATTAGTTTATCGGCTGCGAACAGTCTATCTTTTGCTCTTTTTTCAAAAAGCTGTAAAGAACTCGAAAAAGGTCGATTAGATGTATGCAATGGAGTATGTAAAGAAAAAACTTGCTTAAGCATCTGTTATGCATATACTTAAAAATAAATATCAAAGGGGATACTATGCTTATCTGGCTTTTCGTGGTCATGGCACTGGCTTTGTTTCAGATTATCGGTACTTATTTCTTCCTGCCACCTGTTTACCTTTTCACATCCAATCTACTGATACTCCTCTCTGCCCTTGGAATGGTATATCGAGTATACAAAAAACAGCAGGTCGCCTATATCGAGACCCTTGAGGCCAAGATAGACGAGCTGGAGAAAAAATATTCCGAACTGAAGGGCGAATAGTCGCCTTTTTGTGCAAAATGCAATATTCCATTGCTTCGATTTCCTGCGGGGATGAACTTTCCCCGCTCTTCTTTATTCAATAACATCAAGTTACACAAATAACCTCCTTAAAGTGAGTATGGCATATTTCCTGCACATTCTATAGCCGGAGGAAATATGATAGACAGAAAAGGTTTTACACTTGTTGAACTGATGATAGTTGTCGTTATCATCGGTATTCTTGCAGCCCTTGCTGTCAACAGGTTCAGGCATGCAACATACAAGGCAAGGATGTCGGGTTTCGTTGTCTGCCTAAGGGCTTTTTGCGATGCTGCGATCACATATTACAATGAAAACGGTGAATACCCCCTGGATACAGGCTCCGGTGCGCTGCCATCATTCGTCAATTCCATTGATCAGGATCTGTGGAATGAAGGACCGAATATCGGCGGTGTCTGGGATGTTGAGCTGAACGATAACGGCGTGACTTCCGCTGTTGGCGTGCATTTCTATGGACCGAACAAGGACACGCCCTTCAATGACCCTGAAATGATGAAAATGGCAGACAGGGCAATAGATGACGGTGATCTGCACTCAGGGCATTTTCAGAGACTGGCAAGCGACAGATATTACTATATCATAGAGCCCTGAGCCACAACCCTAATCTCAAACATTATTCAACTACTTTACTGAGTCCATCCATAGAAGACATCCATTGTATCTATCGCCACCCAGGGTGAATACCTTGCCCCCTTGGCCGCCCTCATGCGTCCCTCGTCAAGCTCGATGTAGAAGGTGCTGTCGTCCTTTGTGAATGTAAAATCAACCTCGAAATCATTGGTGACAGTCGGAAAGACAAAGAGCTCCTCTGTTCCTCGATATAAAGTCGTGTAGTAAAAGGTCTTCCTGAAGAAGGGATAGACCTTTTCCACCTCGCTGAATACTGCGTATGTTCCCAGCCTGCCGAGGGGATCAGCCATTACCAGAGTCATCTGCTCGTCAATTGACATGGTATCCAGAACATTGCCGGAAAGGTCTTCCACTGAGACCTTCTGACCATCAAAGACAATCACCCTGTCATCGCCGAAAAGCTCCACATCGCCCTTGAAGCTGGCAAGCGTATCGACATAGTCCTTTATCAGATGGATCACATCACCCTTGCTATGGAAGAGCAGATCGCCTTCACCCCATATACGATCGCCATTGAAGGCAATCACCGAATCATTTTCAGTGACAATATGCCTGCCCTTGCCATAGAGAACAAAAACACCATCTGCAAGTCCAAAGGCACTGTCAGGTATATACCCAACCTCAACAGAGACTTCACCCGGCTCAATGAAAAGCGAATCACCCCTTACAACGAGGAATCTGCCGCTGGCAGGAGATAGGGAAATTACCTCGCCATCTGGCACATCCATCTCGTAGCTGTCCATGCTCCAAAGATCAAGCGTATACTGCTTTCCGCCTCTTCCGTAGAAAATCTTCCCTGGAATCGGAAAGCTCTCCGGTCTCTTCCAGCTGTTATATGCCGCCTTGTACTCAGCCCAGGATGGTGTATTCGCCTTTGGAGTTATCCATCTGTGAATGAAAAAGGCAAGGATTATCAGAAGTATAACTCCGAAGAATATTGTCGATTCCAGATCCATGATATTCAGCCATTTTTTGACCCATTTCTTATTCTTAAAGGACTTTTTAGATGTTTTCTTTTTAGTCAAAATGCCTCCATTGTTATTTACGATTGGAAATAATAATAGGAAGAAAGGGGTTTCTTCGCAAATAATAGATTGCAGAGAATGAAACTTCTTTCAATTGCAAGGAAAAATTGCTATTGTGAATGGGGAGGTGATATGTTAATTTTTTTTCTGCTGTCCCTGTATTCGGGACTTCAGATGGACTACTATCTGATTGAGGAGAATGTTGAGGCAGGTCCGAACACAAGACTCAAAAGACTGACCACACTAATGGCAGCACCATCCATTAGGCTCGATGCCCAAAGGGATCAATGGTCCTTCGAACTTGGCCTTCGTGGTGGATATACAGGGGATGGACTCCTAGCCTATGCCAACACAGGCAATATCAACACATATGAGGAAGAGCGCAGGGAATTTTATTTCTACGACACATATCTAACAGCCACAAGATATGCCGACCTCGGCTCTGCCAGATTCGGACCACAACTCGGTATAGGCCACAGGCAGGACTATGGGGTACTGGACTTCCGCTCATTCAATTTGCACTTCGGGCTGGCTGCAGATTTTCAGCTCTATGACGATTTCTCCATTATGGTCAGCACTAAGATGATACCCGTTCTGTTCGGCGACTATTCAGACCAGCCACTCTCAAGCTCAGGCACATTTGCACTCGATGCTGATATTCTGTATCACCTCTCCAAAAGCACAACCCTCGCCATGTCCTATTCCTTCAAAAGACAGCACCTGCGCACAGACGATGAGAACCTCCGCACAATGACAGAAGAAAATGGACTCTCCATCGGTGCAATCTTCACAGCAGGATATCAAAATCGATAAGATTACCCTTTACCACTTAGGTTAAATCGGCTAAGTTTATTCTTTACTTTCAAAAGGAGGACAATGAAAAAATTGACAATAGCTTTTGCAATACTTTTGCTCCTGACAGGCTGTACAAAAATGCGCGAGAAAAAGGCGCAACAGCTCATCACAGAAGGCAAGGACGCCTTTATCAAGGGCGACTACGCACCAGCCTACAAGCTCTTTGACGAGGCAATCCCACTCCTTCCCGATGGCACGCAAAAGGGAGAGATACTCTTCGAGTCAGGAAGGGCCTATATGCTGGAAGCTACAAAGGATGTAGCCGGCAGAAAGGATCTACTCACAATAGCAGAGAGCAGATATAAAGATGCCGACCCACAACTCTCGGACGATGAATACAGAGCAAATGTAGCAATGAATCTCGGTCTTGTCCGAGACCGCCTGGAAAACTATCAGGGAGCTGTCGAGGCATACAGCCAAGCAATAGCCCTTTTCAAGATGAGAAGGGATAGAGGAGAAGCACACCAGAAACGAGCCGCAATATATCGCAAATGGGGCAGAATAGAGACAGCCAAAGAGGACTACGAAAAAGCCATCGAGAAATACCTCGATCCCGACAGAAAGGCAAAGGCACACAGAGAGCTGGGAAATATGCTCGCAGAGGCAGGATATTTCGACGAGGGCATGAATAATCTTGGTATAGCTATAGCAAGGTTCACGCAGCCGGAACACAAAGCAATGGTCGCCTTTGATATCGGCCTCGCTATGGAAAGGGCAGGCAGAATAGGCGACGCAATAGCAAACTATCAGAATGTCCTTACACTCTCCCAAGACCCGCTTAAACGCTCCGATGCCCTCAATTCCATCGGCATCATCTATTTCCGTGCAGGGGATTTTCAGACAGCAGATACACTTTTCCACCAGGCACTCGCCCTCACACCAGAAAGCCCCCAAAGACTCGTAAACTGCGGCTTCACAGAACTATTCCTCGGAAAACCTGACTCTGCTCTCGTGAAACTTACAAAGGCCATTGACCTCGACCCGAGAATAAAGAAAACACTATCAAGCTCAAGGGAGCTGGCAACATATTTCGTGAAATTCGGCGACTCCGAAGAGTCAAGAAAATTCCGCGTCCAACTTCAGGAGAAAATGATGCCACTCAAACTCCCCATACCCGAAAGAGGACAGGAATCCTGAGCCTTTTAGCCGGTAATGTGTTGATATTCGAAACGGGTGGGCGAAAGCCCACGCCTCCGGCAAAATGCCGCAAGTCTTACATGCCCTGAAAATCTTTCGCTTTTTGTGATGTATCAAGGTGCCGGGTGCCTGTGCCGGAGCCGTGGGATCCCATCGGCTGCCCTGCCCATGTAAAGATTCTGCTCTATGCTCTCTGCTCTTCCGCCTGTCGCTATCCCGCTCTATTTCAGCAGCCGATGGTATCAGGTGGCGAAGACCTCACAACATTCCAAAACATGATCGACCAATCACCGCGCACAGAAACGCTGGATTATATGATGGCAGGGGGTCTGAGGTCTTCGGCACCTGCTTTCGCCCCTCAGTGACGAACCCCAAACTGCAGACGTATATCTATGGTGGAACTGGCCGGCTATTTGGTTTCCCGGGTGTTGTTTGGTCAGAAAAGTGATGCAAAGCCTTTTGCTATGAGGTACATCAGTCCGAGGAAGAGAATGATGATGAAATACCATGCCTTGAGCTTGGGATATCTGTCTCTGTTAATTCTGCCGATCTTGATGTGGGTTCCGGTGTCCTTATCGTGTATTTGATCGTCTCTTTTATCGGAGAATGTTCTGATTGAGCGTTTTCTTTCTCTGAATCTAACCATTTGCTTCTCTTTCCAAAACTGAAAATTATCTATGTATATACGAAGACCATGTAGAACAGATCTATCAGTGGTCCTATAAAAAAGCTGAATATGCTGAAACCTGTGAATCTTCCCAGCATTATTACGGCCAGGAGAAGCATGGGACCTATGCGTGAGAAATTGTACTGAAATTCGGGACTGGCATTTGTGAGGCTGAAGAGAACCTTAGATCCGTCCAGCGGCGGGATCGGTATCATGTTGAAGGCCATGAGAATGACATTGATTGTGATTCCGGCCAGGACAATTTTATATGGTATAGTTCCAGTGATTCCGAAGACATTTGTCATCAGCCATGCTATAAGGCCGAATATCACTGCCATGGCGAAGTTGGATGCAGGGCCTGCTATGGAGACCAGGAGCATATCCCTTCTGGGATTTCGAAAATTATTGGGATTGACGGGTACTGGCTTAGCCCAGCCGAAGTGGAAGAGGAAGATCATGATGGTACCTATGGGGTCGAGGTGGGCGAGGGGATTGAGTGTGATCCTGCCTTCCCTTTCTGCTGTCGGGTCGCCGAGTTTATTAGCGACGAGAGCATGGGAAAGCTCGTGGAAGGACAGAGCAAGAAGTATAGCCGGTGCATATATTATAAGGCTCAGGAAGAATTGTGCGTCCATCAGCTGCACTTTGGTATCAGTCTCCGAAATTGTAGTGTTTGCGTACTGGCTCTTTGACGTTCCAGCGGCATTTCAGGCCCTTTGGGAAGACCATCATGTCCCCTGCGCCGAACTCTACTCTGCCTACCGGGCTGTCTACTTCCACGAGGCCTTCGAGTATGTAGCATGTCTCCTTCTCGTCGTATTCCCAGTCAAATTCCGAGACCTCTTTCTCCCATGTTGGCCAGCCCTTCATCATCTTCTTTTCTTCTTCTGTCGGTTTTCTTTTCTCAATTTTCACGATATCTCCCTGTGAGGTTGATTGAAGGTTGTTTTCCATATATATTAAAGCGATTATGGCGAAAAAAGCAACCTAAAGTCATGGCAGTCAGGAGCAACGGTTTATCTTTGAGGTATTGTGGAGAATAGAGCGACGGTAACAGGTGCAACGGGTTTCATAGGCAGACGGCTTGTCCCCCATCTTGTGGAGCGTGGATATTATGTGACAGTCATTGCGCGGAAAAGCTCGGATGTGGCAGGGCTTCCCGAGGGGGTTCGTGTACTTCGCATAGAGCTGAGCAAAACCAACGAGCTGTATAGAGAGATAGGCGAGACGGACTATTTTTTCCACCTTGCAGGGGTGACCAAGGCAAGGGAGCGAATGCTGGAGATAAACAGGGATCTTGTGATTGCCCTTGGGGAGATGTGCAGAGGGTTTTCAGGTTTTCGGCGTTTTATTTTTTTGTCGTCACAGGCTGCATCTCGACCGGGCAGGGAGCCGATTTGCGAGGGGGATTCCTGTGATCCTGTCAGCCTTTATGGGAAGAGCAAGATGGAGGCTGAGACTGCCCTTGCCAATGTTGACATACCCTATACAATACTCCGACCTCCATCGGTATACGGCCCCGGTGACAGGGATATATTCTTCTATTTTCAGCTTGCCCACAGGGGCTTTGTTCCAGTTGTAGGTGATCGTGGGCGGTTGTTCTCATTCATTCATGTCGATGACCTTGTTCGCGGCATAGTTGATATGGCAGAGAATGACGATGCGCAGGGACGCACGCTTTTCATATCGAACAAGGAACCTGTGAGTTGGGGGGACTTTGCGGAGAAAATGCAGAAAACTGCAGGGATTGTCAAGGTCAGGAGTCCGGTGCGCATCCCTATTCCTTTTTTTGTGATGCAAATAGCTGCATTTTTCAACACGGTTTTCGGAAGAATTACCGGCAGTCCTCCCCTTCTGTCTTTTGACAAGGTAAGGGAGATGAAGCACAGCTGGGTCTGCGATTCGAATGAGATAAGGCTTCTTGGCTTTCAGGAGCAAATATCCCTTGAGCAAGGGCTACTTTCAACGTATAGATGGTATGTTAAAATGGGCTGGCTTAGATAACCTTTCCCACTTGCCCAAATCAGTACAATTGCTTATTATACGGATATGGAGTTTCGGATTTTAGACAATATTCACTCCCGTGCCGACCTGAAAGGTCTAAGCTTCACTGAGCTGGAGCTGCTCGCTGATGAGATGCGGGAATATATTATAGACACCCTTTCCCAGACAGGCGGTCACCTTGCGCCCAATCTCGGTATTGTGGAGCTTACCCTTGCCATGCTCAAGGTGCATGACCCTGAGAAGAACCGCATTGTATGGGATGTCGGTCATCAGTGCTATCCCTACAAAATAATCACCGGCAGACGGGAGTCATTCTGTACTGTCAGGACTCATGGCGGCATATCCGGTTTTCCAAAGAGATCGGAAAATCCTGCGGATCATTTCGGCACAGGCCATGCATCAACGTCTATTTCTGCTGCTGTGGGCTTTGCGGCTGCACGCAATCTCAAGGGCGAGGATCACAATGTCATAGCTGTCATAGGCGATGGTGCGCTGACAGGCGGTCTTGCCTTCGAGGGGCTGAACAATGCAGGGAGTCTTAATTCCGAGATACTTGTTATTCTCAATGACAACAGGATGTCAATATCGCCCAATGTCGGTGCACTTTCACGATATCTCACGAATATCATAGCCAACCCCATGTATACCAAGCTCAAGGAGGATGCCTGGAATCTCCTCGGCAGGCTCAGCCTCGGCACTCAGCTGCGCTCCATTGCCGGAAAGGTTGAGGACAGCCTCAAGAATCTCATTGTCCCGGGTATGCTCTTCGAGCAGCTTGGGTTCGAATACTACGGCCCTATAGACGGTCATGATATCGAGGAGGTTGTCACGGTTCTTCGTGAGCTTAAGACAGTGAAAAAGCCTAAACTTCTGCACGTGATTACGGAAAAGGGCAGGGGCTATGAGCCTGCGGAAAGGGACAGGCCGCGCTTCCACGGCATAGGCTCATTCGACAGGGAGACAGGCGAGAAGAAAAAGGTGTCGGGCATAAAGAGCTATACACAGATTTTTGGCGAGGCCATGGTGGAGCTCGGCCAGCAGATACCAAAGCTCTCTGCGATAACCGCTGCGATGGCACTGGGCACAGGGCTGGATGGCTTTTCAGAGGCATTTCCTGACAGATTTTTCGATGTGGGCATTGCAGAGGGTCATGCTGTTACCTTCGCATCTTCCCTTGCGCTGGATGGCATCCCCGTTGTCTGTGCCCTGTACTCTACATTCCTTCAAAGGGGCTATGACCAGCTGATACACGATGCAGCACTTCAGTCGGCTCCTGTGGTCTTTGCTCTGGATCGGGCAGGTGTTGTTGGTGCAGACGGACCGACACATCACGGCGTATTCGACATATCCTATCTGAGGACAATACCGGATATAGTCATTTCCGTTCCTGCAGATGAGGAAGAGCTCCGTCACCTGCTCTATACAGGCATTAAATATGAAAAAGGCCCATATACAATACGCTATCCAAGGGGGGAGGGCATCGGAAAAAGCGAGATGAAACCCTTCGAGGAGATTCCCATAGGCAGCTGGGAGATAAGGCATCAGGGGCAGGACAAGATAGTCATACTTGCCACGGGTTCCATGGTCAGCTCTGCTGTTGAGGCTGCAATGGAAAGACCGGAAATCACAGTTGTCAACTGTCGCTTCATAAAGCCGATGGACACAGATTTGCTTACAGACCTAGCAAAGAAGGCAGAGCATATAATCACAGTCGAGGAGAACGCTGTAAAGGGCGGCTTCGGAGAGGGCATTGCCGCCTTCCTCAAGGAAAATGACATGGATACAGATCTCGATATCATGGGCATACCGGATAGATTCATCCCCCACGGGTCAACACCGAGGCTTCTTGACGGCATAGGACTGTCAAAAAGGGGCATACTCGAGCAGATTGACTCCCTTTCGGAGAGATAATGGAAGAACCAAAATACACAGTAGTTGCGCAGTTCAGCCAGATCGCCTTTGCAGAGATGCTTCAGGAGCTGCTCAGCAATGAGGGCATCGAGTCCTTCATTGAGACAGAGTCAGACTCAAGCCTGCACACTATACTCGGCGATGTTTCCACAATCGGGATATACGAGGTGCTTGTCGAAGAAAAGGACGCAGCACAGGCAATAGGCCTTACAGAGATACTCGAGACAGCATCGGGCAATCTGATTGCACGGGGTGGAGAGCCGCCAAAGGACGAGTTCTGGGATTTGCTTATAGAGGTAGATGTCGGCCTTACTGCAGAGGCTGTTGTGGAGATGCTTCAGGAACACGACATCCCTGCCAAGGCACAGAGAATAGACGGAGAACAGACCGTTTTTGCTGTCATGGTTCCCAGATACAGGCTGGACGAAGCTCGGGAGTTCATCAGAAAGGTTCAGCAAGACCCGGACCACATCTCCGGCTGGAGCCCATGAGGCGTATCTCAGCAGTCATATTCGCCATTGCAGCCACCTTTGCCCTCGATACCCTCACACTGGGGCAGACACTTGATCTTGCTGAGGAAGGTAATCTGCAGATTCAGTCTGCAAAGAAAGAACGCTCATCCCGTAACCTTGCTGAAACAGCAAGAGAGCGCGCATTGATGCCCCAGGTGACTCTCGGTATGTCCATGCCGACCTATTCCTATGAGGAATCAGATGTATACATCTATGTAGACTCCGACCCCGTTGCTTCATGGAAAGAGAAATATGGCGGCTCTGCCTATATGCGTATACTCATGCCCACATTCTGGGGTGGAAGGATGGCGATTGTGCCTTTCTTTTCCGGCATGGCAGAGCGGTATAAACTATACAATCCAAGGGACATTATCACAAATGAGCTGCTCTTTCATATACGCCAGCCCATAATCCCGGAATCAGGGGAGCACAGAAGACTGGACAAGGCGCGGATAGAGACCAATCTTGAGGAGATAGAGTATGTCATCCAGCGGACCAATATCCTTTTGCAGGCAGGGCTTGTCTTTATTAATCTCTATGTTTCCCAGAACAAGGCGGAAAGGGCGCGGATACTCTCCGTCATGGCTGCCAGTTTTGTGGAGGAGACAGAGGCCAAGGTCGGCAATGACGATGTTCGTCAGGAGTGGATATGGACTGCAACCTCCCGGAGCCTCGGAGCCCGTGCAGATTCCATAAGCGCAGAGCAGGATCTCCGGCTTCGATATCACCAGATGGCAAATCTCCTCAATCTCCCTTCTGATACTGCATTTTTCGTTGACGATCCGGCCATACCTGCCCTTGCCATGACAGAGGACGAGCTTGTGAATATGTATATCGCCCAGAACCCCAATATTCTCAAGCTGGCCGCCCAACTGGCGCAGGAGGAGTTCGAGCTGGAGGAGCTGCGCATGCGCCACAGGGCAAAGGTTGCTGTCACAGGCTCCTATGCACTTCAAGGGCAGGGCGAGACCTTTCCCGAGGCCATTGAGACCTTCGGTGGCAACAGGTGGGATTTCGGCGTCTCTGTTTCTCTGCCTGTGCTGGATTTCGGCTATGCTTCACACGAGATAGCTTCAAAGGAGGAGATGGTCGAGGCAAAAAAGCGCGAGCTGGAGGCAGAGCAGCGCAAGCAGGAGGCGGAGATACGCATACTGATAGATAAGCTCAATACCCTTGCAGCAAGGTTCGAGGTGCTCAAGGACGCTGCCATCCGCGCCGAGAAGGCCATCAATATTGTTGAGCAAAAATACAGGAGCGACGAGGCGGAGCTGTCCCAGCTCTACGACTCCTACAATCACTTCAAAGGCTCCATGGACAGAGCTATATCCGGCAAGGGCGACTACTATGAGACACTTCTGCGGATCAAGATACTCTGCAATATTCCCCTTGAGGTAAGCCGCATCTGATAGCTTTCCGATAATCTGAAGCCAGCCCAGCTCCTTTCGACTCGACCATCTTCGACTCCGCTCCCCTTCGACTCCGCTCAGGGGGCGGTTGTTGTATCCAAAAAAAAGGGCACACACAGGTGCTAACTCGGACTTCCCAGTCCATAGCCCTACAATTCAAAGCAATATAATGTCTTATGTGGGGGCAGACTGCACCGGATCATCCGGCCATGTGTCTGCCCTCTTCGTCCCGGAAAAGAATAAAAACCCGAATATCGAATGTAGGGAACTGACATTCTTATGTCCGTTCCTTATCGTTCGGACAACATCAGTTGTCCGCGATATAACGGAAAACGTCCCTTAGAGAAGGACAATTCCCGACCTTGCAGACCTTCCCACACCCGGGGTTAAAACCCCGGGCTAATCATTTGTACCCTTTCAGGGTGCAGGGAATGAGGGTAATGATGTAGGGAACGGACAATGTCTCCCTATCCCCAGGGTTGAAACCCCGCAGTTTCCGAGCAAAGCGAGGAAACCTGTCTCCTTGATGTTTATCAAGGAGCAGAAATTCACATTTGTGTAACAAATGTTAATTTCAGGGGCTAATCAATCACACCCCTTCAGGGTGCATGGGAATGAGAATCAGGATTCACAGGATTTGAGGATTTACAGGATAAGAGAAAAGCGAAATCATTATTCTCCCAATCTGTCTTCAATCCTTTAATCTTGAAAATCGAGATTCAGACTTTCTTTATGTCCCCATTTGTCCCTTCAGGCACAGCACGTATTCAACCGTCGGCAGTGGCGAATTCCTCGTGCTCGTGCCCCTTCGAGAGCCTCAGGGCAGGCCTTCGAGAGTCTCAGGGCAGGCCTTCGAGAGCCTCAGGCTACGTTGTTAAGACAAAAGGGCGACCCCAAGGGTCGCCCCTACAGCATTATCGTATCTTATGTAGGGGCACCCCTCGGGGGTGCCCTCTTGGGTGTTGCAAAAACAAAATTTACCTAATCAAAACCGCCTTCCCATCAATAACCGCATCCCCCACAACCGCACGGACAATGTAAACACCGCTTGGGACATCTTCCCCTGCATTCCAGAGGCGTGATGTGCCGAGGTCTGCGACCATGCGCCCCTGCGTGTCGTGTATGGTGATGGTGGCATTTTCTGGGGCTGTGATGCGGAGGGTGGAGTTGAAGGGATTGGGATATGCAGAAAGCTGGTAGTTCTGTGGTTTGGCTGGTGATTCTTCTATCGAGGCAAATGAGAAGTCGAGCTTAAACGACAATATCCCAAAC